>OLSC01000642.1_pt1 | contig 41327 bp, 36 predicted proteins | sample 1672881 | NCBI WGS metagenome assembly OLSC01 (sample SAMEA3136733, study PRJEB25190) | human gut metagenome | biome: human gut; feature: human-associated habitat; material: faeces | place: Austria | collected 2013 | reverse complement strand
TAGTTGCAACCGAGCCAGTCGACAACGCCCTGCTTGAGGATCTCATGGTCGCCGGCACGGAACGGGAGCCTAACGCCGCCCTCGGCCAAGCTGTCGAGCACGTCGGCGGGAAGCTCGCCCTTGGTAATAAGGTCGAGCCACCAGCGATTGTTGATACCGCTGGTCATGCGCACGGCCTCGAGGTCCGCCTCGCTGGGGTTCTCCTTGGTGTAGACCGGGGTAAAGCAGTTGATCATGCCAATCTTGGCATCGGCGCGAACGGCGCCCTCGTCATAGGCACGGCGATAGTTGGCCACGGCCAGCGCGTGCGCCAACGAGATGTGATACTGCACGGTGCGAGCGCGGTTATAGTCATGGAGCTGCGGGAACCACACACCCTCCTGGTAGCGCTGCTCGGGCTCGACGATGGGCTCGTTAAAGGTGAACCAGTACTTGATCTCCTGGCCAAACTCGCGGAAGGCGACGTCGGCGTAATGAGCGTAAGCCTCGACGACCTCGCGGCTCTCCCAACCACCGCGGTCAAAGAGGTAGGTGGGCATATCAAAGTGGTACAGGTTGACGAACGGCTCCAGGCCGGCCTCGCGAGAGGCGCGGAACAGCTCGTGATACCACGCGGCGCCCTCCTCATTGAGGTTGCCGTTAGCATCGAGCAGACGACTCCACTGGATGGAGGTACGGTAGGTATCCAGGCCCAAGTCCTTCAAAATGCGAAGGTCCTCCTGGTACTTGGCCATAAAGTCATTGCCGGCATAAGAGCCAACGCGGTTATAGAACGAATCCAGATCCTGGATAGACCAGGTGTCCCACAGGTTCTCGAGCTTGCCGCCCTGGTTCCACTGGCCCTCAGTCTGCGGGCCGGACATAGCGGCGCCAAAGAAGAAGTCACGGGGCAGCTGATACTGTGCCATCAAAGTCCTCGCTTTCGTGTTCTAGAGCTTCCGGTTGGAGACGGGTTTGCCTTGGCAGGTTATCCGGCGCGGGCGCGCACCGGTTATCCGGGTATCCAGCGCGCCAAAACAAAGCCGTCCCCAAACGGTCGGGTCTGCTGTGCGGCAGGGTTCCGTTTGTTAGCTACAACTATAGCGCTCTAATTTTACAAGTAAAGCGTCTTTTTCTTTTTTCTTTCTCGAACTTATTTTATAAAAGTAATATGGGTGCCTCGTTGCGGGTTATACTTACTTATGTATTGATATATGTCGGAAAGGAGGTTCCATGATTCCCAAATACGAGGCGATAGCTGCGGATATTCGTCGAAGCATCGAAGACGGCGCTCTTAAGCCGGGCGACAAGCTGCCCACCGTCGTTGAGTTCTGCGAGCTCTATAGCGTTTCCAAGATCACCGTCAAACGAGCGATTGAGCAGATTACTGAGGAAGGCCTCATTACCAGCCGACGCGGATCGGGCACCTACGTCAAGGACACGGCGGGACTTCCCGGCAAGGCGTTTTTCCAGGGCAAGAACGACCGTGCCCAGGGCTTTTCGTATGAGCACCGCGGGGAGAAGGTGACCTCGGTGGTCTACGATTTCTCGATTGTCAATCCACCGGCGGACGTCGCTGCCCAGCTGGGAATTGCCGAGGATGACTTTGCCTACCACATCGTGCGCGTGCGCCAGGTTGACGAGAAGCCCATCGTTATCGAGTACACCTACATGCCCCTCGAGCTGATTCCGGGCCTTAAAAAGAAGGACCTGTACGGATCGATCTATAGCTTTATCCGCGAGCAGTGCGGGCTGAAGATCTCGAGCTTCCACCGCACCATCCGTGCCGTTGCGGCTACCGAGGAAGAGGCCGAGCGCCTGGACACCAAACCCGGCTCCCCCCTGCTCGACCTCAACCAGATTGGCTTTTTGGATAGCGGCACCGCCTTTGAGCATTCGATTTCGCGCAATGTTGGCAACCGCTTTGAGCTGCACAACGTAACGTTGGCATAGGTTTTTGTAGTCATGCGGACGCTCGTTGCAGCTCGTTTAGAGCGGGCGGCCGCGCAACACCATGGGAGTATGAACATGTCCGATTTGATTAAACTGACGCCGATCTTCCACGAGAAGATCTGGGGCGGCCGCCAGCTCGAAACCGTATTTGGTTACGACATTCCCGAGGGTCCCATCGGTGAGTGCTGGGCCATCTCGGCCCATCCCAACGGCGACTGCCAAATTGCGGAAGGCCCGTATGCCGGCCACACACTGTCGTGGCTGTGGGCCGAGCACCGCGAGCTCTTTGCCAACTGCGAGGGCAAGGAGTTCCCGCTGCTTATTAAGATTCTGGACGCCAAGGACGATCTTTCGATCCAGATTCATCCCAACGACGAGTACGCCGCCGAGCACGAGAACGGCAGCCTGGGCAAGACCGAGTGCTGGTATGTGCTGGACTGCGAGCCCGGTGCCACGATCATCGTCGGGCAGCGCGCCAAGGACCGCGCCGAGGCAGCACAGATGATCGAGGACGGCCGCTGGGACGACATGCTCAACGTGCTTCCGATCCACAAGGGAGACTTTTTCCAGATTGACTCCGGCACCGTGCACGCCATCAAGACCGGCACGCTCATTTTGGAGACGCAGCAGTCGAGCGACGTGACCTATCGCCTGTACGACTACGATCGCCCCGGCACCGACGGCAAGCTGCGCCCGCTGCACATTGAGCAGAGCCTCGACTGCATCGATTTTGACGTTCAGGCCCCGACCGACGGCACCGTAACCGCGCCCGAGATCGACGGCGTGACCGAGCTCGAGTCCAACCCCTGCTACACCGTCGATCGCGTGCGTGTTGACGGCAGCAAGACCCTCGACCAGCGCTGGCCCTTCATGTGCCTGTCGGTCATCAACGGCGAAGGCACCGTCTGCGGCGACCCCGTCCATAAGGGAAGCCACCTGCTGGCCCCGAGCACCGTCAGCTCCATCGACCTCGAAGGCAAGATGGAACTGATTATTAGCCACCTGTAGGTCACTGGTACCCGAGTGCTCGCCGGGATGGGCGCGGGGTTTGATCGCCTGCTCGGGCAGTCCTGCTCGCACGGAGAGCACATTAAGTGCTCTCCGGCTCGTGCGGAACTCGCGATCGACCAAACCCCGCGCCCATCCCGGCGAGCCTTTGGCTAGCAACAACAACCCAAACGCAAGTAGGGGCTCCCCCGCCCATCAACGGGGGAGCCCCTACTCGTATCTATATATCAGCCCACCCGGCTCTCCAGATCAAAAAGCGGACGAGCAGAGCGACGTTCGTAAGCAACGTTATCTAAGGACCTGGGCGGGCGTATGGGGCAACATCGATCGCGAGTTCCGCACGCAAAGGAGGCCACTTAATGTGGCCTCCGTCTTGCGCAGGACTGCCCGAGCAGGCGATGTTGCCCCATACGCCCACCTAGCCGGATGTACGGGTTTTCCAGGTGCGGCAGATCGGCCTGAAAGAGGAGGGCATAGACCTTGAGGTCATGCCCGACGATTGAAGGCCGAGGTGCCGTGCCTGGGAAAGCCGCCTAGGTCAGTTTCACTATAGGCGCAAAGCCCTTCATAAGCTTTTTGGTCTGGCCGGTCTTTTCGAATTGAACCTCGATCATGTCTCCAGCGACCGAGATCACGGTACCCGTGCCAAAGGTCTTGTGGCTCACAGCATCGCCCGCGGCAAAGTCCTGCGATGCGCTAGCGCGATCGACCTTGCGCTCCACCGTCGGTGACACCTTGGACGACGGCTTTTTTGCTCGCGGAGCGCCCGAGCCAAAGGTCGAGGCAACACGGCCAGCGTCGGGCGAGACCCCACGATGGCGTTCGGTCCCGTAGCTGCTGCCGCCAAAGAAGTCGTCAAAGCTCGATCCGCCGCGCGAACCGGAACCGCCGGTCGAGCGCGTATGCGAACCGAACACCTTGCCGCCATACATATCCGAGCCCATGCCCGAACCAAAGGTGCCGTGACGGTCGCCGCGCTTCTCCCAGCCCGTGCCCTCAAAACCGGCAGAACCGATGCCGCTAAACTCGATATCCTCAAACGGAATCTCATTGAGGAAGCGCGAGCGCGGGTTGGCAGAGGTCGAGCCGTAGGTGCGACGCGTGGCCGCATAGGTCAGGAACAGGCGTTTACGGGCACGCGTGATGGCGACGTAGGCCAGGCGACGCTCCTCCTCGAGCTTGCCCGGGTCATCGCTGCCGCCAAAGTCGTGCACATGCGGGAAGATGCCCTCCTCCATGCCGGCCACGAACACCGCCGGGAACTCCAGGCCCTTGGCGGAGTGGATGGTCATCATGGTGATGGCATGCGTCTCGCCAGCCAGGGAATCCAAGTCGGAGCGCAGGGCCAGCCACTCCATGAGAGCAGGAAGCGCCTTACAGGTGAGCGGACCGTAGGTGCGCTCGATCTCGTCGGCATGCACGGCACCCGCCGGCATCTCCGCCGGCGCGGCATACGCGTTGCCCGCAATGGCGGCGGCCAGGGCATCCTGCGGCGAGAGCGCCGGGGCGGCTAGGCTATCGAGCGGATTGGAACCTGCGGCATCGCGCGCGCCGACGAGTGCCTCAAACGAGGATGCCGGAGCAGACGGTCCCGGCTCGGGCGCAGGTGCGCTCACCACAACGGGCTCGGGCTCAGCGCCGGCTGGCACGTCGGCAACACCGGCCGCGCGCAGCTCTTCCAAGCTCTCGAGCGTACCCTCGATATCCTCGTGCGTCTCCTCAAATTCGGCAGCGACACCCAAGAATTCTTGAATGTTCTCGGCGCGGCTCTCGGACTCCATGGTGCCCTCGGCGCGGAAGGCTTGCAGCAGGCCCGTCTTGTCGACAATCATCTCGACGACGTCCTTGAGCTCGCCGTCCATGCGGCGACCCTCGCGCACCAGCGCCACAAAGCTCGACAGGCCGTTGCGCACCTTGGCGCTAAACATACCCGTCTCGGCGCACGCGATCTCGCAAGCTTGGAAGAACGAGCAACGGTTGTCGCGCGCCAGCTGCTCAATCTTTTGGATCGAGGTGGAGCCGATGCCACGACGCGGCGTGTTGATGACGCGCTTGACGCTCATCTCGTCTGCCGGGTTCACGATCATCTTAAGGTAGGCCATGACGTCGCGGATCTCGGCGCGGTCGAAGAATCGCGTGCCGCCGACGATCTTGTAGGGCACGCCCGCGCGCAAGAACATATCTTCGAGGATACGCGACTGGGCGTTGGTGCGATAGAACACAGCAATGTCGTCGTAGCTCGTGCCCTTGGAGTGCAACTTTTCGATCTCACCGGCAATCCAGCGGCCCTCGTCGCGCTCATCGCTTGCCTGGAAGGCCTGGATCTTCTCGCCGTCGCCCTCGGCCGTAAACAGGCGCTTGTCCTTGCGCTGCGAGTTATGGCGCACCACGGCGTTGGCGGCGCTCAGGATATGGCCCGTGGAGCGATAGTTCTGCTCCAGCTTGACGGTCTTGCAGTTTTTAAAGTCCTTCTCAAAGTCCAGGATGTTGGTGATGTCGGCGCCACGCCAGCTATAAATGGACTGGTCATCGTCGCCCACGACCATAAGGTTTTGGTACTTGGCGGCCAGCAGGTTGGCGATCTCGTACTGGACGTGGTTGGTGTCCTGATACTCGTCGACGCTAATGTAGCGGAAGCGCTCCTGGTACTTTTCGAGCACCTCGGGGCGGGTGCGAAGCAACTCGAGCGCGCGCACGAGCAGATCGTCGAAGTCCATCGCATTGGCAGCGCGCAGGCGGCGCTCCAGCTCCAGGTAGACTTGCGCGGCCTTTTTGTCGTTGGGGCTATCGGCGCTCTTGAGCATGTCCTCGGGCCCAATCATGGCGTTTTTAGCCGAGCTGATCTTGCTGCGGATCATGTTGATGGGGAACTGCTTTTGCTCGATGCCGAGCGCCTGCATAATGTCGCGCACCATGCGCTTTGAGTCGTCATCATCGTAAATGGTGAACTGACCGGTGTAGCCCAGCAGGTCGGCGTCCTCGCGCAGCATGCGCACGCACATGGCGTGGAAGGTGCACACCCACATGCCGCGGGTACCACTGGGGATGAGCGCTGCCAGACGCTCGCGCATCTCGGCCGCGGCCTTGTTGGTAAACGTGATGGCCAGGACCTGCCAGGGCTTAACGCCCAGGTCGCCAAGCATATGCGCGATGCGGAAGGTCAGGACGCGGGTCTTGCCCGAGCCAGCGCCGGCAAGGACCAGCAGCGGGCCCTCGGTGGTCAGGACCGCCTCGCGCTGGGCGGGGTTCAGGCTATCGATATCGACGAGCGGCTTGGCGGGCTTGGGCGCCGGAGCCGGGGCGTCGTAGATGTCGAGCGGAACGAGCTCGGGTTCCGGCGCGGCGGGGGCGGTGTACGCATCGAGCGGCACGGGTTCCGGCGCGGGTGACACGGGCGTAGCAGTGTTCTTTTCCCAGGGCAGGAGCTGGGTCATGGGCGACTCCTCATCTTACGGACGGCGCGCCTGCGGGCAGCGCCATAGTTTGAGCCGTACCAGTATACCGAGCCGCGCGGACACCGACGCAAATCACACCACGACTCCGTGCGCCACCATCGGGCCCACCCCATCGCCCAAAAAAGAGGGCGGCATAGACCTTTTGGTCATGCCACCCTCTTTGAATGACAAGTTGTCGCTCTGGCCGCCGCGCAGCGTCAACCAAGTTAGAGGCCGAGCATCGGCTCCAGAACAAAGAAGTATGCGAGCACTACGATGCCCAGGATGATGCGGTAAACACCGAAGCACTTAAAGTCGTGACGGCGGACGAAGCCCATGAGCCACTTGATGGCGATAAGCGAAACCACAAAGGCCACAACGCAGCCCACGCCCAAGATAGCGACCTCGTTGGCGCCGAACGTGCCGCCCTTGATGAAGTACTTGACCAGCTTGAGCGCACTCGCGCCAAACATGACAGGGATGGCCAGGAAGAACGTAAACTTGGATGCCACCGAGCGCGTGCAGCCCAAAAGCAGGCCACCGATAATGGTGGAGCCGGAGCGCGATGTGCCCGGAATCAGCGAAAGCACCTGGAAGCAACCGATACCCAGCGCGGTCTTCCAGCTCAGATCCTCGAGCGTAGTGATGGAGCCAAAGTCCAGGCTATCGTCATCGTCTTCATCCTCAGCGGTAGCCGCGGCGGGCGCCGCAAAGTGCGCACCGGCGGGACGTCCATCCGACACCACAGCACGCGAACCAAACGAACCGGCAAGAGCGGCCTGGTCGCGCTTGTTCGCGCGCCAGTTCTCGATCACGATAAACAGCACGCCGTACACAATGAGCGCCAGCGCCACGACGGGAGCATTGTAGAAATGCTCCTCCATCCAGTCGTTGAGCGGCAGACCGATTGCCGCGGCAGGAATGCAGCCGAGCACAATCTTGCCCCACAGCACCCAGGTGTCGCGACGGCCTTCCTTGCCTTTGCTGGGAGAAAACGGGTTAAGGTCGTAGAAGAACAGGACGCAGACGGCCAAAATGGCGCCAAGCTGAATCACGACCAGGAACATATTCCAGAACGTCTCGCTCACGTTCATCTTGACGAACTCGTCCACCAAGATCATGTGACCCGTCGACGAAACGGGCAGCCATTCGGTGATGCCCTCGACCAGGCCCATGAAGGCAGATTTTAGAAGCTCGATAATATCCAAAGGGACCCCCTCGTTAGACACCCGCCGGTAGATGTTCTGCGGACGATGCGGGCGAGGTCCCATTATCAACCGTTGGCGGTGCGACCGCGCCTGCCCTTACCAAAAAACTCGCCCGTTCACAGAATTGCGAGCGGTCAAACCGAAATCCTTGGGTATAACTGCAACAAGGTAAAGTGTCCGGCGGCCAACGCACCCGCGCCCGCCCGACGCACGAGCCCCACGCCCGTGCGATAGACCAAGGAGGAAACCATGAACGAGGGCTACACCAAGGTATTTGTTTCACTCGACGGTACTGAGCAGCAGGATTTTGTGCTCGCACGCGCCATCAAGGTCGCCGCGAACAACGGCGCTAAGCTGATCATCGGCCACGTCATCGACTCCACCGCGCTCGAGAGCGCCGGTTCCTATCCGGTCGACCTGGTCAACGGCTTGGAGGAGGCCTTTAACAACTCCATCGCCAAGCAGCTCGAGGAGGCCAAGGCCAATCCCGACATTCCCGAGGTCGAGGTCATGATTCGTACCGGTCGCATTCGTGAGACGCTCAAGGATGAGATGCTCGACGTGGTCAAGCCCGACCTGGTGCTCTGCGGCGCCCGCGGCCTGTCCTCAATTAAGTATGCGCTACTGGGCTCGATTTCGACGTTCCTGCTGCGCAATACGGACTGCGACATTTTGGTCGTGAAGTAGGTTCCTTCCCGCCGGCGCAAGGCCTGCGGGGTTATCACGCCGACGTCCTCGCCGCTTCGCGGCTGCGGGATGTCGGCTTAGATAACCCCTCCCGGTCTTGCGCCTTCGTCACCATACTTCAGCGAGTTGGCTGATAGAAAAATGGCGTGCCGCCCCGTTTGGGGCGGCACGTTTTGTTTGGGCGGCACGTTTTTGTTTGGGCGGACGTCTGCCACATGCGTTACTCGAAACATTGGAACTTGTTCGTTGAAAAGGCGAATGTAACGACGAAGCCTTCGCTGGGCTCGGACGCTGCGGTGACGTCGATGCCCATCTTGGAGCACAGGCGCGCCACCAGGTAGAGGCCGATGCCCGTTGCGCTCTTGGTGGCGCGGCCGTTGTCGCCGGTAAAGCCCTTCTCGAACACGCGGGGCAGATCTGCTGCACACACACCGCAGCCATTGTCGGCAACGGTGAGCTCGATGCGCTCACTCGCCAGGCCCTCGTCCAACAACGCACCCGAAAACACGATCTTCGCGCCGTCCTCGCGCGCGTATTTGATGCTGTTCTGGATGAGCTGGCCCAGAATAAACTCGAGCCACTTCTCGTCGGTAAAGACCTCGAAGTCGAGGTTCTCGCACACCGGCGCCACGTGCGCCGCGATGAGCTCACGCGCGTTGGCTTTAATCGCACCCGTCACCAAGGTCTTGAGGTCCCAGCGGCGAATCAGGTAATCGCGCTCCACAACTTCCGAGCGCGCATAGTACAGCGCCTGGTCGATATAGCGCTCCACACGAGTCAGCTCGCGACCCAGGTCATCCACACGCGACAGATCGTCTTCGCTGCCGTCCAGGTTTTCCAGAATAAGATGGGCTGCCGCCAGGGGCAGCTTGGCCTCGTGGACCCAGCTCTCGATATAGTCGCGATAGTCGTCGGTCTGGCGCCGACCTTCGGCAACCTCGTCGCAGGCGGCCTTGCCCACCCGGCGCAGGACCTCGTACTCGAGCTCGCCCTCGGCATAGGTCGGGCACTGCACCATCTCCTGCACCCATGCGGGGCTCTCCAGCTCCTCTGCCGCCCGCTCCAGCTGACGCAGAAAATGGCGGCGACGCGCATACTCGATCACGATGCCCAGGATGCCAAAGATAAAGGACACGCCGACCGCCACGACCACGATGGAAGCGGGTGCCCCGGCGACCGTCAGGACAAAGCAGCTCAGCAGCACGCCGCACGTCCACACAGCGACGGGAAGCAGCGCATCTTTAAAAAACTTGGCAAACGACATGATCGGCACCTAGACTGAATAGCCCTGGCCGCGGTGCGTGGTCAGATACCCCTTGACGCCGATTTTTTCGAGCGTAGTGCGCAGGCGGTTGATGTTGACGGTGAGCGTGTTGTCGTCCACGAAGGCATCGGAGTCCCATAGGTCCTGCATGATGGCCGAGCGCGAAACAATCTTGCCCGCGCGGCTCAGGAGCAAAGAGAGGATGCGCAGCTCGTTTTTAGTGAGCTCGGTGCTGTCGCCGGTTGCCGTGTTGGTGACCGCGGAACGGGCGAGGTCGAGTTCCAGCCCCTTGTGGACGACTGTGCTGCGCTCGCCGGCAGCCGCGGTGCGTCGCAGCAGCGCGTTAATGCGCGCCACAAGCACGCGGGCGCTGTAGGGCTTGGGGACAAAGTCGTCCGCGCCGAGCGTCATGGCCATAACCTCGTCAATCTCGGTCGTGCGCGACGTGAGGACGATGATGGGGACCTCGGATTCGCGGCGGACTTCGTGGCAGATATGCTGGCCGTCTTTGACGGGGAGCGTGAGGTCGAGCAGCACCAGGTCGGGCGCGGCGGCGAGAATATCGCGCGAGACGTGCTCGAACGATTCGCAGGCCTCGACCTCAAAACCGGCACGAGCAAGGATGTCGGCAAGCTCGCGACGAATGGGCTCGTCGTCCTCAACGATATAGATTAGCGCCATGGATTCCGCCCCCCTCTTGGTTGTCTTGCCCCATTATGACCGCGGATCCGCAGATACGCGCCTCACGCGGCACCAAAGTGACAGAACTGTTCGCGAGTGGCAGAGGCTTGCCTCTCGCTCGCGACGAGCACGGGAATTAAATGAGTTTTTAATCCCCGTCCCAGAAACATCATTTAGCGGCGGGCACGGAGCTTTTCGTAGCCTTCGGCGAAGAAGGCGACCGTGGCGGCGTCGGCCTCCGCAGCGTCCGTCTCGGTTGCGGGAACCACGCCGTGCTCGTCGCTCACCAGGAACAGCGCGCCCTTGAGTTGCGCGGGAATGTCTACGCGCGTGACCGGGATGCCCTTGGTCTGGGCGAGCTGCTCGATGAGCGTCGCCGTGCCGCACAGGCACTCGTCCGCCGGCGCCACAAAGGCAAGCTCGCCGTTGTTGACGGCGGCGAGCAACTCGGGCGCGACGCCGGTCTCGTCGGCCTCGGAGCGGGCCTCGGCGGAACGGGCACGCAGCGCCTTGGCCGACGTATCGGCGAGCGGCTCGTACTCCCCCACCGTCATGGCGGCGTTGCCGTTGATGTCGATCACCAGCATGAGTACGCCGTCGTGCGCAGTGTAATCGCCCTCGGCAAGCGACCACTCAACGTGCTGTTTGGCCCAGCTGAGCATGTTATGGGTAAGCGGCTCGCCCTGCACCAGGCGCTCGGACAGTGCGCGAATGTGGCGGTTGAGCATGGGCACCTTTTTATTGGACATGCGCCAACGGCAGACAAGCGCGGGCTTGTCGAGCGTAAACTTCTCGACCGCCTCCTGATTGGCGCAAAAGTCCTCGTACGCACGCTGATCCTCGGCATTGCCAAACAGCTCGGCATCATCAATCTGGGGCATGGTTGTACCTTTCGTGTTAGTCATTCCGTCCTCTTATACCAAAAAGACGGCCCTCCAAACGGAGCAGCCGTCTTTTGCAGAGATTATTTTGTTCCGGGGCGAAACTTAGTGCCTAAAGTGGCGGGCGCCGGTAAAGACCATAGCAATATTGTGCTCGTTGCAGGCCTGAATGCTCTCGTCATCGCGCTTGGAGCCGCCGGGCTGGATGATGCAGGTCACGCCGTGCGCGGCAAGCACGTCGACGTTGTCGCGGAACGGGAAGAATGCGTCGCTTGCGCAGGCAAAGCCGCCCTTCTCCACGCCCTCACGCTCGCAGAAGTCCTCGGCACGCTCGCAGGCAAGTAGCGCAGAGTCAACGCGGTTAGGCTGACCCGGGCCCATGCCAATGCCGGCCTTACCCTTGGAGACCAGGATGGCGTTGGACTTAACGCCCTTGCAGACCTTCCAGGCAAACTCGAGCTCGGCCATCTCGGAGTCGGTGGGCTTGCGGTCGGTGGGGAACGTAAAGGTCGCGGGATCCTCGGTCACGTGGTCGACCTCCTGCACCAACATGCCGCCGTCGACGGAGCGCAGCTCCACCTGAGCGCCGTGGTCCACGCCGCCGGTCGCCAACACGCGCAGGTTGGGGCGCTTGGCCATGCGCTCGAGTGCCTCGGCGGTGTAGCTCGGGGCGATGATGACCTCGACGAACTGCTTGTTCTGATCGGCAAAGTGCTCAACCAGATCAAAGGGAACCTCGCGGTTGCAGGCGATGATGCCGCCGAAGGCGCTCTTGGGATCGCAGGCAAAAGCGCGGTCGTAGGCAGCCGTGATGTCCTCGGCAACGGCGGAACCGCAGGGGTTCTGGTGCTTGAGGATTACGCAGGCCGGCTCGTCGAACTCGCGGACCAGGTTCCAAGCGGCGTCGGCATCCAGATAGTTGTTGTAGCTGAGCGGCTTGCCCTGGATCTGCTTGGAGCCCACGAGCGGGAACTGCGAGCTCGCGGTGTTCTCGCAGCCCTCGGCAAAGCGATAGACTGTGGCTTTCTGCTGCGGGTTCTCGCCATAGCGCAGGTCGTCGACCTTCTCCAGCGAAATCTCGAGCTTGGCAGAGGTGTCCGCCACGTCGCTTGCCTGGGCGGCGAGCCAGCGGGAGATGGCCGTGTCGTAGGCGGCGGTGGTCTGGTAGACCTTCACCTGCAGGCGACGACGGGTGGAAAGCGTGGTGCAGCCACCGGTCTCGTGCATCTCGGCCAGGACGGCATCATAGTCGGCCGGGTCGGAAATGACGGTAACGCTCGTGGCGTTCTTGGCGGCAGAGCGCAGCATGGAGGGGCCACCGATGTCGATGTGCTCGATGGCGTCCGCGAAGGTGACCTCAGGGTTGGCGACGGTCTTCTCGAACTCGTACAGGTTGACGACGACCAGATCGATCAGCTTAATGCCGTGCTGAGCCGCCTCCTGCATGTGTTGCTCGGAATCGCGGCGGGCCAGCAGCGCGCCATGAACCTTGGGGTGCAGGGTCTTAACGCGGCCGTCCATCATCTCGGGATAGCCCGTGAACTCCTCGATGGGGGTTACGGGAACGCCCGCGTCCTCGATGGCACGAGCCGTGCCGCCCGTAGAGATGATCTCGACGCCAAAGTCGTCAACCAGCGTCCGTGCGAAATCGACGACGCCCGTCTTATCGGTAACCGAGATCAACGCGCGTGCGATCTTCACATCAGATCCCATGCAGTCCTCCTGTCTGGTACGCCGCCGTGCTCTGTGAGTCGGTGATACGTCGATCTGCAGCGCTCGCGCAGCGGCATTGAAAATACTGATTTAATGTAGCGCATCGAGCGCATCGATGCACCCCGCAACGGGCGCATGTGCAGAAAAAGTTTGCGAGCGGAGGGGATGGGCATGGCACCGGGCACGGTGAGTTCATGGAACACAGGGGCACCATAATTAGATGCCAATGGCGTGGTAGAACTGTGCTCGATATGCATCCGCAAAAGAAAGAGGCACCATGGTCTCGCGGGTTCTCTACCGACCGTTTGATACCGAAGACTTCGACGCCATCGCGCTGATTCTGCAGCAGCTTTGGCATAACAATTCGGATAACGATGAGTACAACCGCCTTGAGGCCGCGTGCGACCTCGCCTATTGCCTTTCGTCGTCGACGTTTTCACAGGTTGCCGTAATCGACGGTCAGGCGCGTGGCATTTCGCTCGCGCGTGCGGGACAGAGCTCCGGCGCCACTATCAACGAGCATTGGATGGATACCGAACGCGCGCTGCTATCGCAGATGCGTGAGCTAGAGCCCGATGCGTGCGCCGAGTATCTCTCGTTTGTGCGCGCAACCATCCGAACCAACAACCGCCTGCTCGAGAGCAGCCCGTTGCCGCACGACAACGAGGTCACGCTGCTTGCCGTGGATCGCGATGTCCATGGCCTGGGCGTTGGCACGGTTCTGCTCGATGCCGCCGTCTCGCACCTGTCCTCGCTTGGAGCGACGAGGGCGCACCTGTACACCGACTCCAACTGCTCGTGGAAGTTCTACGAGCTGCACGGCTTTAAGCGCACGGCCACGCACCGCGCCAACCGCGAAGAGCGCCGTCACGACATGCCGCGCGAAAGCTTCCTCTACGAACTCGATCTAACAGCCTAAACCCGGCAGCCATACCTAGTCATTTAGGGATGTTCCCAGTGATTAGTCGTTGGGGACAGCCTTCGTAGGTAGCGCATAAAAATGGGATGGATCCGTCGGCAGTCGCCGGAGAAGATCCATCCCAAAAATCAGAGCGCGCTAGAACGTTCCGCCGCCGCCTCCGCCGACGCCGCCACCACCGCCGCCAGAGAAGCCGCCGCCGCTGCCGCCGCTCGAGCTATCGGAGCTCGAAGCCAGCTCGCGGATGGTCTCGTGATACACGTCATCGAACGAATCGAGCGGAGACTCGATACCGTAATGATGGTAGTACCACCAGTAGCAGGGATAATTGTCATAGAAGCCGTCGGCCTCGCGCACCTCGGGCGGCACGGCCTCGGCAAGCTGACGCAGCACTTCCTTGGAAACACCCAGCGCCACGCCCATCACCAGCAGCTTGTTCCACAGCACCAGATCGCCCGGGACGGCTTCCTTTAGGCGTGTGAAATCCTCGAGCCAATGCTTGAGCGCCTTGCAGCGAGCCGCCACCTCGGCGCCCTCCGGCGTAAAGCGGCGGAACGTAAGGCCCACGCCGATACCCACCAGCACAATCGGCACCGAGATAACCGCGGCGGTAATGTTCGCCTGTGCGCTATCGGTAAAGAAGATGGATCCCACGGGAACAAAGGCGATCAGGATACCAAGAACCAGGCAAAACACCATTGCGACAATGCCGTCCGAGGCAACGTACTCGCTATCGGCCAACTTGCCCTTAACGGTGTTCTGATAGTCCTCGAGCTTGTCGCCCACGGGCGTAGCGTGCTGCTTGACGTAGTGCTGCAGCTCGTCAAACGTGCGCGAGCGATCACCGTTCTCGTCGGGCTTAGCACCGGCAAAGAAGACCTTGAGCACCATGCGGTCAATGCCCTTGGCCGACTTCCAGCCCGCATCACTCACCGTCACGCGATACGTCTGCTCTTCTTTTTCACGCCCCAACAGACCCTTCTTGGCCTTGGTCACGGTCGCCTGCTCCAGCTTGATCACACGGTCGTCGGTGAGCTTCATAAGCGTGGCGATATATGCCTGATCGGGCACCTCGTTCCAGCTCATGAGGGCCGAAAGCACGGCGGGATGGTCGGCCGAAGGCACATCGCGGAAATATTCGTCCTGGAAAAACGGCTTGGGCTTGCGCTTGCGCAGCTTGAGCATAACGATTGTGCCGGTAAAGGCCACCGCCGCAACAACACTTAGCACGGCAAGTGCATTGGCAATCATGCGAGCGTGAGCGCGGCGGGCGTTAGCTTCGTCGGCCCATTCCTTCTCTTCGCTCAGGATCGTTGACATGCGCTCTTCGCCCGAAGCGGCAAGCTGCGGCACCCAGTCGCTAGGGAAGGCGATGCGTGCCTCGGCGAATTCGCCCTGATGCACGCAGGGAATGGTATAGGTGACCATGGGTTCGTCCGCATCGAGCGACACGTCGCCCGTCAGCGGACCGTGGCCCCATGCGCGGAAGTTATCGCCTTTGACGGCCGCCGTCCCGGCAGTGGCATTTGCGAAGCGCACTTCCATCTCGACGTCATCGGAATCCGCAGACCAGCCGTCGCCCACAAACTTCCAGTAGAGCTCGGCGGTATCGGCCCAGTTCATAACCGCACCGGTCATGGTATAGCTCACGTAATAGGTCGCGCTGTCGCCGCTCTCGTGAGGGCTGAACACCTTAATCCTTACGCCGTCACCGGTCTGCTCGACCGTATAGACGCCAGAGTCGCCCTTGTTCGCGCTATCGACTTTGTTAAACGCGGTGTCCTCTTCCTCGACACTCAGCACATCGACGCCCGCCGTGCCGCCCTGCTGGTTGGCGCCCGTATTGATCTCCCAAAACACGCCGTTGATGTCGTCGTCGAAATCAAACTGGCGTCCCTCGACAACGGTCAGCGATCCATCGGCCTCAACCGTGGCACTGATATAGGTCTGGGTCATGGAATAACCGTCGGCGTGTGCGGCGGCGGGCAGTAGCAGCAATGCAAGCGCGACGAGTGCGCAGACGGAAGCAAATCGCGCAAACGGGCGGCGCTGCCGACAGGTTTTGGCAACGGGGGCGTTCATAGGCACATCCTTTGTCTGTGATACCAGCAACGCCATTGTCCCACGTTTACGGGCGCACATGACGAACATCTAGGCCAGCGGAGTATCAAACGGGACGAAAGTCACGCCCGCGGCCGGCACCTGGGGACGTTCCTTATCTGCCGGCAATCTGGGACACTCCTTGGCATGGCCTGCGCCAGCAATAGATACCACTTCACAGCTCTGTCACAGGTGTAGCGGCTTTGTGTGGGTGCGGCACGCGCTGATTGAGCCGCCAGCCGAGGGGCATAAAGCAGTTGAGCGAAAACGGTTTGCCCCTTTGCCGTTCGCTCGAGGATCATGTCCCCCTTTTCCGCGGAAACCCCGGCAGTTGCGAAGAGCTGCCGGGGTTTCTGTCGTTTGTGAGGCTAAGTCGGTACGCAGCGATCGAGACCTTGAGCCGCAAACCCACCGTGCGCAATGCGCATCGCCGCCAACTTGTGAGCGCGGCAACGCCTTCCCTGCCAAGCCCCGCGCTATACTCGTCCGCATGGATATCAAAACACGCAACATAGCAACGCCCGCCGCGGACGCGCCAGCGACGCCACCCGCCTCCGCCCCCGCGCCCGTCGTGGGCCGTTTCGCCCCGTCGCCCTCGGGCCGCATGCACCTGGGCAACGTGTTCAGCTGCCTGTGCTCGTGGCTTTCGGCCCGCAGCCAGGGCGGCAGCATCGTGCTGCGCATCGAGGACCTGGACGATCGCTGCAAGCGCCCGGAACTTGCCGCTCAACTGATTGACGACCTGGCCTGGCTGGGGCTTGAGTGGGACGAAGGCCCCTACTACCAGCACGATCGCCTGGACTTGTACGAGGACGCCCTGCACCAGCTGCAAGACGCCGGCCTCACCTACCCCTGCTTTTGCACGCGCGCCGAGCTCCACGCCGCGAGCGCACCGCACGCCAGCGACGGCACGCCCATCTATCGCGGCGCCTGCCGAGGCCTTTCTGCCGAGGAGGTCGCCCGCCGCAGCATCCTGCGCGCTCCGGCCACGCGCCTGCGCGTGCCCGCCGTCGACGACCTCGCAGACGATGTGGTCGAATTTGTGGACCGCACGTATGGTGCCCAATGCGAGGCGCTCGCCACCGAATGCGGCGACTTTTTGGTGCGTCGCAGCGACGGCGTGTTTGCCTACCAGTTAGCCGTGGTGGTCGATGACGCTGCCATGGGCGTCACCGAGGTCGTGCGCGGATGCGACCTGCTGGGCTCCACGCCGCGCCAAATCTACCTGCAGCATCTGCTGGGACTTCCCACACCGCACTACGCGCACATTCCGCTGCTCATGTCGCCGGACGGCCGCCGCCTTTCCAAGCGCGACCGCGATCTGGACCTGGGCGAACTACGCGCCCGCTTTGGCACGCCCGAGGCACTGATGGGATGGCTCGCCGGGCAAACGGGCATCGCACCGGACACCACGCCGCGTACCGCCGAGCAGTTGGTCGAGCACTTTAGCTGGGATGTTATCCGTGTGCACCGCGAGAACATCACTGTAACGGCCGAGTAGCCGCTCAGTCCGCCTCTACGCAACATCCCAGGGCTGAAGTTCGTCACCCAGGCGAACAATGCAGTCGTAGAGCACGGTATGGTGCTCGGCAGGGTTGGCATCCCGATGAAAATGCCCGTAGTACCAGCGTTTGTAATCCAAGTGGTCTTCCAGCTCATCGAAAAACGCCGTAAGTCGATCAACCGCGGGGTAATTCCAGCCGGGTGCCGGATAAAGCGTGGGCGAAAGCATACGCGTAGAGCAGGTGTGGGTGATCACGTAGTCGACCTTCCAGCCCACGCCGTCGAGCTTTGCCCGCGCCTCCTCAAAGTTGCGCTCATCCGGCAGCTCTTGTGGCCACCAACTGGAATAGGGAATGCGATATTCCTTATCCACGCTCGTGGCACCGCCCATGGTAAAGATCGTTGAGCCGTCGAGCTCAAAAACCTCGCCGCGCGTCAGGCGCCGTATGGGGGAGGTATCCGACAGGCGCTGCGTCAGCCCACCGTGCCACAACTCCATAGGACGCTCCGCCCAGTGATCGAAACGCTCGTGATTGCCGTCGACGAACAGCACGGTATAGGGACGCGATTCCAGCCAGGCAATATCGGCACATTCCTCGGCAGAGAAATCCCACGGAAAGCCAAAGTCGCCCGCGACAATCAGATAGTCGTCGCTCGTCAGGCTATCCCCAAGGTCCCAATCGCGCAGCTTTTGCATGTCGAGGCCGCCGTGAATATCGCCCGTCACATAGACCGTCATCAGATCACCACTTCCCTGTAAGTCGCTAGACCGCATTCTGCACGATCACTAAGCCAACCGTTCCAGCCCTTCCACTCCTTAGGGCTTACCCTTCGTTCTTCCATCCAAACGGATCAAGCACCCAACAAACCAGATCGAGCACGCCGCCGGTCATCATGGCGGCGGCAAGGGCCATGCAAACGTGCAGAGAGACGGCACTTCTGAGCACGTCGAATGGCCCCAGAACAGCCAGCAGCGCAACCGCTGCGCCGACAAGGCACAACGCGAAGCACGGCCCCGCGTCCTTGACGCACTTCTTTGCGAGATGCTTGGTGTTGTCACTCATCAATATCGAACTCCTTAGAGGGTCGTCGTTCAGATGCATGCCGCCGCGGCAGAGCAGGGCGGCAGGGAAAGTGTCACATGTCGTGCGGACATCAATGGAGAAACCGCCTGCTCGACCAACCCTTGACGCCGTTTTGCACCGGCGCCCCATCCCCGTTATCGAGGTCTAATACTTTTCCGCGAAGTGAACGTCTGTTTTTGGACCCTGAAGCATCAGCATTTTTCAACGGCATAAACGCAGGATTCTGGCATCAAAACCGCAGGAAACGGTACCTCTAAAGTGTCGATGCTTCGGGGGTCCGTTTTCACTCGTTCACATCTCGGAAAAGTATTAGACCTCGCTATCAGCTGTCCCAAAGATCAGACCGCTCCTCCTTCACGCCCCGCAAAACCTGCCTTTTCTGCCCTTCCCCACCGCCACCCAAAAACTCATCCAACATTAATCTTGGCTCAAGAATCGCTTAATCTATAACCTGCACTATAGAGTTCGACCAAGGGCGGGGCGGCGCCGCGCAACGCAGGCCGCCGAACGCAACGCTCGCGCCCGGGCAGATCGCCCAGCGTCGCGCCCATCGAACGAAAGGACAGGTCATGGACGACCTCGAAAAAGTTGAAACCATCCGCACCAAGTGCAACGTGAGCTACACCGATGCCAAGGCAGCGCTCGACGCCGCCGACGGCAACGTCCTTGATGCCATCATTTGGCTCGAGTCGCAGGGCAAGACCCAGACCACGTCAGCGCACGCCGCCACCGAATCCACGCCGGTCGACGAGCCCTCGGCCGAGATGGTCGCCGCACAGGCCGCCTACGAGAAGTCGAGCGAAAAGACCGATTTCTCCAAGAAGATGGACAGCGTGTGGGAGTACCTCAAAAAGCTCTTCCGCCTGAGCCTGGACACCAAGTTTATCGCCACGCGCCGCGATGCGATCATCCTCAACATTCCCATCCTGATTCCCATCGTCGCGCTGTTTGCCTGGGGCGCCACGATATGGCTGATGCTGCTTGGCCTGTTCTTTGGCATGCGCTACCGCATCGATAGCGACGGTGACGTACCTGGCAGCATCAACAACCTGATGGAACACGCCGCCGATGCCGCGGACGACATCAAGCAAAATCTGAACGACGACAAGTAATCACAGACGGGGGCACGTATGGCACGAATCCTGATCGTAGAGGACGAGGAGAAAATCGCCCGCTTTGTGACGCTCGAGCTTGAGCACGAGGGCTACCAGGTGGAGCACGCCGCCGACGGCCGCACCGCCGTGGACCTGGCGCTGGAGCGCAACTACGATCTGATTCTGCTCGATGTATTGCTGCCGCAGCTCAACGGTATGGAGGTGCTGCGGCGCGTCCGCAAGCACAAAGATGTGCCGGTGATTATGGTCACCGCGCGCGATGCCGTGATGGACAAGGTGGCAGGGCTCGATGCCGGCGCCGACGATTACCTGACCAAGCCGTTTGCCATTGAGGAGCTGTTCGCACGGATCCGTGTGGCGCTGAAGCGCTCGGAGGCCGTGCGGGCGGCTTCGGACGTTGGCGGCGTCGGTGCCGGGAAGGACGCTACGGGTGCCGGTACCGCCGCGACGTCCCCGGCTGGCAACTCGGCCAAGACCTCTGCCGTGCCCTCCCCCGCCGCGCTCGCCGTGGGCTCGGTCGCGCTCGACTCCGACCGCCGCGAAGTCACGGTCGGAGGCTCGCCCATCGCGCTCACGGCCCGCGAGTTCGACGTTCTCGCCCTGCTTATGGCGCATGCCGAAACCGTGCTCACGCGCGAGCGCATCGCGCACGAGGCGCTGGGCTACGAATACGTGGGCGACACCAACAACGTCGACGTGCACATTGCGCACCTGCGCGCCAAGATCGAAGACGCCGGCGGCGCCCGCATCATCCAAACCGTGCGCGGGGTGGGCTATGTCTGCCGTGCGTAACGCCGAGACCAAGCGCGTCACCTCCATCGCCCGCGCCATCAACTGGAGCTATATGTGGCGCCGCCTGATGAGCTACGTCTGGCTCGATCTGTTGCTGTTGGTTATTGCGGTGGCGATCCTCGTCTATGGATACAACCAGACGCTGCCCGACGGCGCGTTTACCGCAGGATGGATCCCCGGCGCCACCGTTCACGGCATGTCGCTGACGCCCGCGCGCGGCTGGGACCTGACAACGCTCACCTATACCGTCGAGCTTGCGCGTACCACCAAGACCTTCCCCCTCGCGCAGGACCTCGTCGCGCTGTGGCCTCTCTACCTTGTCGTTGTAGGTTGGCAGGTCATCAGCGTGCTCAACATGCTCGGCGGCGCCCGACGCGTACGCCGCACCATGGCGCCGCTCAACGATCTGGCCCTGCGCGTGGACGAACTCGGCCGCATGCAGCTCTCCGGCGGCAAGATGGAAACGCTGGAGCAGGCCATCGAGCGCGCAAGCGTCGACTCGCCGAGCGTCACTACCGGCGACGCCGACCTGGCAAGCATCGAGGTTGCACTCAACCGCCTACTGCGCCAGATGCAAGAGGCCAAGCTGCAGCAGATGCGCTTTGTCAACGACGCGAGCCACGAGCTGCGCACGCCCATCGCGGTGATTCAGGGCTACGTGAACATGCTCGACCGCTGGGGTAAGGACGACCCGGCCGTGCTGGCGGAGTCCATCACATCCCTCAAGGCCGAAAGCGAGCATATGCAGGAGCTCGTGGAGCAGCTGCTGTTTTTGGCGCGCGGCGATGCCGGGCGCACGGTCCTGCGGCGTGCGCATACCAACCTGGCCGCACTGGTCGGTGAGGTATGCGAAGAATCGCAGATGATCGATACCGAGCACACGTATCGGCTGGCTTCTGACGCTACGCTTGCCAGCGACCCGCGCTGTAACGCGTCTGTCGACGTGGCGCTCGTGAAGCAGGCCCTGCGTGTGATCGTGCAAAACGCCGCCAAGTACTCGGATGCGGGAACGACCATCACATTTGGCATAACGCCGGATGCGGGCGCGGGCACGATCGACATAAGTGTTGAGGACGAGGGCATCGGCATGAACCAGGAATCCGCAGCTCACGCGTTTGAACGGTTCTACCGCGCCGACAACGCGCGCGATGCCGGTGCGCAGGGCTCGGGTCTGGGGCTTGCCATTGCCAAGTGGATCGTCGACAGCCATGGCGGTGTCATTGGCGTGACCTCAGTCGAGGACGTCGGCAGCCGCTTTACGATTCGCCTGCCGCGGCAGGAAGCCCCTCGGCATAAATAAAGGGATAGGGCCACGCGGCCCTATCCCTTTTTGCTAGCTATGGCAGCTTGTGCACTACTCGCGGCACAGGTGCACGGCGAAGCCGGCGAACTCGCGCTTAAAGTACACGAGCTTGGTGCCGCCGTCAGGCAGCAGCACGCGCGACTCCTCGTTGACTTCGAGTCCGCGCTCGGCAAACCACTTCTCGGCCGCATCGATGTCGTTGACGGCAAAGCCAATGTGGCCCTTGGCGCCACGACCGTTCTGCTTCATGATCTCGACCAGCGAATCGTTAAAGTACGAAACCGGGGTCTCAATAACGGGCAGGCCCATCATCGTTGAGAACAGCTCCGCGATCTCCAAGGCATCTGCCGGGTCGGTGGCGTTAATGCCCACATGGGCAACGCGCATGCCAAAGAGATCGACCGGATTGGCGTTCTGCTCATTCATACAGGCAGCGCCTACTGAGCCATAACGTCGAGAACGGCCTTCTCGGCAGCAACGCGGTTCATGCCGGTCATGAAGGGCACGCCGCTCACGTACGGGCAGGTGAGGCCCTCGGGGGCAACGGTGGTGGCGATCAGCAGGTCGGCGCCCTCGTCGCAAGCGTCCTTGGCCTCGGAGATGGCGCACTGCACGATCTCATACTTGCCGGCGTAACCGTTGGCGTCGAGCATGGTGGCGACCTTCTGGGCAACGAGCGTGGAAGTAGCAGCGCCAGCACCGCAAGCCAAAACAATCTTCTTCATAGGTAATGTCTCCCTTCATGGTTTACTTTAGGTAAGTGTACCGCAGCGAGCGATGGCACTCAGCCTCGATGAGCTTTTATGCTAGTTTGCTTGCGCGCTGCGTATAATACATCTAGTACGTGTTGCCATACCGCTCGCTTTACGAGCGACTAAGGACTCTGAAATGCCCGATTCCCGCACCCTCTGGACCACCGTCGTTATCATCTGCATCGCCGTGTCGGTGTTCTTTAGCGTCAAAAAACGCACCACGTTCAAGCGTCTGCAGCAGTTGATGGCCGCCAAGCAGTGGGACGAGTTCGATCGTTTGCTCGACGGCAAACTCACCAGCATGCTGTACCCACGCTACAACCGCGACTACCTGCGCCTGAACTCCTATCTGCTGCGCGAGGACCACGAGCGTGCCAGCGAGATGTTCGACCTGCTGCTGGGGCTCAACCTCCCCAAGATGCAGCGCGTCGACCTGGTGATCAAAGCCTTTAACTACTATGTTGGCCAGGAGGACCGCAAAAAGTCCAAAGAGCTGTTGCACGAGATCAAGGGCTTTGAGGGCGGTCAGGCCGAGGCAGTCGCGCACGAATGCCAACTGATGTACGACACGATGATCCTCAAGCGCCACAACGACATTCCCGAGCTGGAGCGCATGCTCGAGGATGTCGGCGACGACCCGGTCAAGCGCTGCCGACTGGAGTACCTGCTGGCCCTGCAGTATCAAAACAAGGGCGACGAGGCAAAGTTCCAAGAGTTCCTGGAGAAGTCGGGCCAACACTCGATGGCCGTCAACGCGTAACGGACGGCTTGTGCTAGACTTCTAGTCTCACGGGGGCGTGGCGGAATTGGCATACGCAGGAGACTTAAAATCTCTCGCCGCAAGGATTGTGGGTTCGAGTCCCACCGCCCCTACCATATGGAGCTTTCGAGCCCGTGTTCCTCAGGGATGCGGGCTCGCTTCTTTTAGATGCCGGTGGGACTCGAACCCGCGAGAGGGCGAGCGTTAAGCGGACGCGCAGCGTCCGAAGCGAGCCGGCGAGGGCGCCGACAGGCGGCCGAAGCCGGTGCGTATTTGCGCAGCAAATGCGCGGACGTCCCACCGCCCCTACCATATGGAGCTTTCGAGCCCGTGTCTCCAAGGGATGCGGGCTCGTTTCTTTTACACGCCGGCAGGGCTCTAAGTTGCGGTGGAATAGTTCCTGTTTTGGCAGTTTACCAGCCCATTTAGGAACTATTCCACCGCAACTTAGGTTTGTGTTCCCACATTTTCCAATGGAAAAACGTGGCTGTCTCCCACATTTTCCGATGGAAAAACGTGGTTGTCTCCCACATTTTCCGATGGAAACTCCCAAATGGCCTTATACTAGCCGAGAGGGTTGGGAGGCAATATGCAGCGACAGCTTATGAGTGAACTTATCGCTTGGAAATCAAGGGCGAATCGCAAACCTCTCTTGCTTAAGGGAGCCCGCCAGACAGGAAAGACTTGGCTTCTTAACGAATTCGCAAGCCAGCAGTATCGAAACGTCATTCGTTTTGACTTTATGCTCGAGCCGAGCACACGCTCGCTGTTCGATGGGAACCTCGACCCCAAGCGCATCATCTCCCAGATAGAACTCCTACGTGGCCAAACCATAACGCCGGAAGACACGCTCATCATCTTCGACGAGATCCAAGAGGCGCCACGCGGGATCACCTCGCTCAAGTACTTCAACGAGCTTGCACCCGAATACCACATCGTAGCAGCCGGTTCCTATATGGGCCTCGCGCTCCGACGCGAAAACGAGTCATTTCCCGTCGGCAAAATCGACCAGCTCACCATGCGTCCCATGGGGTTTGCTGAGTTCGTTCGTGCCGTCGACGGCAACCCGCTCGCCGATGCCATCCTTGCCGCAGACATGAACCTTCTGGCAAACGTTACCGAAAAGCTCGAGCACTTGCTCAAGGAATACCTTGTTGTCGGCGGTATGCCCGAAGTTGTCTCCACTTTCGCCGAGACACGCGACTTCATCGAAGCCCGAAGGCTTCAACAGCAAATCATCGAGGCTTACGAATCCGATTTTGGCAAACATGCACCCGCCCGCATCGTCGAGCGCATGAGGTTGGTTTGGAAATCCCTTCCCGGCCAGCTTGCAAAGGAGAACAAGAAGTTTGTCTATGGCGCCCTTCGTCCCGGAGCGCGCGCACGCGATTTCGAGGAAAGCCTCCAGTGGCTCACGGACTACGGAATCGTTCATAAGGTGCCACGTGTTTCCGCTCTAAAGGCGCCGCTCTCGAGCTACGAAGACCTCTCGGGCTTCAAACTGTTCTGCATCGACACCGGCATCCTCGGAGCGCTCTCCGGTCTCTCTCCGGCCATCGTTCTTAACGGATCCGCTGTTTTTACCGAGTTCAAAGGTTCGCTGACCGAACAATACGTCGCGCAGGAGCTTTTGCTCCAGGACAAAACTCCCGCGTATTGGTCCTCTACCTCCGGCAATGCCGAAACCGACTTTGCCATCGACCATGCGGGAACCGTGCTTCCCCTTGAGGTCAAGGCGGCAGAGAACCTTAAAGCGAAGAGTCTGAAAATAGCCTGCGAAAAATTCAAACTCGAGCGTTGCGTGAGGAGCTCCCTGGCGGCATATAGAGACGAGGGCATGCTCATCAATATTCCGCTTTGGGAGATTGGGCAGATCGACAAGCTGGCATAGGCGCTGTGGGGACGCCCCGCAAGGACTGTCCCCAGGTGCCGGCAGAAAAGGAACGTCCCCAGGTGCCGGCTGTTGAGTTGCGGTGGAATAGGGACTGTTTGGTGCCCGAAAGGGCGATTGTAGTCCGTATTTCACCGCAAATTATTTAGAGGGTGCTGAGAGTGGGGGTCCAGGCGATGGTGGGAGTCGCGCCGTCGAGAACCTCGTTGATGGTGGCGGCCATACTGGCGAGTAGGCTGTTCTCGCTTACGGTGAGCGCATCGTAGCCACCGGCGCGCATGAGCTCGCGAATCACCACGGCGCCGGCCAGAATCACGCCCGCGCGCTTGGGCTGCACGCCCGGCAGCGCAGCGATACCCTCCACATCCAGCGTAGATATACGATCGATGGCGGCCGAGATCTGCTCCATCGAAAGCTCGCGCAGGTGCACAAAGCTCGAGTCGTACGGCTCCAGTTCGTGGACCAGCGCCACGAGCGTGGTGACGGTACCGCCCACCGCGACGAGGCGCTCGGCGCGCTCAAAGTCGCTGGGCAGGCCCTCAAAATAGGCGGAGAACTGCTCGCCCGCCCACGCGGCGGCAACCGCAAGCTCGTTCGTCGACGGCGGCAGCGCAGAGAAAAACCGCTCGGTCACGCGACGGCAACCGATGTCCAGCGAGCGCGTTCCCTCCAGCGCAAAGACCCCGCGCTCCGGCGCGTACACGCCCGTCGCGAGCTCCGTGGAGCCGCCGCCCGAATCGGCGACGATAATGCGTTCACCGGCAAAGTCGTGCGCCACGCCAAAAAATGTCAGGCGCGCCTCGACCTCGCCCGGAATCACCTGTGGCTCAAGCCCCAAATCGCGCAGGCCGTCCAGCAGCAGCGCAGCGTTGGACGCATCGCGCGCGGCACTCGTGCACGTGGTGCAGACGCACGCGGCCCCAAAGGCACGCGCCTCGTCCACAAACATGCGGCATGCGGCGAGCACGCGCTCGACCGCCGCCTCGCAAAAGCGGCCCGTCGCGTCCACGCCCTCGCCCAGATCGGTAATCTCGGTATGCTTGGACGATTCCACGATCGCCCCGCCCTCGACCTGGGCCAACACCAGTCGCGACGACACCGTTCCCAGGTCGATCGCGGCTACCTTATAGCGTTTGCAATTTGTCATTGCGGGCTCCCCTCCGGGCGCTATTTGCCGTTTGACACGACCGTCTGGCCCTCGACACCGTTAAACCCAAACAGCATGTCGAGCGCCTGGATGTACCACGGCGCGTCCTTACCGACTTCTTCGATTTCCTTGGCAACTTCGCTGGCCTTCTTGGCGTTTGAAGACTTCTTTTCAGCCGACGACGAGTCCGAATCGCCGTCCAGGCCCTGCACTTCAATCCTCTTCTCGCCGGGCATCACCAGGCCCAGGTCCTCGGATGCCGCGTCCTTGATGCCCTCCTCCGAGAGCAACTTGTCGACGCTTTTTTGCAGCTCATCATTGTATTGCTGGCGAATCTCGACCTGCTTGGCCAAGATATCGCTCGAGCGCTTTGCCACGTACAGGTCGCGCACGGGGAAATACAGGCTCACGAGCACCAGGGCAACGACGATGCCGATGAATAGCCCTCGCTGAGGACCGTGGGTAAAGTCGTAGATCGCCTTGACCACCGCGTTGTCGTTGGCGTAGTGCATAAAGTCCGAGCCCGAAAGACGGTTCGAGGGCCTGCTCGACCTATCGTGCGTTTGAGCCGACGAGCGCTGAGCATGCGACAAACGTGCTGGGCGCACTGGTCCATCTGTCGAAGTATTCACTTGAGCATTGGGGCGCGAGGTACTTGTCGGGCGCTGCATGGAGCGGTCGGCGCCGGCGTAGGCGGACCCACCGAGCTGCACCGTGCGCGCACGGCGAGGCGACGGCTCACGCGAACCGGCGGAATAGTACCTGTTGTCGTAAATCTGATCCATGTGCGCCTTGTGCGGTTGAGGTTTGTTTGCGCTAAGTATTCTAGTTATAGCACGAGCGCGCGCACCACCTTCGACAGCCTTTGCTCGACATAAAAAAGGCGCTGAGCCATATGGCCCAGCGCCCAATGGCGGCCATCAGAAGTGGAACGGAGCCGAGTCAACCCCGCTCCCCGCGCGCACCACTTGTTTAGCGAATGTTGTAGAACGCGGCCTTGCCGGCGAAGCGCGCGCTGCCCTCGAGCTCGTCCTCGATACGGATGAGTTGGTTGTACTTGGCGATACGGTCGCTGCGGCACGGGGCGCCCGACTTAATCTGACCGGCATTAACACCCACGACCAGGTCGGCGATCGTGGAGTCCTCGGTCTCGCCAGAACGGTGGCTCACGATGCAAGCGTAGCCGGCCTCCTTGGCGGTCTCGATAGCCTCCAGCGACTCGGTGAGCGTACCGATCTGGTTGACCTTGACCAGAATCGCGTTGGCGGCACCCAGCTCGATGCCCTTCTTGAGGCGCTCGGTGTTGGTGACGAACAGGTCGTCGCCTACGAGCTGCACCTTATTGCCAATGCGGCGGGTAAGCTCGACCCAGCCGTCCCAGTCCTCCTCGGCCATGCCGTCCTCGATGGAGATGATGGGATAGGTGTCGACGAGCTTCTCCCAGTAATCAACCATCTGGGCGCTCGTGTACTCCACGCCCTCGCCCTTGAGCTCGTACATGCCGGTCTCGGCGTTGTAGAACTCGGTCGAGGCCGGGTCCATGGCGTACATGAAGTCGACGCCGGGCTTAAAGCCGGCCTTCTCCACGGCCTTGGTGATGTACTCGAACGGCTCGGCATTGGTCTTAAGGTTGGGGGCAAAGCCACCCTCGTCGCCCACGCCGCCTCCCAGGCCGGCCTCGTGCAGCACGCCCTTGAGGGTGTGGTAGACCTCGGCGCACCAACGCAGGCCCTCGGCAAAGCTCGGGGCGCCCACCGGCATGATCATGAACTCCTGGAAGTCGACGTTATTGTCGGCATGCACACCGCCGTTGAGAATGTTCATCATGGGCGTGGGCAGCAGGTGGGCGTTGACGCCGCCCAGGTACTGGTACAGCGACAGGCCCGCCGACTCGGCAGCGGCGCGGGCGACGGCCAGCGACACGCCCAGGATGGCGTTGGCACCGAGCTTGGTCTTGTTGGGGGTACCGTCCGCAGCAATCAGCGCGGCATCGACGGCGCGCTGGTCGAAGGCATCGAGGCCCACGACGGCGTTAGCGCACTCGTTGTTGACATGCTCGACGGCCTGCGAAACGCCCTTGCCCAGGTAGCGGCCCTTGTCGCCATCGCGCAGCTCGCAGGCTTCAAAGGCGCCGGTCGAAGCACCCGAAGGCACCATTGCGCGGCCAAAGCTGCCGTCCTCGAGCACGACCTCGACCTCGACGGTGGGATTGCCGCGGCTGTCGAGCACCTCGCGACCGTAAACGTCCAAAATATCGCTCATGTTGTCTCCCTCTCACTTGGAAACGGGTTGAATGCTTGGCGACGCGGCTTGCACGCTGTAGAGGCGCGCAGGTTCATAAGTTAGCCATGTCGCACTTTTTGCATTATGCCCTAAGTTAGCCGAGGGATACACTTGATTTTCGAAAAATTTAGCGGGAACGATGAGGCGTGTCAGCCCGTCGTTCCCGCAGTCTTACTCCTCCGCCTTTGCGGCATCCCACAGGTCGTTGAGGCCGTGGGTCGAAAGCTCGGCAAGATCCACGTGAGCATCGGCCGCCATCTGCTCCATCGCGGCCCAGCGACGGCGGAACTTTGCCGTGCTGGCACGAAGGGCGCTCTCGGCGTCAATGCCCTCCTTGCGCGCGACGTTGACCAAGGCAAAGAGCAGGTCGCCAAACTCCATTTCGCGCTCGGGCGAGCCAGGGGCCTCGGCCTCAAACTCGGCACGCTCCTCGGCAACCTCGTCCCACACATCCTGGACCGTCTCCCACTCAAAGCCCACGGCAGCCGCCTTGCGCGACACCTTCTGAGCCTGCATCAGCGCCGGCAGATGCGTGGGCACGCCGTCGAGCAGGCCCTCGGGCGCAGCCTCGCCTGCCGCCACGGCCTTGTCCTTGGCAGCCCTCTCGGCAAGCTTAACCTCGTCCCAAATCTTGAGTACCTCGTCGGAGCTGTCGGCATCCACATCGCCAAACACGTGCGGATGACGGCGAATGAGTTTGGCGTCGATATCGCGCGCCACGTCGGCCAGCGTAAACTCGCCGGCATCCGCCGCGATCTGCGCATGCAGCACGACCTGCATGAGCACGTCGCCCAGCTCCTCGCGTAGGTGAACCGCGTCGTCCGCCTCGATGCAGTCGAGTGCCTCGTAGGCCTCCTCGATCATGTTCTTGCCGATGCTGCGGTGTGTCTGTTCGCGGTCCCACGGGCAGCCATCGGGCTGACGCAGACGCCAGATGGTCTGCACCAGATGCTGCAGCTCGGCCGACGCGTCTATCAGCGTGGACAGATCGCGCGAGCCCTCGGCATTTTGCTGAGCCATATGCTGCGCCATGGTTATTCCTCCTCCAGGATCACGTGGCGGAACGCACCGCCCTCGTAGATGCCGTAGCTGTGCGTGCCGTCCTTGGGAATGCTCACACTGCCGGGGTTGAAGAGCCACAGGCCCGGGTGCGCGGCACTTTCCTCGTTGACCTTGATGTGCGTATGACCGTAGACGAGCGCGGAGCCCTCGGGCAGCGCGGGCGCGTGGTCGACGCTGTTGTGCATGCCGGCGCCAAAGACATGGCCGTGCGTCAGGAACAGCTCGCGGCCGGTCTCGTCGAACAGCGTGGCGTAGTCGGCCATGACGGGAAAGTCGAGGACCATCTGGTCGACCTCGGCATCGCAGTTGCCGCGTACCGCGATGATGCGGTCGGCCAGGGCGTTGAGCAGCGGGATCACGCGCTTGGGGGCGTAATCGCGCGGCAGGTCGTTGCGCGGACCGTGATAGAGCAGGTCGCCCAGCAGCACGATGCGGTCGGGCTGCTCGGACTCGATGGCGGCAACCAGGCGCTCGGCCCAATATGCCGAGCCGTGGATGTCGGAGGCGATGAGGTATTTCATGGGGAGATCCTTTCGAATGGGGTTGATATGGCTGGGCGCAGGATGTCGCCACCAGCCGCGTTATTCAAATCGCAGTGCCACGGCTTGCGCCGCCTGCATCACGCGCTGGAGCGGCACATTATGCTCGCGAGCGAGACGGGCGCAGTCCTCGTACTCGGGTGCCGCACGCTCACTGCCGTCGGGCAGGGTGGCCACCTTGACGGACACCTCGCCCCATGGCGTCGTTACGCGCTCAAAGCGGCGTGGCAGGCAAACGCGCTCCATAACCTGGCGACGGATACCATTGGTCGTGGTTTCCAAAAAGATGATCGTCTGCAGACGCTCGATATCCTCGTGAGCACAGATTACCTGTAGCTGCCAGCTGGGGCGGCCTTTCTTGCAATAGAGGGGCAGCCAATGCACCTCGCGCGCACCCGCCTCGCGCAGGCGGTCGGCAGCGTAGGCGAGCACCTCGGGCGACGCGTCGTCGATGTCGCATTCCAGCTTGACGATGGTTTCGGGTGCATCGGTCTCGCGGGACAGTGGGGATGTGCTATCGCATTGCATACGGTCCGGATCCTTTCCGCGCGGGCTCGTTTTGTTCATCCAAACGCTAGCACATCGCGGGCGGCGCAGGGGCGGCGTCATGGGATAGGTGCGACTTTTGCTGGGCGCAAGTGCTGGCGCGCTCCAACGCCGGCCCGCTCCACTCAAACGTGTACGCCAGCCTCCAAACATGTCATTTTCTGCAGCTTTTGGAGGCTGATGTACATGTTTTGAGAGCGCAAGCGAGGCCGCACCGCGCGCCGCGCAGCCTTTCCAATCGATTTCGACCCCCGGCGTGCCCGGCGTGTTGAGAGCTGCGCCATTACAATGGAGCGGATTCGCTTGACGCAAAGGAGCCGCCATGTCTGCTTGCCCGCTGATCGATTGCCATACCCACACCTCGTTCTCGGACGGTCATGCCTCGTTTGAGGACAACGTTCGCGCCGCTGCTGCGGCCAGCTGCCGCGTCATGGTCTCAACCGATCATCTCACCCTGCCCGCCAGCATGGACGCCAACTGCGAAGTGCAGGTTACTGAGGGCGACCTGCCGGCGCATCGTCTGGCTTTTGAGGACGCCCGCAAGCTCGCCGCGCAGATCACGCCGGAGCTCGAGCTTATCTATGGCTTTGAATGCGACTGGTACGAAGGTTGCGAGCCTTTGGTTGAGCGCTGGTCCGCGGGTGCCATAGTGCGCTTGGGCAGCGTGCATTGGATTGGCAACCCGGGCGATATCATGGCCGGTGCCGCGGGTACGGCGGGAACGGAAAACGTCGCTCGCCCCGATACGCCCGATTCCCTTTGCGGTTGGATCGACGACGACACCGACCTGCACGTTTGGGAAAACCTGGGCGTGCGCGGCGTGTGGGAGCGCTATGTCGACGACTGGTGCCGCGCCTGCGAAAGCTCGCTCAGCTTTGATGTGATGGCTCACCCTGACCTGGTCATGCGCTTTTCGAAGGAAGGCTTTACGCCCGACTTTGACCCCGCACCGTTTTGGCAGCAGATGGCCGAATGCGCACACGATACAGGCCGCCGCGTTGAAGTTTCGACCGCCGCGCCGCGCAAGGGCCTCGACGACTATTACCCCTCGACGGGGCTGTTGCGTTGCTTTGCCCACGCCGAGGTACCCATCACCTTTGGCTCGGACGCGCACCGCGCCTGCGACATCTGCTGGAATATCCGCGAGGCACAAGCCCACGCCTACGACTGCGGCTACCGAACCTTCGACATCCCCCACCCCACCGGCGAATGGGAGTCCGCGCCCCTCGCCTAGCCATCCCTTTATAAGTTGCGGTGGAATAGGGATTGTTTTGCCTGATGAAGCGCTTAAACAGTCCCTATTTCACCGCAACTTCCATGACCCCGTTACACCAACAAAGACTGTCCCAAACGACTAGTGGCGGCGGGCGTTGAGTTCGCCGGCCAGCTCGTCGAGGGTAATGCCGTAGCGCTCGAGCGTCACGAGCAGATGGTAGACCAGGTCGCCGGCCTCGTAGCGGATGTGATCGTGATCGTTATCCTTGCAGGCCATGATCACCTCACTTGCCTCCTCGGCAAGCTTCTTGAGCAGCTCGTCCTCGACGTCGATCAGCAGACGCGCGGTATAGCTCTCCTGCGGCGATGCATCACGACGACCGTGAATCACCTCGGCCAGACCTGTCAGCGTCTCACCGATATTTCCATCCTGAACATTCGCGGTGCGCACACCCATAGTTCAATCCTTTCTGGTGGCCGAGCGCCTAGTCGAGCGCCCGTCCTACGCGAGTTTCTTAAAGAAGCAGGTACGGTTGCCGGTATGGCAGGCCGGACCCGGCGAGTCGACCTTGACCAGCAGTGTATCGCTATCGCAATCGGCCCAGAGCTCCTTGACCTCTTGCATGTTGCCGCTCGTCGCGCCCTTGTTCCAGAGCTCCTGGCGGCTGCGGCTCCAAAACCACGTGGTGCCGGTCTTGAGCGTCAGTCCCACCGATTCCTCGTTCATCCAAGCAACCATAAGCACCTCGCCGGTGTCATACTGCTGAACCACACAAGGAATCAACCCACGGGCGTCGTACGTAAGATCAGACGCTTCTATTACCTCAGTCATCATTTCTCCCAAGCAACAAACGAAATCCCACAGGTCGGCGAGGGTTGTCCAGGTGCCCGAGATTCCGAGCGACAAGCCCGACGACGCGTACTTAAGTACGCGAGGAGGGTTGGAGCCGGAAGGTCGGGTGCCTGGGCAAGCCGCAGCGCTAAAAGTCCAGCCTCACAGGGATGCCCTGCGACGCCATATACTCCTTCACCTGGCGAATGCTGAAGGTTCCAAAGTGAAAGACGCTCGCCGCCAGCACGGCATCGGCCTCGCCCTCGATCACACCCTCGGCAAAATGCTCGAGCGTGCCCACGCCGCCGCTCGCGATGACGGGGATCGATACCGCGCGCGCCACGGCGCGGGTGAGCGCCAGGTCAAAGCCGGCCTTGGTGCCGTCGCGGTCCATGCTGGTCAGCAAGATCTCGCCGGCGCCGCGGCGAGCCGCCTCCTCGGCCCACGCCACCGCGTCGATACCCGTGGCGTTGCGGCCTCCCGCGGTAAAGACCTCCCACTTGTCGGCACCGGATGCGCCGGGCAAACCAACGCGCTTGGCATCGATCGCCACGACCACGGCCTGGCTACCAAACGCCGCGGCGGCCTGGCTGATCAACGACGGATCGCGCACGGCGGCAGAGTTAAGCGACACCTTGTCGGCGCCGGCGGCAACCATGGTGCGCATGCCCGCCAGGTCGCGAAAGCCGCCGCCCACGGTATAGGGAATGGCGAGCTCCTCGGCCGCATGCGCCGCCATCTCGATAGTCGTCGCACGGTTGTCGCTCGTGGCGGTAATGTCCAGGAAGACGACCTCGTCCGCACCCTCGCGGTCATAGGCACGCGCCAGCTCCACCGGATCGCCCGCATCGCGTAAGCTCACAAAGTTGACGCCCTTGACCACACGGCCGTCCTTGACGTCCAGGCAGGGAATCACGCGCTTGGTAAGCATGGGCTACTCCTCCCCTCGGGCGGCGGCCAGCGCCTGGACCAGCGTAAAGTTGCCCTCATAGAGCGCGCGACCGGTAATGGCACCTTCAATCGCGCCCTCACCCACCGCAGCCAGCGCACGGATGTCGTCGAGCGTCGAGATGCCACCCGAAGCCACGACGGGAAATCCCGCGACCTCGGCCACATGGCGATACGCCGCCACATCGATGCCCGTCTGCATGCCATCACGCGCGATGTCGGTATACACCAGATGCTTAAAGCCCAGCTCGGAAAGCTGCGCCACGGCATCGTCGAGCGCCACACCCGCGCCGTCACGCCAGCCGTTCACCTTAACCTGGCCGTCGCGTGCGGCAATGTCAGCCACCAGCAGCTCGCCAAAACCTTGGGCTGCCACCTCGGCAAAGCCCGGCTCGGTCACCAGCACGGTGCCCAGTGCGATACGGCGAGCACCATAGCCGGCCAGCTCGTCGATGCGCGCGAGCGAGCGAACACCGCCGCCCACGTCCACGGACAGACCGTCGACGCCGCAGATAGCCTTAATCGCCGCCGAGTTGGCAGCGCAGGTGTCCTCGTCCTCGCCAAAGGCAGCGGACAGGTCGACGACGTGCACCCAACTTGCGCCCTGCTCGGCAAACGAGCGGGCGACGGCCACGGGGTCGTCGGAATATACCTTGCAGCGGCTGCGGTCGCCGCGCTCCAGGCGCACGACCTTGCCGCCGATCAGATCGATTGCGGGAAACAGAATCATCGGCCGGCCCCCTCGACGATGTTGACGAAGTTCTTAAGGATGCGCTGACCCAGCGCGGAGGATTTCTCAGGATGGAACTGGCAGCCCCACACGTTGTCATGGCGCACGATGCACGGGAAGCTCCGCGTGTAGTGCGTGCGCGCCAGAACGTCGGCAGCATCGGCGTCGTCGGCCACCGCGTAGCTGTGGGTAAAGTACATGTTGGCACCCTCGGCAAAACCAGCAAGCAGCGGGTCGGCCGCGCCGGCGGGCGTCATGTGCACCTGGTCCCAGCCCACGTGCGGCACCTTCAGGCGGCTCGACTCCAGGCGCGTGCACGAACCGCGCATAATACCCAGGCCATCGACCCAGGGACCACCAGCCCGCTCGGGGGCGTTGCCGTCGGCGACCACGCCCTCGTCCGCAGACACGCCCTCGTTGCCACGCTCAAAAAATAGCTGAAGGCCCAAGCAGATGCCGAGCAGCGGAGTTCCGGCGGCGACGGCATCGAGCACGGCCGCCTCCTCGCCGCTCTGGCGCATAAAGGCGATCGCGTCATAGAACGCGCCCACGCCCGGGATGACCAGGCCGTCGGCGTTGCAGATCTGCTCCGGATCGTCCGACGTGCAGGCGGCGGCACCGGCGCGCGCAAGCCCGCGCACGACGCTCGACAAGTTGCCCTTGTGGTAGTCGACCACCACGATCTTCGGTTCGCCCACGCGACCCTCCCTTTTTCAATTCAAAACCTGTCCCTTTTTGGCAGGTTACAGCGAGCCCTTGGTGCTGGGGATACCCTGCACGCGAGGATCGAGCTCACAGGCGTGGCGCATCGTGCGGCCCACGGCCTTAAAGGCGGCCTCGATAATGTGATGCGAGTTGCCGCCCGCCAGCTCGCGCACGTGCAGCGTGAGCTTGGCATCGCGCGCAAAGGCGTAGAAGAACTCGACGGCCAGCTCGGTATCAAAGCTGCCCACGCGCTCGGTCGGCACGGGCAGCTCGCAATAGGCCTGCCCGCGGCCCGAGATATCCACGGCGGCCATCACGAGCGTCTCGTCCATGGCGATCGCCGCGTCGGCAAAGCGCGTAATACCCGCTTTATCGCCTAGCGCTTGGCAGAACGCCTCGCCCAGCACAATGCCCACATCCTCGACGGTGTGGTGCGCGTCGACTTCCACGTCGCCCACCGCGTGTACCGTCAAATCAAACAAACCATGGCGGCCAAAGGCGTTGAGCATATGGTCAAAAAACGGTACGCCGGTCGAGATATCACACGTACCGGTTCCGTCCAGGTCGAGCTTGACGACAATGTCGGTCTCACCCGTCTTGCGGGTCACCTCGGCATAACGGCCCATCTACATCTCCTCCTTCACCAGTGCAGCAAACGCAGCCAGCACCTCGTCGTTTTCCCGCGGCGTACCCACGGTAATGCGTAGGCAGTCCGCGAGCCCCGGCGCATAGCTAAAGTCGCGCACCAGAATCGAATACTCGTCGCGCAGGCGCTCGCGCACGCGCGTGGCATGCGGCGTACGCACGAGTGCAAAGTTCGCCGCGCTCGGCCATGCCTCCACGGGCATGCCCTCGGCAGCCATCGCGCGCAGGGCGCACAGCTCGCGCTCGCGCTCGGATGCGACCTGTGCCACCACGGGCGCGTACGCATCGCGGGCACGCACGCAGGCAAGCGCCGCCGTCTGGCTCAACACGTTGACCGAATAGATCTGGCGAATCGCCGCGAACACGTCGATGACCTCGGGGGCTGCAATCACATAGCCCAGACGTGTACCGGCGGCGCCGAACGCCTTGGACAGCGTATGCAAAATCACCAGGTTGGGATGCTCGGCGATAAGGCCTTGCGCCGTGGTTGCCGCGCCAAACGAATCGTCCGCAAACTCAACGTAGGCCTCGTCGACCATCACCATGCCGGGGCACGCATCGCACAGCGCTGCGACAAAGTCGAGCGGCGCCACGTCGCCCGTGGGATTGTTGGGCGAGGTCACGATCGCCAGGCCGCATTCGGGCGCCGCCGAAAGCACGGCAGCCTGGTCGAGCTCAAAGGTCGCCGGGTCGCGCCACACGTCGCGCACCTCGGTCTGACAGAGCGACGCAAAGAACGCATACTCGCTAAAGCACGGCGGGCAATTGAGCAGGGTCCGCCCCGCGCCGCCGAACGCCAGCAGGTAGTTATAGAGCAGCTCGTCGCCGCCGTTGCCCACGCAAATGTTCTCGCGCGTCACGCCATGCCAAGTGGCAAGCTCGTCGCGCAGGTCGTTGGACATGGGATCGGGGTAGCGGTTGAGCGGCGTAGCAGCCAAGGCCGCATCAACCGCCTTGCGCACGCCAGCGGGCACGGGATAGGTGTTCTCGTTGGCCGAAAGGTTGATGCGCGTGGGCGTAAAGTTGGGATCGTAGGGCTCAATACCGGCCAGGTAAGGCTGGACGAGCTCCTTCATGCGGGGCGTCAGCTCGGCCATATTAGGCCTCCCCGCCGGTCGCGCCAGCGGAAGTCAGGTCCACACCCTCGGCGACCGTCGCGGTCGTATCTCCCGGCCAGGCAACCTTGGTCAGGTCGGCCGCGGCGAGCGACTCGGCACTCACGGCATCCTCGCCCTGTTCCAGCACGCGGCGACGCAGGGCGGCGGAAAGCGCGTGCGCCCACAGGCCCTCGGCCTCGGCCAGGCGCTGCGTAGCGGGAGCATCGGAGAGCAGGCCCTCGGGCGTATAGCAAATGACGCTCGAGCGCTTAACGAACTCTTCGACCGAAAGCGGGTTGGAGAACATGGCCGTGCCGCCGGTCGGCAGCGTGTGGTTGGGGCCGGCAACATAATCGCCGAGCGGCTCGGAGCTCCAGGCGCCCACAAAGATGGCGCCGGCGTTGCGAATGCCGCCGAGCAGGCCCATCGCGTCCTTGCAGTGCAGCTCAAGGTGCTCGGGCGCCACGGTGTTCACGGCCTCGACGGCGGCAGCCATGTCGGCGGCCACCACGATGGTGCCTTCGTTATCGAGCGAGGCGCGTGTGATCTCGGCACGCGGGGACTGCGCTACCAGAATGTCGATACCAGCCTCGACCTCGCGCGCAAACTGCTCGTCGCAGGTCACCAGATAGCAGGCTGCCAGCGGATCGTGCTCGGCCTGGGCCATCAGGTCGGCCGCGACCACCATGGGCTTGGCCGTGGCATCGGCAAGTACGCAGACCTCGGAAGGGCCAGCGACCATGTCGATTCCCACGTCGCCCGAGACAATCTGCTTGGCCGCGGCGACAAAGGCGTTGCCCGGGCCGGTGATCTTGTCGACGCGCGGAATGGTCTCGGTGCCGTACGCCAGCGCGGCCACGGCCTGAGCGCCGCCCACCATATAGATCTCGTCCACGCCGCCGAGCTTGGCAGCCGCGAGCGTATAGGGGCTGATCAGGCCATCTTTTTGCGGAGGAGTCACCATGACCACGCGCTTGACGCCGGCGACCTTGGCGGGAATGGCGTTCATGAGCACGGTAGAGGGATATTGCGCGCGACCGCCCGGCACATAGATGCCGGCCGCCGCAAGCGGGGTCACCTTAACGCCGAGCATCGTGCCGTCCGGGCGCGTGGTAAACCAGCTCTGCTCGACCTCGCGCTGGTGGAACTCGCGAATCTGGCGCGCGGCCTTCTCGAGCGCGGCGACAAAGGCCGGGTCGAGGCCTTCGAGCGCGGCATCGATCTGCTCCTGCGGCAGACGGAAGCTCTGCAGCTCAACACCGTCAAAACGCTGACAGTAATCGCGCACCGCGGCATCGCCGTTGGCGCGCACGTCGGCCACGATATCGCGGGCGGCGTCGACGATGTTTTGCGGCAGCACACCCTTGCGGTTGAGCTGGTTGGTAACGAGGCGCTCACCGGGAGCAAGCTTGATGGTCTTCATATCGGTATCCCCTATCGGTCGATGTTGTGTTCGAAAAACGAGCGACTGGGCAGCGGCGCCAGTCGGCCCGCAGCCCAGACATTGGGGCGCCCGTGCGCGCTCGCGCTATTGTGCCGAGCCCGCGACGGGCTCAAAATGCTTGTCCTTCACGGCAGCAGCCAGGCGATCGGCCAAGTTGCGAACGCGCGGATCCAAGCGAGCGGCACCTGGGTTGACGAAGAAGCGGGCCGTGCAGTCCATGATGCGGCCGGTGATGACCAGGTCGTTGTCGCGCAGCGTGGCGCCCGTGGCGGTAATATCCACGATGCGATCGGTCATGCCGACAATGGGGCCCAGCTCGATGTTACCGTGCAGTGATACGATATCGGCGTTCACGCCGCGCTCGGCATACCAGGCACTCGCAATGCGCGGGTACTTGGTGGCCACGCGAAGCGAACCGCGGCGGGCATAGTTGCGCTCGGCCTGGCCGGCGCGCCACGCGGGCTCCGCCTCGATAAAGGTGCACAGACCATAGCCCAGGTCGACCAGCTGCAGCAGGTTGAGGTCTGCCTCAATGAGCGAGTCCCAACCGCAGATGCCGCAATCGGCACCACCGCAGCCCACAAAGGCAGGCGCATCGCTGGGACGCACGATGACAAACTCAATATCGCCGACCGTGCCCTCGCCGGCACGCGTGTCGCGACCGCGCACAATCAGGTGACGGCCGGGGTCACGCAGCTCAGAGACGTCCAAGCCCGCGGCCTCGAGCACGTCGAGCGTGTCGGCCTTGAGCGAGCCCTTGGGCACGGCGATGCGCAGCGGACCCTCGGCGCCGCGACCCACGGCGTGATCGCCGTCGGAAGCGGCGTCCTCGGCCGAGGTGCGCACGGCCTCCAGACGCTCGAGCGAAAAGGCAAAGCCCGCCGCCGGTACCTCGATGCCGTCGCCAAATGCGCCGGTAAAGATGGAGTCGTAGCGTCCGCCCGAACCGACCGGATCGGGCAGGCCGCCGGCATAGGCCTTAAAGACCAGACCCGTGTAGTAATCGAAAGAGTTCATGATAGAGAAGTCGAACGACAGCACCTGGGCCTCCTCGGGGGCCAGGCCCTCGACCAGGGCACGCAGCTCGCGCGTCAGCGGCGCGACGATACCGGCGGCCTCCAGCAGCGCGTCCACGCGGTCGAGTACCTCGGCACCGCCGTGCAGACGCGGCAGCTCGCTAATGGCGGCCTTGACGGCATCGGACTCCGCACTTGCCGCCACGCGGGCATCGAGGCCCACAAAGTCGTTGGCGTGCACGCAGCACAGGGCCTCGGCGGCCAGCTCGCGATCCTCGCATGCCGCGAGCAGCTCCTTAAACGGACGCACGCTACCTGCGATAATGCGCGCACCGGGAAGTGCCAGCTTGCGCACGGCCTCGGCGACCAGTGAGACAATCTCGACATCGCCCGCGGTGTCGCCCGCGCCGATAAGCTCAAAGCCCAGCTGTGTAAACTGACGCGAGCCACCGGCATTGCGCTGGCACTCGCGGACCACCGGCGCCTCGTAGCGCAGGCGCAGCGGCAGATCGGCCGCGCGCATGCGAGTCGAAACCAGGCGAACGATCGGCAGTGTGTTGTCGGGACGGACCACCAGCAGGCGGCCATCATCGTCAAAGAGCTTAAACGGCGTGTCCGCAATGCGCCCGCCCTCCTCGAGCGAACCCTTGTCCTCGAGCAGTGGCGTCTCGACCGGAAGGTAATGATGCTCCCTAAAGCAGCCCTTCACCGTACATGCGATCTCCTCGCGCGCCTGAGCCTCCTCGGGCAATATGTCCCGGAATCCCCACGGTGTGGCCGTCATCTGGTGAGCCTCCTCATGCTGTGTTTCATATAGAGCAGAAGACCGGCATAGCTCCGCCGGTCTTCTGGGTACTTTAGCATACTAGAGTGTTTGCGGGGAGAATCGTCCTCCTCGGCTCACACCGTATTCATTTGGAAACATAGGAGCGGATTGTCGCAACCCAACCCCACCTAGACGCCAATCGCACGACGATACTCTGCCATTACCTGCGCATCGGCTGCCGCGGGATTGGCGAAATAGCGCCAATCATAGGTCTCGGCCGAAACAACTCCGCGATAGCCGCGCGCCACCAACCTATCCAGGTCGGCGCGCATATCGCGGTCGCCGTCACCCCAGGCAAGATGCGTCGTGCCATCTGCCGCAACATCGACAAAATGCACGTGGGCGACATCATCGCCAAGCAGATCGAAATAATCGTCGATGGTATCCCCCGCCACCGCCATAGCGCCCAAATCCAGACATGCCTTAAGTGCCGGATGATTAACTGCCTCGATCATGCGCTTCGTATCGGCCGCCGAGTTCACGATCATCGACTCAACCGGCTGCAGGGCCTCGAGCACCAGTCGCACGCCGCGCTCTCCCGCATGCTCGGCAATCGCACGCAGCATCGAGGCGCTGCGACCCCACGCGTCCTCGATCGGCTCGTTCAAAAATGCCCAGCCGCTCGAGACCATGACCTGCTCGGCTCCAAGTTCCGCCGCGATATCCACAACGTTCTTAAAGTACGCGAGCGTGCGGGCACGCGCCTCATTCCCGCGCGCCGCGATATTCCACGGCTTGGGGTTGTTCTGTTCGGGACAAAGCCCCACAATCCGAACCCCATACCGCTGTGACAGCTCCTGCACCTGCTCGAGCGAATCGTATCCATGGCAATCGACATACAGATGCATCGCCCCGGTCCAAAGCTCGCAACACGTGTAGCCCGAAGCCGACGCCGAAGAAAAGAACTCCTCAAGGTCAAAATAACGATGGCTGATATTCATGACGGCAAGCTGGGGATAGCTCATAATTACTCTCCAACCCAAGCGAGGCCCCGTTCCATATAGGAGCGAGGCCCAATTACACAAACGTTATTTGCTCTTAGTAGTCGAACTGGTGATAGTAGCGACGGTAGTTGAGGTTGTGCTTGGTGACCGTCTCGTAGTAAGCGGCAAGGCGATCGGTGATCAGCGAGGAGAGGATCCACGGAGACACGATGACGCGGAACTCGTCGTCAAGGCCGGGAATCGCGAACTCGGCGGTGTCGATGACGTTGATGTCGGTGTCGCCGGTCACGCCGCGGGTCAGGAACGCGCGGACGCGCTCG
>OLSC01000630.1_pt1 | contig 41749 bp, 34 predicted proteins | sample 1672881 | NCBI WGS metagenome assembly OLSC01 (sample SAMEA3136733, study PRJEB25190) | human gut metagenome | biome: human gut; feature: human-associated habitat; material: faeces | place: Austria | collected 2013 | reverse complement strand
TTTCATGTTATCAATTGCAGCTTGTGCTCCAGGTACTACTAATTTATTTGTTTGATTTGGCATGTCATTCACCTCCTGACAATCTTAATATGTGTCGTTTCGACAAATTAATACATTCATTTACGTTTTTTTTATAAAAAAAACTACCGATTATTAAGTCGGCAGTTTAAATTGATTATCTTATATCTGAAACTGATATAGCTGAATTAACCACATTAGATGGAATTTCAATTTTATTTCCTTTATTTCCGTCACTAATTTTAACTTTCAAATCAAAATACATAGTTGCTAATCGATCTTCACTGATTGTTGCAAAAAAAGAAGAATATGCTGTTTGAAGTTGCTTAATGATTTCTTGAATTCCATCTTTATAAGATAGCTCATACTCTAAAACTCGTTCTGTTTCTTTATCGATTGTAAAAATATAATTTACCTTTGGTGCTAATTGATAAATAGCGTTAATATCAATATCAGGTGATACATTTAATAATTCCCCAATTAGAATTTGAATCATTTGATCAGCCTTAAAAAAATCAACATAAACTGAAATAACTTGTTGTTCATTATTATCTTCTAATATCACAAAATCATTTGCATTTTCATTTTTCACTGTTTCTTTATAAATTTGATTTAAATAATCAAGATTATTAAAATCAACAAAATATTGATAATATTTATCTGAAGTTGGATCTATTTCTTTAAACCATTGCCCTCTATTTAAATTCATATATAAAATTTTATTCTGGGCCGACCATTGTGCATATTGCTCTAATTCAACCGTCATTGGTGAAACCCCATAGCCATTCATTCTAATCAAATAATTAAGATGCGACACCGTTGAATCAGATTGTGAAACATCTCCTTCACTGCTTAATTCCATTTGATATCCTAATATATCGTAATTAACATTCAAACTAACATGATACGTTTCCAGATTCTTAGTATTATTAATAACAGCTGCTAAGAATTGAGCCTGTCGATAGTTTTCATACCATCCCGTTTTCGTAATGAAGTATCCAACGGGGGTTAATAAAAGAATGAAAATGATAATACCCATAATTATTTTTTTATTCATTATTATTCTCCCTTTTTAATTGTTAATATTTCTATTTTATCATATTATTACCAATAACGGACGATTGTCATGTAAATGTTAGAGCTTAAATGATTGTATTTTTATTTTTTATTCGATATAATGACATCCGAGTATGCTAAAAAGGTTGGTGAGCCCGTATGAAAAAAGTACTAGGATGCATTCGTAAAGCAGATCAAGACTTTTCATTAATACAAGAAGGTGACAGAGTCGCTGTCGGTGTTAGTGGTGGAAAAGATAGTATGGCATTATTATATGCTCTTCATTTATATCAAAAATTTGCTCCTGTGAAGTTTGAATTAGTAGGAATTACATTAAAGCTTGGATTTCCAGGAATGGATTTCAATCCTGTTGTCGAATTCTGTAAAGAACACGGTATTGAATATCATTTAGTAGATACACAAGTTTATGAGATATTACAATTAAATGCAGACGAAAATGGAAAAATTCCATGTTCTTTATGTTCTAAGTTCAAGAAAGCTATTTTAATTAAGAAAGGTGTTGAACTTGGATGTAATAAGATTTCAATGGCGCATCATGCTGATGATGCAGTTGAAACATTAGTGATGAATACGATGTATAATGGATACATGGCAACATTTAAGCCAAAAATGTATTTAGATCGTACTGATGTTACTTTTATTCGTCCATTAGTTTATTGTTATGAGGATGATATTATTTCTGCGGCAAATCGTCATGTTCCGATTGTGCCGAGTACTTGTCCTATGGATAAGCATACGAAGCGCGAGGATGTTAAACAGTTGTTAAAGAAATTGTATCGTGATTATCCAATGGCAAAACAAAATATGTTAAATGCTTTATCAAATGGAGATCGTGTTTCATTATTTGATGACATTTCTGATAAAGAAGCTTAAAAGTGCAGTGAATATCACTGCACTTTTTTTATAGCTCATTGATTTTTATTTTATTCATTCCCTGACGAGTATAAATGATAAACTTATGTTCTTCATAAAATAAATAATCAATTTCATTTAGATTGGTTACTTCATGTTTACGCAATGTATCTTTTAACCATTGTTTTGATTGTCCAAAACTTTGAAGGGCTTTTTCTTTAATTGAGCCTGATACAATAAGGGGAAGAGGGAAAACTTTTGTTGGTAATTTTTTTTCAAACACAATGAGTTTACCATTCTTTTCAATAATGGCATACTGAACATCTTCTGGATTAACTACACCTTGAGTGCGAAGTAGCATGATAAAGTCATCTAAATCAATGCGTATTTTCCCAAGCTCAGAGTAATCGATTCTACCGTTTTTTATAATAAGTGAGGGTTCTCCATCTACAATGTCACGTACCTTTGTTTTATGTAACTGAATTTTTGACATTAGAACTTGGAGTGTTACAATCATGACAACGCCGCCAAAGGAATCAACCCAAAAAGATTCTTCAACGATACCCGAAGCTGCTATATTAGCAATTAAGATATTAATAACAACATCGACCGCACCTAGTTGGTTTAGTTCTCTTTTACCCATTATTTTATAGCAAACTAAGATGACAACATAAAAAAATGCTGCTAACAATATTGAAGCTAAAACTTCCATCATCTAAAACAACCTCATTCTATACTTTTTCTTATAATTATTATTTTGGCATTAAATTCTTTATAATATACAAAAAAACAGCATAAAAATCATGCTGTTTTTTTGTATATTATTCTACTCCTCGATGGTAGTGTCCTTTTGTATAATCTTGTGTTTGTTTATACTGTTCTAGCCAGTCAACATCAATATTCTTTGTTTGTAAGGCTGTTTGATAAGCAGTAATCGCCTGATGCATTTCTGCTTCTGTTTCATTTGTGAATTCTAAACGGAATTTAGAGACTCCCATTTTTTGAAGCTCTTGTAAGAATTCGATGAGGATTAAGTGCTGTGAATTAAAAATTTCTGTGATACAGTTTCCTGTGCGAAGCAGTGGAAGAATTTTGTTTTTGCGATCGCGTAGCCCAAATGGTGTGGTTAGACATAAGCGACAGAATTCTTGGTTTGGCTGGTTTAAAAGCTTCACAGGACAATGTTTAGTAATCATCATCGGAATTCGTGCAAAGACTATTGCTTCTACTGGTAAAGAGGCGTATTTTAACAGTGTACGTATTTGTTTTTGGTTGATTTCATAAGATAAAGTCGTTTGAGTGATTCCCAATTGTTTTAAAGCTTCGATACTTTGCACATTATTATTATTGAAAGCAAAATCACTCATTAGGTTGTATCCTGAATCCTTTAGTGCCTCTAGCATTCCGTATTCACCTAACATAACGGTTTGTAATGGTAATGATTCCAGAATCTCAACTGTTTCTTTAATTTCTTCATCGTTAATGATGCGTGGAAGTTGCGGAATGATGGTTTTATTGTATTGTTGTGCTAATTCCACTGCCTTTTTTAATGTTTTAATTTCTTTATAATAAATGGTTTCGATGTCTTGGCGTTCAAGGATTGTTTTTAACTGTTTTAGGTTTCTTACACTAACGCTAAGTGTTGTCGTTTCTGAATGTTTTGCAGGTTGTGGATTCGTGAGAGTGACGTGTGTTTTTTCACGTGTTTCAAAGTGGCGACTACGTTTTAATTCTAGTTGCCCAAGCACCTCGCGACGGATTTTATTAATCACAGAAATCGGCATGGTCACAGATTCATCCATATTCACGCTCAAGTAACCAAACTTAAATGGCGTGCTACCTGTTTTTTCAAGCTGTTGTTTGAGTCGTTCTTTTGAAAGCGGGGTGTTACTTGCAGCTTCGAAAAGTTCTTCCGTTTCAACGGTTACCATGTTTGAAGCGTCATCCCAAACCATGATACGCAGTGGTTCTCCAAGTTTAGCACTAACTTCTCCATAGATGTCGATTTTAGGAACTGTTTTCTCAGTGACTTCCACACGTTTTGCTAGGGAAACGGATGTCGTTTTGTAGACTGGCATGCCTTTAGTTACAGGGAATGGGCAGTCTAAATCAACGAGACCTGGATTGGCAAGTTTGACGTCTTGGCCTTTAACAAACATTTTTTGTACTTGAAGTCCTTGATCTTTTTGTCCGACGAATCGTAGTCCATCTCCTACTTCTAAGGCTGACGTGAGTTTGAGGGTTACGCGTTTTCCTTTGACGTTTGCCACTTCTCCAATTTTGATTCCTTTATGGTTTGGACGGTCAGCACTCATCCAGTTGAGACCTTTTTCACCAAACAGGAATCCTTTTGTGAATCCGCGACTGAAGATTTGGTCCATGTCGGCATGGGTTTGTTTTGATAGTTTGACTTTTTTGTTTTCTAGGTATTGGTCAATCGCCTCTCGGTAGGCTTTGACAACTGTTGCAACATATTCTGGCTTTTTGAGGCGACCTTCAATTTTAAATGAGGTTACTCCCGCTTCAATTAGTTCTCCAATATGGTCAACTGTTTTTAAATCGCGTGGGCTTAAGATGAAGTCTCCAACGTTTGAATCCAGTGTTTCACCACTTTTAAGGTCTACTAGTTCGTATGGCAGACGACATGTTTGGGCACAGGCACCACGATTTCCACTGCGTGCTCCTATCATACTACTCATTAAACATTGTCCTGAGTAACAAACACAAAGGGCACCGTGTACGAAGACTTCTAAATCGATATCAACGGCTTGTTTCATCGCTTTGATTTCTTCTAGTGTATTTTCACGGGCAACGACAACTCGGTCTGCTCCGAATGATTTTGCAAATTCTACTCCTTTTGTATTATGAAGTGTCATTTGGGTACTGAAGTGTAATTCGAAGTCTGGATATAGTTCTTTGACTAGATGAGCGACTCCGATATCTTGAACGATGATCGCATCAACGTCGTTTAGGTATAAAAAGTGAATATATTCTTGTAAGGCTTCGAGTTCTGCATCAAAAATTGTCGTATTCACAGTAACGTAAACTTTGACACCATGTAGGTGACTGTATTTGATTGTTTCAATTAGTTCTTCGTTTGAAAAGGCTGCTTCTTTCCTCGCGCCAAATGCAGATCCTCCCACATAGATGGCATCTGCACCATTTGAAACGGCGGCTAGTAATCCTTCGCGGTGACCCACTGGTGCTAATAATTCAATTGTAGACATATGATCCGCTCCATTTTTCAACTTTTATTTTCATTCATTGTAACATAATTCAGTTTTAGTTACCAATGACCTGTTAATAGATTTTTAGTTAAAGTTAGGATCTACTTATATAAATTTTGTAAAAATTAATATACTATTAATTGTATTCTACTGTCGTCTATTATAAAATTATGTAGTTATTCTGAGACTACTTATATAAACTATAGAAACTAGGTGAAGAAAATGGGTAAGGCAAAAGATGCTCGTGCTAAGAAGTACGGTTGTTTAAAAAGCTTTCTTATAATGGTATTAGTATTATTAATTTTAGCTGGGGCCGGTTATGTCGGGGCACATTTTATGTTATCGAAGCTTGATCGTCAACAACTAAATGACTTAACAATTTCTGAAGAGGTTTTAAGTAACAAAAAAGGTTCTGGGGTAACTAATATCGCATTATTTGGAGTGGATTCACGCGAGGATGCTTATGAAAATACGCGTTCGGATGCGATGATGGTTTTATCCTTTAATAACAAAACAAATAAAGCTTATATTACATCATTAGTTCGCGATACTTATGCTTATATTAATGAACAACATGGTTTTGAAAAATTAACACATGCTTATGCTTATGGTGGGGCAACTCTTGCTGTTCAGGCGATTAATCAAAACTTTGACCTAGATATTCAAAAGTATGTGACGGTTAACTTTAATGCCGTTGAGCATATTATCAATAAATTAGGCGGGATTGAGGTTGATATCCAAGATTATGAGTTGACTGAATTAAATCGTGTCATTGCAGAAATGAATGTTGAAGTTAGTGGTGAGCCAGCAGACTTAATTGATGGAACTGGAGTGCAGACATTAAATGGTCGTCAAGCTGTTGCGTATATGCGTATCCGTAAGGTGGGTAACGGAGATTATGAACGTATGGAGCGTCAACGACATGTCATTACGTTAACGATGCAAAAGTTAATGAGTTATAATAAAGTTAAACTACTCGGTTTAGTGGATGATTTCTTACCATATATTCAAACAAATTTAACAACAAATGAGATTATTTCTCTTGGAACTCAATTCTTAATGAGTGGCGTTACAGATGTTGAACAATTACAACTTCCAAGTACGGAGTTAAGTTATGGTGGAATTTTAAATGATGGTCTTTATTATTTAGTTCCTCGTACATTAAGCGACAATGTTATTGAATGGCATGATATTGTCTATGAAATGTCTGACTATCAACCATCTAGTACGGTTGCAACTTATAATCAGAAAATTATTAATAATACGGGTATCAAATAAAAGTGGCGGTCTCTTATGAGATCGCTTTTTTTGTCGAATCTTTTGAATATACGCTGGAAGATAATCATACTATAATATCTTTAAGCCAAATGATGAAGGAGGAATTTCTATGTATTTTCTTCTGGCGATTTCAATGGTTGCAATCCCTCTCCTACTCGTTCAATGGGCATATATGAAATGGGTCGGCGTGACGAAGGAAGCGACTCATCACAAGTCAAGTGATTATGTAGATGAAGCGTTCAAGATGAATTTCATTCAAGGTAAAGTAAATAAGTAAAAGAGACTACTCAAGCGAGATAGTCTCTTTTATTGTTAAATGATGTATTTGATTTCGTAAGGAATTTCTAGATGGCTAAGTCCGAATTCGAAGAGTTCTTTGATTTCAGCCATGGTTTCTTTTGAATAGACGTATTTTCCATATCCAAATTGTCCGTATTTATAGGTTCTTTTTTCATCATCCATTGGTAGTTTCGTTTCTTCAAAAATTTGCATGATGTGGTTTTTGGCTGTTGGGGTGTAGCGATGGGAGATGATTTCAAAAGTGATGGGGGTTTTTAGTTCTTCTTTTGGGAGATAGTCTTTTAGCATCTTGATGAGCATTAAGTAGTCTTCTTTCCAGTGCGGATAGATAAAAACGGGTGCGATTAAGAAACCGACTGGATATCCGGCTTTAATGGCTTTTCTAGCAGCTTCAATTCTTTGTTTTGCACGCGGTGTAGAGTGTTCAAAGCTTTCGATTACCGTATCCGTGTTAATTGAGAATCTCATTTCGGTGTGGCCATTATGTTTTAGGAAGAGCAAGTTATCGATGTCGGTAAATTTGGTGACGAATCGGAATCTGGCATTTGGTTCTTTGGCAAAGAATTCGATGGCTCTTTCTAAAGCATGGGTATAAGGTTCGACTGGAACAGGGTCTGAGGTTGCAGATCCTTCAAAAATAGTTGGGTTAAACTTCCCAGTTTGGATATAGCGTTTAGCTTTTTTGAGAATATCTTCTTCATTGACATAAATACGAGTAAATGGCTTATCTTTTAGATTAGTATTTAAATAGCAGTACTCACATTTTCCAATGCATCCGGTAACGAGTGGAAGTTGATAGTGAGCAGATGGTTTACATGATTGGAATTCGAGTGTTCGTCTGACACCAACGACGAGAACTCGTTTTCCGGTTTCGTATTTTTCTTGTGGAGTTTTCCCCCTTAAAAAATTGACCCGATTATTTTCTAATATTTCAACTGGAACTCCATGTTCTAAGAACTGTCTTTGCAATTCTTTTCCTAGTTTATAGTCTAATGCTTCTTTTTCGATGTAAACTTTTTTTGGAATAAACAAGATACTTCACCTCCTAATGCTTAGTATTTATCGATTTTTGTAAAGTATTTGTTTTTTTAGTTGGAAGATGCTTGTTTTTATCAATTTAATAAAAAAGATGTATCCATTAGGGATACATCCTCTTTTTTTAGATTCGATTGGCCGCTTTTAGGCGGTTATAGCGACGTGTCATATAAATTTGAAAAAGGGCGGCTGATGGAATCGAAACGATCATTCCAAGCATTCCAAGATAGTGTCCACCTATTAAGATGGCGATAAGAACCCAGACTGGGTTGAGTCCAACGCTATTGCTTAGAAGTTTAGGTTGGATGACGTTGGCATCAAGTTGTTGGTAGATAGTTAGTAAGACGAGAGATAATATGGCCATCTTAAGGCTTGAGAAGAGCCCAAGAAGACCTCCTAGTACGGCACCAAGTATTGGTCCAACATAGGGAATAACGTTAGCAACACCGGTAACGAGTCCAACGAGTAGTGCAAAGGGATGACCGATGGCAATTAAAATAAGGGATGAGAAGATCCCTGCCAAAATGGCAGCAATAAGCTGGGCAATTAAGAAGCCACCAAAGACGGCATCTAAATCTTTTAGGAATTGTTGGCTTCTTTTGAGTCCATTTGGTGTGAGTAAGGTTTGTCCGGCTTTGTAGACTGATCTTGTTAGTGTTTCTTTATCTTTAAGGAAGTAAATGGATAGGATAATGGTTGTTAAGACACTAATAATAAATCCTGTCATATTTGTAATCATGCCGGTTCCAAATTGAAGGATTTGGGTTGCGATATAGTTTAATAAGTTGGTAATGGCACGTGTGATTTCATTAATTTGTTCTTCTGTTATAAAAGATTGAATATATGGACTAATGTCATCTATATATTTGTTGAAGGTCTGATGCAGAGCTGGAATTGAGTCGACTAGTAGTTTTAGGTTGGTGATAATAGGCGGAATAATCGTATTAAATAATAATAAAATTAGCATTACAACGAGAGAGACAACAATTAAAAGACTGATTCCTCGTGAAGCACCTGATGAAAGGTCCCTTTTCATAAGTTTTTTAGTCATTTTTTGGAGATTTTTTTCGACGAATACGGTTGGTTTCCATAAGATGTAGGCAATCGCAAATGCAATGATAACAGGGGTGATGACAGCCATGAATTCTTTGATAGCTGCGATGATCAATTGAAGATTTTGAATGAGATTGAAGGCAAGAATCAAAGCTAATCCAACGGTAAAGGCCATGATGCTGTATAGGAGTTTTTTATTGTTTTTTAGATGTGCAAACATGTGATTCCTCTTTTCTAACGTAAAATATTAAACCAATTTTACCATTTAATCGAAGATAAATAAAATCTAAATTGTCTTTTTATTTCATCCAATTTACTTTAGTGATAACAAAAAAGAATCCAATAGTTGGATTCTTTTTTGTTATTTGTTAGATTTTACTTTTCGAACATATAAAGAACTTGAAGTTGTAAATCATCAAAGTGATCAATGAAGCCAACATAAAGTGTATAAACACCAGATTCTAATGTGTTAACATCAATGGTAATAAATCCATTCTCATCAATCATCGTTTCAAGTGTCGTCTCCTCGAAGGTTCGATTATTTCTTAAAGATAAAATTGGCAATAGGTTTTCACCTTTTCGATTAATCACATCGAATTTAAATTGAATTTTTCCATCTTGCGGGGTTAACATTCCACCCTCGATGATTTGGTATTCTATTTTAACATTTACCAATTTTGTTAATGAAGATAATGGAGACAAATCTTTAATTTCATTATATGAAATATCTAATGTCTCTAGATTGTTTGCATACTCTAATCCTTTTAGGCTAGAAATACGAGAAGAGCTCACATTTAATTCAGTTAATTTTAATAAATCCCCTAGTGTAATCTCTGTTGTTGCTAAATTTAATTGGCTAATGATAGCTGATTTTAAAATTGAATCTTCAAACTCAATAACTTGAGTTAAATCGATTATTTCTTCTAATCCATTTATTGCGGATTGCAGTTTTTCAATCATTTGATCGACGTCTGCTTGTTGACTATCATTCGCCTTAAGCATCTCCATTGCTTGATTAATAGTCGTTTGTAAAAGGGCAATACTTTCTTCTGTATAACCTTCTAAATCAATCAGGTTCGCCTGCTCTACTAACTCAATTAATAATTCGTAATTTGTTGCCACAATTAATTGTTCTAAAGCTTGTGCCAATTGATTTGTTAATTCATTGATAATTTCTTGCGTATAACCCGCTGCTAATTGTTCATTAACCCTTGTGACAACCGAGATTAATTCACTCCAAGATGCTTCTGTATAATGGTTTGCATTTAACTCACTGATGCTTGTTAGTAAATCATCGAGTTGTGTTCGATCAATTCCCACACTTTCACTGTTGGCAAAATGTAGTTTTGTATCTCCCCAAGTGGCGTGATCTGATCCATCACCATTTCCACCATCTTTAACGACTAGTTTAAGTTGTTTTGCTCCAGCGATGCTAACTTCAACATATTTTTTAGCATCACGTGAATTCATGACCCCACTATCAAAGGCTAATTCATTATCAACAAAGACTTCAAATTGTACACTTCCAACACTTCCATGCATGGCACGATCTACCCCGACATATGCTGAGAAAATATCGTAGTTTTTGTCACTTAAGTCATACATAATTGTTGCCGTTGAGTGGGCTCCAATTCCTCGTTCGTAAGTTGCAACCGTTCCATCTTCGTTTGTTAAGCGTAATGTATTTGAGCTTGCCGATTGATCTTTTTTTGTACTTCCATAGCTTTGTTTAGCTGAAGTCCAATCATAATCTGTTAAGTAGTCGAAGTCTTCTAAGTTGACAACCGAAATATGGCGCGTTTTTTCAACTGTATTACCATCAGAGTCTGCAACTTTATAATGAATGCTATACACTCCTGGTTGATTAAAGTTGATGCCTTCTAATCCACTCACGATGACAGACGGTGTTATATCACCATCTTCTTGATCGATGGCTTGATAAATACCTGCTATATTTTCTAATGTTTCCCCAACTTTAACCGCTATATCTTTTTCAACAGTTAAAACAGGAAGTTTCGCTTGTAACACTTGTTCTGCTTTGACAAAGTGGGCTTCAAATAGTTCATAGGCTGGATAACTTGCTTGAATTTCTTCTTTGAAAGCATTTAGCTTTTCAAACGTATTATAAGCTTCAGCCACTTCTGTTTGTGTTTCATCTGTAAATAATTGAGTTTGAAGTTTTGTCGCAATCTCATCTTGTTTATAGAATGAAACATTTCCTATTGATGCCCACCCTTGATTCGCTTCAACGAAGACAAATTTGACACGACGAACGTCTTGACGATTTAAAGTGAATTGAATGACATCATTGGTATTTCCTGTATAGGTTCCTGCTCCGGCATAGATAAAGTCATTTCCTGTTGCTTCACTTGAAACATAAACTTCAAATTTTGTTGCAAATCCTTTTCCACCACGACGCCCCGCATACGTCATCGTTGCGACATCCGAATTTGTTCCTAAATCGAACACGACTTCATTTTTAAAGGTTGGACTGTTTGGTGAATTTGTTTCCCAATGCGCATTTAAATCTGATGTTATTGCATTTGCAATCACACTACTTCCATAATGTCCGGCATTATTAGAAACTGATGCGACTGGAATTTTAAACATTTCGTTATACGCTGCTAATTGACTAAATTGACCGTATTTTGATTTTATTACTGTAAAATCTTCATACACAACAACATAAGCCGTTTTTTCCACCTTATTACCATCGCTGTCACTAACTCGGTAAGTCACTTCAAAGCGTCCCACTTTATTTTCTTCAAAGTTATTTGAAATGATTTCAATTTCCTCTGTTAAATCTCCATCTTCTGCGTCAGTGGCATTTAATCCTGCCCTAAAATCAACCGCTTCTCCTAAGTAATAGGTTTGATCCATCACCGTTAAGCTTGGTTTAGCATTGTTTGTTGTTAAAATAGGATGAGCAATCACCCCATGATCACTTGTATTTCCATTTCCGGCATCATTGACTTCAATTACTAATTCATTTACACCTTGAACTGGAACTTTAATCGCCACCATATTATCAGCATGACGTAATGTATTCGTTGTCGCTACAACTTCTCCATCGGCTTTAATCACAAATTTAATACTTGAATTGGTTTGTTCAACGATGGTCATATCCACACCGACTAAGGCTTCAAAATAGTCATAGTCTAAGTCTGATAAATCATAGGTAACACTAGATGTTGCATGAATTCGAAGTCCATTTTCAAAGTTTTTAATGTCTCCATTCACACGACCTTTAATATCTGTTTTACGAATTGTTCCATAACCTAACTTAGAGTCTGACCACTGTAAATCTGATAAGTAATCATAGTCACTTACAACGATTACAAGAATCGTTTTAGTTGCAGTTACTCCGTGATCTTCGACTGTATACTCAACTGAGTAAGTTCCTTTTTCTTCCGTATTAACGGCTCCACTGACAACAATTGAATCCGTCATATCCTCTCCAAGATAGTTTGTTGCCTTCACTAAGTCCATTGGATTGAATGATTCGTGAAGTTTAATGGTATATGTCTCTTGCTGTACATGAAGCGATGGTGATAGCGATTGAATGCTAACAGGGGTTGCTGTGTGTAATGTTTTATCATAAGCAACAACCGTATACTCAACTTGTTCGCCAATAACGGCCTCGGTATCAATAAAGCTATTAGTTGAGGTAAATCCGATTAATTCGCCACTTTTAAAGATTTCATATCCCATGACATCATTTGAGGCACTTTGATTAACATGGAATGTGAGTTTAATTTGATCTGATAATGTCGATAGATTGAGTGCTGTGGTGACATTATCATCAAATCCCGTTCCCTCGTATTCGATGTAATCATAATTAGCGTACCAAGTCTTCACATTTGGTTTTTCATATTGTCTAGTGAATTCTTTTGTTTCATCTGACACGAAGAATCCATGGCGTTCAAAATGTTCCGTTAAGTCCAACTCTAAAGCAATACTAGAATATTTAGCTAATTGATTTAATTTATCATTAGCTGTATTACTCGAATCTAACACGACATTATTTTCACGATACAGGCTATTTAATTTCCCCCAATAACCTGGATAGATCATTTCAAGTTGCCAAAATACTGCTAATTGTTCAAAATATCCACCTGCATAATAGGCGTTATTATCTGTTGCAATTACATTTTTATAAACGTGGCTTTCAAATGGAATTCGTTTATTTGGTTTATTGTAATAATATGATGAGAACTGAGGAATCATGTTATTCGTCACTTCTCCAATTGTTCGAACGCCAATATCTAAACGGTGCCCCATTTCATGGTCAACACCCCATCCACCAATGCTCGTTAGCATTGAAACCATCACATCGCTTTGAACACCGATATGATTTCCTGCTGCATACATATATCCAAATGGTTGTGCTAAACGGATATTTTCACGTGTATACTTCACATCATGTTGCAGGCTACTTCCGTCTAACCCTAAGTAATCAAATACCATGTCCATATGATCATTGTACATATTAACGGTATTCATTGGGCCAAATTCTTGCTCGATATACGCTGTATAAGCCCCCGTTGCTGTCCCAGTGAATACTAGGTGATCAGAAACAACTTCAACGACATCAATCATTTGACGATCCATTACATCTGGATTAGCGGCCTTATCTGCATCTAGACGAGTTTTATAATCTTTTAGTAAGTCTAAAAATTCTTGTTCATTTGTATTAGCATCCATCATTGGGAATTTTTCAACCCCCTCAGCGAATCGGATAATAGGAGCTTTAGATTGTTGTTCCTCTGTATATGGATTTAAAATATAAACGGCACCACCAGGGGTCACACTATGATTATACCATCCATCATTTTGTGAAACTGTCGGTACTGTAATAACATTTTTCCCAATATGTAAGCTAACTGTTCTTCCCCAATTTGCAAAACTTCCTTCTTGCTGTGAAAAAACTAATTGTGGTAGCGGTTGTCCAGGCTCTGCATCCACATAAACTGTAATTTCTTTACCTGCTAAAGCAACAATTCCTGTTGATTGGAAGTTATCCCCGAATCCAAATTTTAAATTTTGACTGGCGTGAGCATTACGATCCCCATGCTGTTCGGCAACAACTGTTTTAATAGTTTGTAACTCCCCGTTCAAAATATCTTTTGCAATTTGAATCTCTTCTAAGTAAACAGTTGCTAACGGATGTCCTTCAACCTCTGCTTCTAACACTGCTAATTTTTCAATCGTATTATACGCTTCAGATACGGTATCCATTAATCCATCCGTAAATAAGTTTTTCATTTGATTTAAGACAGTATCTTCTTTGTAAACGCGAATATCTCCAATAGATGGTCTATCTTGATAAGCCTCTTCAAAGACAAATTTAATACGTTTTGCTTTGGTCGAATCAAACTTGATTTCTAACATATCATTTGTAACAGTATAACCACCTTCTGAAACTTTTTGGAAATTATCCCCTGATCCGACCGGTGAAATATAAATACTAAACTTGGTTGGAAATCCTTTATTAATTGTTCTCGCCTTATAGGTTAAACGATCGATTTCGGTTGCTTTATCTAAAGTTAATACGACTTCATTCTTAAATGTTTCACTATTAGGGGTTCCTGTCTCCCAGTGAGTTGTTACATCTTCATCAATCGCATAATTTATTGCTGCTCCACCATAACTTCCACCATTATTACTAATATTAGAAATGTTTACACGAAATTGCTCATCATACTGATTGATATAATCCGTATAGAAAGGTGTAAACTTTGACACGTTTGATGTTCCGGATTGAATAACACCAAATTCTATTAATTCTTTTGCTAAATTTAATTTTTCAAGATATTCGTCCGCAAATGGATGATTTTTTGATAATTCGATCAAGGAATTAAGTGCACCAAGAGTTCCAAATTCAGGAGTGATTTCACTCATTGAAGGATCAACGAATAATCGATTCATCATTTCTGATAAGCTATCTTGTTTATAAATTCCAAACTCAGAGGCAACTGCCCAATCTTCATATCCCTTAGTAAACACAAATTTAATTCGACGTGCTTCTGTTGGATTAAATAATATTTCCATCGTATGATTCGTATCAATTGACATTTGTCCACTGGTTACCTTTTCAAACGTTTCTCCCTGGCTAGTTTTTGAAATATAAATTTCAAATTCTTGAGCAAAACCGCGTGAACGATTATTGGTATACATGATTCGGTTAACTGTTGTTAATTCATCCAAGGTCACAATCACTTCATTTGTATGAGTTGATGTATTTTGTTTTCCTGAATGCCAGTTAGTATTGAAGTTACCATCAATTGCTTTAGTAATATCATTCGATGCGTATTGCCCACCATTTGTTGTAATACTTGTAATTTTTTCAGAAGGAATTTTATATAACTCGTCATATGCCTCTAATCGTTCATCCGCTAATGAAGTGAATTTAGATACAATCGCATTCATATAAACAACTTCCATACTCTCAAGTAAAACTCGTGCATTATTAAAATCTTCTTTATACTCATCGTATAAAGGATGATTCATCACTGTGGCTTCGAATTCATTTAATTTTTCAAGTGTATCAACATGGGAACTTAATTCATTTTTTGATTCATTCGTAAACATTTCATTCATTTGTTCAAGAATAGCATCTTCTTTATAGAACCAAAATTCTGAAGCACTCGCCCAATTTTGATTAGCTTCTTTAAAAACAAATTTAATTTTTTTTACTGTCATCGTTGGAAATTTAAATTCTAAAAGATCTCCTGTTGTTTTATGTTCTCCCGTTACTAATAATTGATAATCTTCATCGCTTCCACTTAAAGAACCATAAATTTCGAATTCAGTTGGAAATCCTTTACCTTTTGCTGAATCTTGTCGAGTCGCATAGATTAAACGGTTAATGGATTCAACTTCTTCAAATTCAAAGACAACTTCATTTTTAAAGGAAGAATTATTCTGCTTTCCGGTTTCCCAATGAGTTGATAAATTTCCATCAATTGCTTTATCAATTGAACTTGATGAATACTGTCCCCCGTTATTCGTAATCGATTTAATTTGACTAGTTGCTATTTTAAATTGTTCATTATACGATTCAAAGTTACGATAATTTGTTAAGGTAAATGGCGTAATTGTTGCTGTAACACTTTGCATACTTTTTGATTCATTTAAATCGACTACCGTTTCTTTTGCTAATTCACTAGCATAAATGTCGATCATTGGTGAAAAGTTAGATGCTATCAATGATACTGCTAAAATAGCTGATAGTTGTTTTTTCATACTTCGTCCCCCTTGGAAAATTTTTAAGGATTATTCAATAAAATAATGGAATATTCGCCTCTTATGTGACTAAGAAAACTATTCCTGCCTAAGAAAACAAAAAACTACCCTAAAGGGTAGTTACCATCTAATTTAAGCACCACAAAAAGTTCATAACTAATCAACATCATGTTAGTTTTAATCAATTTATGACGAACAAAGAATAGATTTTCTTCGGCAACTGGCTAGCATAGTCTCGATTGACCTTAGCCCCTTTAGCTTTGCGTCTTTGGATTTCTCCAAATTTGCCTATAAAATTTAGGATTTATACATTTTTCCATGCGATTTCTACAACTTTTACGCATTCCCATCATACTAGAAATTCCCAATGAATGTAAAGCAGAATCTAGGTGTCAAGATTGTCACCCATTTAACTTTAATAGCATTTTATCGAACGCTTCCTCAATAAAAAATTATCTTTTTTATGTCATAATTGAGAATTACTTTAATTTTTTTGGTAAATCATAACGATGAAGGAGGTGACAAATGATGTCAGGAAAAATGCATAAATATAATGAAAAAAAAGTTAAACAACCTGGTAAAGTTTATGAAGCAGGTGAACCTGTTCCAGGAACTGGAGTGACAACTAAGAAAAAAGAACAAAAACATTAATGACATTTAATATCAGTCCTTTTTTACCTCAAAGAAAATGGACTGATTCTCTTAAATTGTAATCAATTTTAATAAACGAATCAGAACCTCAAATAATTAAATAGGCCGCTAATCATTAGCGGCCTATTTAATTTCAATGGAATATCTAAACGCTTTACTCGTCATCTGTGAACCCTTCTTCAAGTATTTTATCATGGCTGGCGCTTAGTTTTGAATATCTTCAAAATAATACTTCACTGAATCTGGTACAAGATAAATATCGTAAATTTCATATCGGTCTTCTTCTGGCCATGGAACAAAGGAGACAAGTATCATTTCCCCATTATCTAACTGCATCATGACGAAGTTTGAATAACTCACTCCTGTTGAGCCTGTCATATTTTTTAATCCTAGAAACTTTTCATACGTTGCCTTTTCTTTGAATAGATCATGAAATAATTCAACATATTCTTTATAAGACTCGTCGTCTGTTTGAACTAAATTTCCTGTTAAAGTTGAAAATAATTGAATGGATGTATGAATCGGTGTTTCCTGTAGATTCTCTTGTCTTTGACACCCTGCTACGATGAACAGTAACATCATGATCATGATTTTTTTTAACATTTCATTCCCCCCTTTAATTCATCACATTTAAGCGCTATTAAATTTCATAATATCAGCTCCTACAAGACATCATGTCCCTTTATATCTCGCATCTTATATTTTTCCCCCTCATTGCAATCATGGTTATCCTTTTCTTTAACATCCTATTCCCCTTACTACTAAAACGATTATACCATTTTTTAACAATATTTATTTATCATTGTATTAAAAAAGTGCTATCTCAAGGATAGCACTTTTGGTTATAGTTCTAATTCATAGTAATCTGATGATGTAATGAGTGTAAAGTTCAATGCCTCTTCTTCGAAGTTAACTAAAATTTTTGAGGCAAGTGTGTTATTTGTTTTGATAACGTAATCTTGTAACACAGCACTTAGAATTTGTCGATGTTCTTCTTTCATTTCAAAGACATTGACGTAGGCCGTATTAAGTTTTAGGTTGAGATCCGATGGTTTATAAATGAATAACAATCCACCTGTCATACCGGCACCAATATTCGCGTCCACATCTCCTAAGGAAATAACAACTCCACCTGTCATGTATTCACAGGCATGAACTCCCATTCCGTGATTGATTGCCGTTGCACCTGAGTTACGGACGGCAAAACGTTCTCCAACTCGCCCTTCAAGATAACATGTTCCTGAAGTCGCACCGTAAAGAATCGTATTTCCAGCAATTAAGTGATGATTGATATATTCAGGGTTTTCTTCTTCTAATTGGCGAATCGTCTCATTAACTTTAACGGTAATACGTCCGCCACTTAATCCTTTACCAACATAGTCATTGGCATATCCAGTATGAATAAGTTCAACACTTTCATTCATGAAGGCTCCAAAACTTTGTCCAGCATAACCATAAGTTTCAAATGTACGCATTTGATCACTTACGAGTTGCACCCCAAGTGTTCTTAAAGAAGAATCAATAGTATTTACTTCGTTTGCCACTAACTTTGGCACTGGTATCTGCTGTTTTCTCACATTCATATCTTGAGTCACAGGCAATGGTTGTAACCAATCTAATTTTAAATGATTTGGCACAACTAAAAGGTCTGTGCGTCCACGAAGTTCTTCAAGTGATTTCACTCCAAGGTAAGACATAATTTCACGTGTTTGGCGCGCCACATAAGTTAAATAAGTTTTTAATAACGTCGGATCTTGTTTGAGGCGAGCACGCAATGTTTCATCTTGAGTGGTAATTCCAGCGGGACATTTACCTGTATGACATTGTTTACATCCGATGCAGTCTACCATGACAAGGCACATGGTTCCGATTCCGAATTCATCGGCTCCAAGGATTGCTCCCATGACCACGTCATACCCTGATTTAATTTGTCCATCAACTTGGATAAACGTTTCATGACGTACATCATTTTCTAGTAATGATTTGTGCGCTTGATATAGCCCATATTCCCAAGGAAGTCCCGTGTATTTTAGTGAAGATTTTGGTGAAGCACCTGTTCCTCCATTAAATCCTGAAATAACCACTTTAGCAGCTCCTGCTTTAACCACTCCATTTGCAATCGTTCCAACGTTTGCAAGTGATGCTAATTTAACACTGATCAGAGCAGATGGATTTGTTGTTTGTAAATCATGAATTAACTGCGCTAAATCTTCAATGGAATAAATATCGTGGTGAGGGGGTGGTGAAATTAAATCTACACCTTGTTTGGCATAGCGAACGCGGGCAATATTTTCATCAACTTTTGATTTTGGTAAATGTCCACCTTCTCCAGGTTTTGCACCTTGTGCCATCTTGATTTGAATTTCTTCAGCGCTACGTAAATACTCATAGGTAACACCAAAACGGCCTGAAGCAACTTGCTTCACTTTTGAAGCGGTCATCGTTCCAAAACGTTCAACAAGTTCCCCACCTTCACCGCTATTTGAAGATGCTCCAAGTTCATTAAAAGCACGGGCAATCGTTTCATGAGCTTCAATAGATAAAGCACCGTATGACATCGCTGATGCAACAAAATGACGAATAATCTCTTCGACTGGTTGAACGTCTTCGATTGCTATCGATTGAGTTCTGTTTAAGCTTAAGCAATCACGAAGGTTAATTTGGCGATTTCTTTCTTCTTCAGTTAAGCGTTTGAATCCATCATAATCATTAGCGGATACGACAGCTTTAATGTCTTTGATGAATTTTTTTGAGTATGCGTGATTCATGAAGATTGAGTCCATGTTTTGATATTCATTGACTTTTGCTAAATCTAGCCCTTCTCCTAGTAATCCCGCTTCAATGTCTTCGTAGGATTTCCCACCAAATAATGATGATTTACTTGTAAATAAAGAGGTCACCTCATCATTTAGACCAACAACTTCAAACACTTTTGATCCACGGTACGAAGAAATCGTTGAGATTCCCATTTTAGCCATTTGTTTTAATAAAGCGGCTTTACATCCATTTAAATAATTTTTAAGCACTGTTTCTTTATCTTCTACATTTTTTGTAATGACGTGATAGCAGAAATATGGATAGATGAAGTCACCTCCATAAGCAAGTAACATTGCAAAATGAATCGGTAAACGGGCATCACCACATTTTAAGATGAGTCGAACTTCTAGACGTTTCCCCATTTTAACTAATACTTCATGCGCAATACTTGTCGCCATTAAAGATGGAATGACTTTTCCTTCACATTCATCGTCTAAAATAATGATATGAACACCTTCATTTGTTGCCTCAATGACGCTTTGTCTGAACTTCGCAACAGCATCACGTAAGGTGGTGTCAATTTTTAACGATAGGTGAATGTGTTTGAATGTGGTTTCCTTTAGTAAAGTTTCATATTGATTTTGCATTAAAATAGGTGATTCTAATTGATACACTGGGTAAGTTAATGGCTCATCTTTTAATGAGACAACCGGTGTTAAAGAAGTCTTTAATGAGAAGACTCTTTTTTCACGGATTGAATCCAGTGGTGGGTTGGTTACCTGTGCAAAATTTTGTTTGAAGTAATCGAAGAATAGTTGTGGACTAGACTTTAAAATATTCAACTGTGCCGTATATGGAAAAGATCCAATGGCTTCCTTTCCCGTCTCCACTAATGATTTTAACTCTTGCATGTATTCGGCTTTAGTGTAGGCAAATTTTTGTGTGTAATCTGCTACTTCTGCGTTAAAGTCATACTTTGCAGCTGGTTTGATTATTTTTTTTGTCAACCACTCATGATATGGATGTTGCGCGGCTAACATAGCTTTGACTTCTTCGTCTTTTGTGATGATTTGGTTGTCTAAATCGATACAAAGTAGCTCGCTTGCTTGAATTCGGCTTGCCATTTTGATGTTTTCAAGCGGTGTATTTAGGACCCCAATTTCTGAGGCTAAAACGACTTGTTTGTCTGTTTGAACGTAGCGGAATGGACGTAATCCATTGCGGTCAAGAGTAGCAATTAATTTATGCCCATCACAAATAATAACCCCAGCTGGCCCATCCCATGGTTCTTGTTTTAAATTACTATATTCATAATACGCTTTAAGTTCCTCACTCACACCCGCATCTTTTTCGTATGCTTTAGGTAATAAACGCGTCACGATATTTTCAAGGTCAAATCCTTCATAAATCCAAGACTCAAGCGTTCGATCAAGATTTGCACTGTCTGAATGGCGCTCATTACAAATTGGATAAACGTCTTTATGAGTCGCAAGTCCAACGCGTGAATTTGACCATTCAATATTACCTGACACCGTATTGATTTCTCCGTTGTGTGCTAAATATCGGAATGGCTGTGCTAAATTCCAAGATGGATTGGTATTGGTTGAGAAACGTTGATGTACGATACAGAAGTTTGAATGGAACGCTTCATCTTGTAAATCTAAGTAATAATTCGGTAATTCTTCAGGTGTCAATAATCCCTTATAAACAACTGTTTTTGCTGAGCATGATGATATATAACACGTACGATCAGCTAAATTAGCAAACTTCCATTGTTGCTCAATGCGACGACGCACCTTATATAATGTCACTTGGTCTTCACAATCTAAAATAAATTGCATAATAAATGGTTCTGTTGCACGTGCCTTTGGTTTTAAAAGAGTTGAATCAACAGGCACCACGATTTCTTTCATGACCTCAACATGATTTGATTTCATTGCATCATGTATAATATCTAATGCTTTTTTTCTTTCAACTAAATCTTTTGGTAAGAAAGTCATCATAAGGGCAAATGAACCTTTGATGTCATATTTTTTTTCATAATAATGATGGGGAATTTGCATTAAAATCCCACATCCATCACCTGTCCCATCCTTCGCTTTTCCCCCGCGATGGCTGAGTGCTTTTAAGAGGGTCATCCCCTGTTGAATAATTTCATGGCTATAAGTTCCGTCAAGATTAGCGATGGCCCCAATCCCACAATTTGAATGATCAAACATCATGCTTTCCTCCTTACTCCTACATAAGTATCTCCCAATTTTAGGTACTTATGTTAATTATCATATGAAGTGTTCATATCGTCAACTATCATACGACCTTTTCTGACACTTAAGGATAAAAAAAGAGAGCTAAGTCGGACATTAGCTCATCTTAATTTGATTTCACTTTTTTCGGCTTACTTAATTGATCTAATTTCCAAGGCAATCGATTGGCTAAGACAACATAAGATTCAAATCCTAAAATTAGTGTCGCGATAAGATATAGGGGGAAGCTAACTTGTATCGCAGTAGCTATTATTCCTACTAAATGCCCAATTTTCGGCATCCGACTTCGACTGCATTCACGATATGTATAAGCATGAAGTAATAATAAAACGACTAAACTAAATGAATTAATAATAAAACCACCAAGTAATCGACTCGTCCATAACTGAGTGGCTGGGATTAAGAGTAACATAAAAACAATTTGTAAAAAGATTGTTCCTAATTTTAAAAAACCTATTTCTTTTCTGATCATCTTATTTCCTCCTTTACCTATAAAATATGCAAAGGCCTAGAATTGGGAACTAAAGTTTTGACTATCATCAATCATTTTTTTAAAAAGCAAATTTCTAAAATAAGACTCAAAAAATTTATCTATTTTTTTCCTAAACATATTTAAAGGAGCCAATGTTTGGCTCCTTTTGTCAGTTTTAGTTTGTTTTTTTATAGGCTGCTTTCTCTGAAGAAACCAGCATAATGATTAAGAAGATTAATAAAAAGTAAGGTAACATTTGTAATCCTAGAACTTTTGATAGAGCGCCAAATAGTGGTGGAATTAAGGTGCTTCCCACATAGGCTGTTGCCATTTGAATCCCCATTAAACGCTGAGATAATTCTTTTCCAAATCGATTCGGCGTTTCGTGAAGCATTGCAGGATAAATTGGTGCACATCCTAATCCAATGAAGATGAGTCCTATTAATTTAAACACACTAGTGATGGGTAAGACTAAAAGAATAGCTCCTATGATACAAATTGTTTGTCCGATTCGGATCATTTGTGTATTCGTTAATTTCATTGTTAAAAATCCAGCAATGAATCTTCCGACTGTAATCCCTAAGTAGTAAAATGAAGCCCATTTAGCGGCCAATTCAACAGCTAGTCCATCGTTTACAACTAAGTAAGAACTGGCCCATAATCCGGTGGTAAGTTCCACTGCACAATAACAGAAAAAGGCGATAAGTGTCGGTTTTGCTCCTGGAATTTTCAATAATGATTTTATTTTGATACCATTATCGTCTTCCTCCTCCACTTTCTGAGTCGTTTCAAATTGACGCCATAATGGTAACGAAATAAACAAACAAATAACGAGTATCGCTTGAATGATTCCGATGGTTGCGTATCCGATTCGCCATCCATTTTGATTGAGTAGAAATAAAGACATGATGAATGGTCCTGAGGTCGCGCCAATTCCCCAAAAACAGTGAAGCCAGTTCATGTGTTTCGCTTCATAATGAAGAGCGACAAAGTTATTTAAGGCAGCATCCACTGCTCCAGCTCCGATTCCTAGTGGAATTCCAAGAAGACAGATCCAAATAAAGCTTGGCGCAAAATAAATCCCGAGTAAGCCAGTGGCTGTTAAGAGTACACTGATGGTGGTGACTTTTCCTGTTCCAAATTTTCGAATCATTTTTTCGCTGAAAAAACTTGAGATAATGGTTCCTCCACTGACAATCATGGTCGCGATTCCGGCATAAGAAATAGGAACATTTAAATCAGTATGCATCAATGGCCATGCTGAACCTAGAATGGCGTCTGGTAAACCAAGACTAATAAAAGCAATATAAATAATTATGAGCAAAATTGTTAACATATTTTTCCTCCCCTTTATATCCATTATACTCATTTTTGTTAAGTTTTTTGAAGTATTAAAACCGTTACCGAATATTTTATGGAGATTAAAGGTTGGAAGCACTAAGTCATGCATAGATTTTATCAATGAAAATAAAAAATTCAGACTCTGAAGTAGAAGCTAGATTTCAAATACTAAGAAAATAAATAAAGGAATTTCCTTAATTCTGTCCTTTATTATCCCTATCTAACACATATAAATTTAAAACAGACTGAGACTGCTAAGCAAAAAAATAATTCTGTTTGAAGATAGAATAACTCTAAATATGATATAATATAGGCATTTTAATCTATTATTAAGAGGTGAAGATTCATGAACTTGAACCATCTACAATATTTTCGAGTTTTAGCTAAACTTGAGCATTATACACAGGCTGCTGAACAACTATCAATTACTCAACCAAGTTTGAGTCATGCTATTTCATCACTTGAGAAAGAATTAGGAGTTTATTTATTTGAAAAACAGGGACGTAACGTTCGCCTCACCAAATACGGACGATTTTTCTTAACTTATGTTGAAACAGCGTTAAATGAATTAGAACTTGGGGAAAAGAAACTACGTGAACTAGCAAGTAATACACAGGGTTCCATTGAATTAGGATTTATTTGCACACTTGAAGGGTTATTTGTCCCAACACTCATCAATCAATTTTTACAGCAAGATGATTATCAGAATGTCCATTTTTCTTTCGCACAAGGAGAATCCAATCAGTTATTGCAAGGGTTAAAAGATGAAAAGTATGACTTAATACTTTGTTCATATGTTGACAATGAACCTGACATTGAGTTTGTTCCCATTACTGAACAAGAGTTGGTTCTCATTGTACCAAAGAATCACCCTCTTGCTCATCAAGATGAGATTGATTTAGTAGATACAGTAGACTATCCATTTATATCTTTTAATAAAGAAACCGAACTTCGACATACGATTGATGATTTATTCTTAAAATCAAATACAAAACCAAATATCATTTGTGAAGTCGAAGAAGATAGCGTGGTTGCTGGATTAGTCGCTTTTAATTATGGAATTGCGATTTTACCTCGAGTTACTATACTAAATCAATTCGATGTAAAAGTAATTAAGATTTCAAATCCTAATCCCACTCGCTATATTTATTTAGCCAGTGTTCGGAATAAATCTATTAGTCCAACTCTAATGGCATTTAAAAACTTCATTATTGCTCAAACGAAACATGAATTATTGAAATAAAAAGGCATGAAGCGCGCTTCATGCCTTTTTATTGCAAATCATTTTTAACTTTGACTAAATATTTATGAATGAGGTTATAATCATCCTCACTCAAGGTTTGATCTTCTATCATTTGAATTAATAAAATTTCAAGATTTTCAACTTCATTGCTCGTCTTCATCTTTAAATCCTTCCCTTATAACTCGATACTCAATTCCTTTCACATCATGATTATAGTCTTTTTCATATACCCATAAATCAATACGATTATCTCGACTACAAGCGCCACAGGCATCTAATACGATTGCTTTTTGCGCATCACCTGATGGATAAGTGATTTCTAAGATAGTTCCATAATAATTAGGAACTCCACGTTCATTAAGTCCGACTTCTAATACTTCATTAATATTTACTGCAACAATCGGTAACCATTCTTGGTATTCATCATCATAAAAATGCATCACATTATTAATATTACGAATTTCTGTATCATTATAAGATAAACCATAACCGACTTTAACTTCACCAGACTGAACACTGTAAAAGGTTTGTCTATAATCTTTATAAACTGATTCAGTTTCTTCTATACCTGCATCTGGTTCTGAATCATGTGTCATTGCGATTGGTGCAATATCACTTTCTTCACCTGAGTTTAATTTAGCAACCTGCTGTGTTCCCTCATCAGATTCCACTTCCTCATTCACAAGCACCTCATTTTCAGACTGCTCTACTGCCTCTGATAATGCAGAAAATAATTTTTCATTGGCCACTTGCTTTTTTATGTCATCAGAAGTAATCATTTCTGAATTTGACTTATTTAATTGTTTAGAAGTAGTTTGAGTTTCTCCTGTTTGTGACTCCTGTTTTTGCAAAACATTTGAATTTGATACGGTTTTTAAAGTACTGTTTTCTGTTTTATTTTCCATCGTTGTCATAACTGTTGAGCTTTGAATATTTTGCTTTTCATTAGTAACGGGCATTCTAACCGATGAAAAAGTGAATATTACGGTTAAAATTAAATTTGTTATAACTGTCAGCATATTTCACCTCGATTTGGATTTAATAACAGAAATCACAGGTATAGTATGAACCGATTTTTTTATTTTAAACACGCTTTTATTTTTTTATTTTTAAATTCTGAATATTTTTTTGTCGTTTTCACACAATAATTAGTGTTTTGAATTTCACTAATCTAATTGAAAACTTGCGAAAGATTTAAAAATCGAGTATAATTAATTCTGTAAGTTAAGTGATAAATTAACCTGGGGATGTTACGGATTCGACGGGGGCATTTGAGCTTAATAAGCAAGCCGTGTTCGCCCACGTTAAAAGGTCGAGGTTTATAATAACCGGAAAAACAAACTTACAATTAGCTGCTTAATATAACGTAGCTGCCTACTCACTCAATCGCCCATGTTGAATGTTTAGGCTCACTATTAGTGGGATACGCTAGTCTGTGCCGTTTGAATAGCCTAGAAGAGATTATCAAACTCGCGGTCTGACAGGTCTGTCGCCTAACCAGTCACCCGTTAAATTCAATAGGAGACTAAGCTTGTAGAAAGTTAAGTGGTCGGTGTTTTCGGACGGGGGTTCGACTCCCCCCATCTCCACCATAATATCCACGTCCGCAACTGTTACAGGAAATTGAACAAAACAAAAACCATTATCTGAGTTCAGATTAAATCTGATTTGAGATAATGGTTTTTTTATACTGAGATGTTAATTAACTAGATTTTCTTAAATCCTTGCACAATTAAGCAACAGATTAATTATATCATTTTCAATTAATCTGTTTTTATTATATTAACCTGCCTGATCTGATAATTCTTCTAATACTACTCGTAATCCTCTAGACATATCTACATCTGTAGGGATTTTTATTTTTTTTCTCTTCTTAACTTCTTGTTCTACTACTGGTTCAATCAAATTTCTAGCAAATTTCATTCTTTGTGAGCTTGCAAACATATCTTTAAGTGTCTTCCCAGTTAATTTTTCCTTTAACTTATCTACTATCTTTTCTGCTTCTTGTTTAGTTAAAAGATAGTCTTCTGCTAGTTGAGTAAATGCTTCTTCTATAACTTTAACCATTTTGTTAGCATCATCTTCAATAAATTCGTCTAACACAGCTCCTGAAACCTTTCCAGCTGCTGCTCCCCCCGCAAAAGAACCTAATATACCACCTACAGCACCTACAACACCACCTATTGCTGTTCCAACAACAGGAATAGGTGGTGTTGTAGGTGCTGTATTTGCAACATTTTTAAATAATTGTGCTCCTGAAATTCTTCCTCTAAAGATATTTGCAACATCAAAGCTTGATAACACTACCACGGAAACCGCACCTGTTATAGCATTTCCTCTTAACATCTTAGCCGCACTTTTCATTGCTGCTGCTCCATAGATATTTCCACCACTTCTAAAAGCATTAACTAACATTGCAGAAGCTTTTGGTCCCATTAACGATATAACTGCCTCAGAACTTCCTACAAGAGCACTATTTAGACCGGCTTTTGATAATTGACCTGCTAATACTGCTGTTACAAACGTAGTTCCACCTACTCTTAATCCAGCGTATGACGCATTTTTTAACGCTATATCAAAGTCTTCTCCATTCCAGATAGCTGTTGCAAATGTCAATGTTGCACTAAGTCCCATGGCACTCGTCGCTATGATTGCACCATTAACTGCATCAAATGTAATAGATTCTACTGTTCCAAATCTAGCAATATTTTTAGCCTGCTGATAAGTAAAACTTCCTTTTTTAACAATATCCTTCGCTTTTGTTGGATCATTTACACCAGGAACTTCACCATTTTTAATTCTATTTTCCATTGCTTTTACTGCTGAATCATACATATCAGATGGAACTTCTATCTGCATAGGTGTTCCATCTAGGTTTTGATATTTTAGACTTCCATTTTCAAAACATTCCGCAATACATTTAGAACCACTTGCACAATATTTAGTTTGAATCTTAATCCCATCCACTACTCGATCAGCACCATTTTTAACAATTCGGCCTGTTTTAGGATCAATCTCATCTCCAACTAATTTAACCTTCTCCTTCCCTAAAAAATCTCCATGTTTAATTTTATCATGAAGATGATTAGCATATTCAGCAGCGAATCCATGCCCACGAGGAGTATTGAATTTATCTGTTCCATATATACTACTCGCATTACTTATATTTCCATATACAATTCCCGAAGAAATACTTCCCGTAACTTCTATAGAACCATTATTGATTCTCTCACGAATCTCCTTCAGTGTTTTTTCTAAGTCATAATTATTATCTTCTAAATACTTAATACAAACTTTCTCTCTTACACCGGTATTTTTCATAACTTGTCCCAATAATTCTTTTTTTAAATCATCACTACTCATTCTCTATCCTCCATCAATAAATAATTTCTGTGAAATAAGCAATAATTAATCATATATGAATATTGTAATTTTTACTATTCTCATTAATTATAATTTATAATATCCGACAAAAATTGACGGAGGAGTTATTTTTATTGATATTTTAAGATATTATTAGTACAACTCTATCATCTTACCTAACTTTATTTTCATTTTTTCGACTAAATCATGAGGCGTTAAAAGCTTGATCCATTCGCCTTGACTCAATATCCACATTAATAGTCCTTGTTCATAAGAGATAGCTTCAATAATACAATAACTATCTCCCTCTTCTACGACTCTTGATACTGGGAACTTATCTAGTACTGCTTCAACAGAATGACCTGTAAATCTAAAAGTAAACTTAATCAGTTCACCTTGATACATCATATTAATCTTATTTCTAAAATCCCCTGATTCAAAGCGTTGTGAATAAGGAATTTTAAACTTTTCATTCAATAATTCATATGACTGAATTCGATCTAAACGAAATGAAATAGGATAAGGAATGTCTTTATCCTTAACATAACTAACTGCATAAAAATAAAAATCTGAAAATACTAGTCCAACTGGATACACCGTATAGATATCAATTGTATTATTTGCTTTCTTATACTTCATTTTAATCATCTTTGTTTCATCAATGGCTTGACTAAAATCCCAAATTGAATCCATTAAGGAAGTACCATGCTTTAGTGGTGTGTAATGATGTCTTTCGTTTTTAATAAACGTTTCTACCAGTTTCTTTTCATCTACTACTAATTGAGTTGTCAAACTTTTGATTATTTGATCTAATTCTTCTAAGCACAAAGCTCTATTACCTAATAAGAGTTTAATTAATGTTAAAACTTCCCTTGCAGATAATTGAGCAGACTCGTAATTTAATAAATAATAATATTTCTGTTGATGATCATATTCAATCATTAGATGATGCGAATAGTCTATACGCTGACTTAAGAATGTTCGTAATGTTGCAATATCACGTTCAAATGTTCTGTTATCAATTTGAAACAATTTTCGAATTTCCTCTTTATAAAGCTTATTATCTTGTAATAATTGTTGGAACATATATAATACCCTAGTGTTTTTATCATACATAAATAATACTTCACTTCTCTTTCCTATCTAAAGAATCTGTTTTACCCCTAAAGCAAATTCTCATCTAACGATAATTCACTTATAATAGTAATTTATTTCGACAATAAATACAATATTTTAGCATTTAACCCTTATAATAGAAAAAAAGCTATAAGATATATTCCCTATAGCTTTTTTTCTATTTAATTTAATATGAATAATCTTCCCAAAGATCGATCCCTAAACTGCTCTTTGTTTTACATGCAAACTTAAAATAAGTATTATTTTCATCCACATAGAACTTTAATTTCTTGCTACGCAAGCCGTATTTAACATAAATCGTATATTCTCCTTCTGGAACAGTCATTCGATAATTAACTGTATCTGAATTTGAAATCTGTCCTACCTTTTGATCATTAATAAAAACGTTATAATCTAAAAAAGCTCCACCCCATGCAGCTTCTCGATTAAGTTGAACATTAACTTCATACTTTTCTTGGATAGCCGTCGTTGTAGTTGTAGCCCCATCACATCCTACAACGCCTATTAATATGATTAATACACATATTATAATTCTTTTCATTTAAACACTACCTTTACTCCACTACTCTTCCATCTTCATAAACTGTTACTCGTAATAAGAACCCAGATCCTCCTGCTTCTTGCATTGATTTCGAATGTAATGAAATCACACAATAGCCTAATCCATTATTTTCATCATAGAATATTCCATCCTCTATTGAGTAGATTGTATCCTCATCCTCACCATACTGCTTCTTCGCATAATCGATAGCAGTATCAAATGTAAATTCTTCTTCTATCGCCATATTAGCTGGTTCTTCTTTCTTAACTAATCTACTATCCCCCTCATAATTAGGATTTAATTTGAATTTATACACTGTATTTCCGAAAATAAAAACCTCTCCTCCTTGGCTAACGCCAAAGAATCCATCACTAATAGATGGACTAATCACAATTGATAATTCTTCAATCAAACTTCCATCTTCATTAAGAAACCTAAGCTTTTTCTCATGAATTGAATTTGATATAGAAACAAAAATTCCATTTTCTAAGACGTATACATTGCTACCTGTAGCAGATTCAAATATCCATTCAAATTCCATGTCCATAATTCCACATTCCCCAAAGGTATCACAAACGACATAGAAGTTGGCTAATGCTCCTTCTCCTAAAGGTTTTACTTCTGTAAATTGGTACACACCATCTAATTTCTTAACCACTGCTCCTACTTCATTATAAACAGTTGTATTAAATCCATCCGCAACCATTACATATTCATTTAAAGTTTGCATTTGATTTTCATATGGAATTTGTGGTTCAAATAACCATCCGTTATGAGTGAAGATTCCCTTCTCTCCTTTATCATTATAAATAATGAAATATGGATCACTAGAGTCCCAAATGGCACTGTTGTATTCAATGGAACTATACTTAGGTTCTAAAATAATGTCTCCTTTGGCATTTAGAATCCCCCATTTTCCATCTGTACTTTTAAAGGCATATTCTTGTTGTATTGAATTATTTATTTGAATCGCTGAATATACCGGCTGAACAAGCAGTTCCTGTTCGATTATATACCCATCTTCACTTTTATGAGTTAGTTGTAATCCAACTAGACCTGTATTGGGATCATATAAAGTATCTACACTTGAAGCACCATTAGAACTATTTTGAGTAAATGTCTGATACTTCGCTTTTATTTCTGAATATTCATTCCCCGGTACAGGTGCTTCAACCACATCTCCATCTTGATTCAATATTCCATAACCTTTTATAAAGCTACCATCTTGAAATAATTGTTGTGAATAAAAAATATATTCATTCGTCATCTCTTCAATTGCTATATCACCTACTGATTGGAGTTCATTAAAATCCCCATCATAGATTGAATAGGTATCTCCGACTTTAACTAATAAACGATTTTCTGTCATCACATTAATCTCGGTCACGTCATTGTACTGGGTGACAAATTCAACCCCCGTATACTTCCCTAAACTAGTATCTTGTTCATCTGATTCTTTAACTTCATCAAAATAATTATTGGAACCTATAGTAATAATATCTGATCCAGAATCTTGTGTTTCCACTTCCGTAGTAACAGATTGGTTAATCTCTTCATCGTCATTAGTGAAGAAATAAACTCCGTAACCTATAGCAGATAGGATACAGACCCCTATTAATCCAAAATGAACGGCTCTATCTTTGATGCCGAATGGCATTTTATCTCCTAATAATTTCTCTAAAATAAAAATAACTAGAAATACAATTCCTGCTATAACTGCCCCAATCAGTAAAGATTTTAAAACCACTACTAATAAGGCAAATAATAAGGCTAAGATTAAATAAACGATAAAACACGCAATAACATAATCAAAAAACATTCTTTTGTGACCGAAGTAAATAACTCCGAACATTGAACGATACTTTTGAAAAACAATCCACCCTACTACTAAAGATAAAATAAATAAAACTACACTCATCTTTTCTCTCCTTGTTCATGGTATAACTAGGTTTAAATAATACCTTACCATTTATTATAGTTTCTAATTCCGACATTTTTTGACGGTTTAATATTTATTTAATATATTTTTAAAAAATTCATCACCCTCTTTGTTACGCTTTAGCGTACCACTTTATTTTCCATTATATGATATTTTTCTTGAAGTAGTCAATTCCATTAAAGGTAGGTATTTCAAGAAATGTCTAAAAAAGTCATTGTAAAAATTAATGAATTACTCCAGCAACAGGACATATCCTTACGTGAATTATCGAGATTAACAGATATTCGTCATGCGGCTTTAAGTGAACTGGCCAATCAAAAACGGCAAAACATTAATTTTAGTCACATTGAGAAAATTGCTGATGCTTTAAATATTGAAGATATTCGAGACATCATTACACTTGAAGATAAATAAAAAGCAAGATTTACGCCCTAACGTGTAGATCTTGCTTTTTTTAAATAAATTTTATAAACATTTCATACAGTACCCTTAATGGTTCATCTTGTAACAGAAGATACTCTAATTCACTATCTGTGTACATTTCATTAACAATCAACTCTAATACTACTGTCTTGATCCTTAACTCATGAATCCTAGAACTTTGTTGTTCTTGATTCAATGCCAGTAGCTCCTCTATAAAACAATCATATTCTGCCTGTACCCGTTCATATAAAATAATTTCCTTATGAATAGATTTCCCTCCTTTCTAATTAACTTCATTCAATCTATATCACCTCCTTTAAAGCTGAATTCATATACATGTCATCTCTTTGATAAGTAACCGATTCAAGTAATACAATACTTTTAAAGTCATAATAAAAACCGCCATAGTTGTAATGAACTATGACGGTCTCATTTCCTACAATTATTTTATGAATAAAGCGTGATAGAATATATTTCACCATATCATCATGCTTGGATAACATGTATTCCTTTGATTCATCTAAGACTTGTTTCAGTTGATCCAATGTTAATGTTAATGATTCTTTCTTAACTTGGTTTTCTTGAACGAGTTCTGTTAGCTTAACTTTATCATGTTCTAATCGTTGTATTTCCTGGGTGATAGTATCTAGGCTACCTAGCCCTCCCATTGCAATCGCTTGAACAAGATTAGATATCTTTTGGTTCACTTCATCTAACTGCTTCTGTAATTGTGGTAAGTCTTGATCCATATCCTCGTATTTCTGTTTTAACTTTATATTTATTTCTTCATGTAATTGTTGAAGATTCGTTGGATTTAGTAAAGTCGTATACAGTTGATTAACTACAAACTCATCTAATAGGGTTTTATTTATCTCCTTACATTTACAAGGATTTTCAAGTTTCTTTCTTTTACTGCAACGGTAAGACACATATTTACTTTTGTTTCTTCCTCCTATCCTACTACTTCCGTGATAGGCTGATCCACATTCAGCACATTCAACTAATCCTGTTAACAAATAGACTTCTTTTGCCTTATGTTGCCCTTTAGATCGACGTCGTTGTTTCAATAACTTTTGAACTAATTCAAATGTTTCTTCATCAACAATAGCAGGTACTCCATTAGGAATACGAATAATTTCTTCTTCATTCTTATTCTTACGATGCGATCTCTTCATACCGATTTGCTTTGGTTTCGATACGCTCCTATTAAATACATACTCGCCCTTGTACTTAGGATTTGTAAGTAAGTCATAAAAGGATGAAGTTGCACTAAATTTATTTCCTATTTTAGTCCGATAACCTAATAAATTGAGATACTCTGCCAGTTCACGATAACTCCATCCTTGAATGATTTTTTCAAACATAATTCTAATTCCACTTGCTTCATGTTCATTGATAATATACTTCTTTGTTTCAGGATCAACATCATAACCTAGGGGGGCTATTCCTCCATTGTGAATAGCTTTAAAAGCATTCTCTTTTAATCCTTTCATCACTTCCCTTGCTAAGTTTTGAGAGTAATACTGTCCAACACCCAATTGAATAATCTGTTGTAATTGACCTTCTGGTGTATCTGAAAACTGTTCAATGACACTAATCACCTTGACTCCATATAAAGCTAACTCACTTTCAATATTCAAAGTATCACGAACATTTCGCGAGAAACGGTCCATTTTATGAACAATTACCACATCAAATAAACCTTTCTTAGCATCTTCTATCATTCGTTGGAAGTTTGGACGATCTGTATTTGTACCTGTCAATGCCATATCAATATAATCACCAACAGGAGTATACTCATGTTCATCCATATATTTATAAATAGCTCTTAATTGTGCGTCAATGGATTCCTCTCGTTGATTACTACTACTAAATCGACAATAAGCTGCTGCCTTCATCGAATTCGATATTTTCATTTCAATACCCTCCTTGAATAAGCATTAATGAAGAACTTACTCTTAGCTCTTCATTAAAATAATATTTGTTTGAAAGACTTTTCAAAACTAATTATCGAACCTATCGATATCCTTGTTCTCTTAGTAATCATTCATAGCTAACCCCCGCTTTCTACCATAAATAAAGTTGCGAAAGATGCAAAAATATGTAAATGATTCAAAGTATCATCGTAACTTTCGCAAGAATCAAGGCTGTTCTTGCCTTTTGACAATTTAAGTTTATCACTACCTAAAACAACCTACCTTAGCTATCCAGAATTTAAAAAAAGAACTGGACAGCTCTAAAACGTACCCTATAAAGCTTTTTGTTATAATTAATTTATGAATTGTTGTTTGGAGAAGTTTAAAGTAAGCAATAAATTATATACACCTGAAATTGACGCGCTGCGTATCAAAAGCAAGGATTTCTTACATCGTACTTAATCATCCGGTTGTCCTAGAAAACGTGATTTGACTCTCGAAGAAGAATTGATTCGTACAACAGCTGAATTAGAAATTACAAAAACTGGGATAAATTATTAAAAAGTTGAAGCAACTGAGGATCATGACCAAGTAGTAAGTCCTAGTCAAAAGTTTAAATTGATTCATGAAATCATCACGAAGTATTCATTTAAAAATTTATTATCTCATTTATATGATAGTTGCAGTGTTTCTAGATCGGGATATTATCACTATTTTTCAGCGAGCGCAAAATTAGCTCTCCAAGAGCATCACATTCTCAAGAGGAAGAAGGTGTTAATGGCATTCTGAAAGAGATTGCATTTAAAGGACGTAAAAACAAAGGAGTCCACCAATTAACCATGGTTTTACATCGGACTTTAGACTATCAATACAATCACGAATCAGTCAATCGTATCATGCGTAAATATGGGCTATTAAGCTCTGTACGTCGTGCTAATCCTTATCGAAAAATAATAGAAGATCGCATCCACCCTAATCGTGTCAAACGCCAGTTTAAAATTAATAACCCAGGCAACGTTTTACTAACTGACATTACCTACTTACAATATGGAAAGACTCAAACAGCCTATCTTTCAACAATTCTCGATGCCGCTACGAATGAAGTAATTGCTTATCAACTGAGAGCTCATCTTAAAATAGATTTAGTACTAGAGACATTAGAGCACTTAACCTTCCCTTTATTCTTCCTATTGTTTTTGCTCAGTTTAAAAAATTCGAAAACTCTCAAATAATAAGGATAGTAATTATGATTGTTCTTGTCTTATTAATATTACTAAGTATTAATATTCAATTGAATAGAAAAGCTAAATTATCTCCTCAAGAAATAAAAAAACAATGAATTTAATCATTGTTTTTTATTTTGGCTCTGTTTTAGATAAATGTTGATAATCTATACTGAAATAAATGGCTCAATCAAAAAAACATAAAAAAAACAAGCGTTAATTGGAGTAGTACCTGTCAAGTAGACAATTAATAAAAAGAGAATTTATACGGCATGTAGTCTGAATTCAATTGGACTCATGCCGTATTTTGTTTGAATTCGTTTATGATTATAGTAATGAATATATTCAGTGATTGTCATTGACACTTCTTCTAATGTTTCAGATGTCCCAAAGTGAGGCATTTCTGCCTTTAGATGACGGAAGAAGTTTTCAATGCAGGCATTATCCCAACAATTTCCTCGGCGAGACATGGACTGAATAAGCCCCATATCAGCCACTCGTTTCATGTAATATTTATTTGTAAATTGAAATCCTTGATCGGTATGTAAAATGGCTTGTTCTGCTAAAGGTAATTTTGATAGTTGATTAAGGACACGAAAAACTTGCATCATATTTTGTGTTGGACTAACATCATAAGCGACAATTTCATGATTGTATAAATCTTTCACCGCACACAAATAAGCCCATTTAGGATAGGGCGCTTTAATTTTGATATAGGTGATATCCAGGCATAATTTTTGAAGTGGTTTTGTGGCGTGAAACTCACGATTTAAAACATTAGAAATATTTCCATGAGGTTGCGGACGACGTTTGAACTTTGGTTTAGGAAGCACACAAACTAAGTGGTATTTGTGCATGATACGACAAATGCACTTATGATTCACAATCCATCCATATTGATTAAGTAAAGCTTGTTTTATTCGTTTAACACCATAGGTTCCCTTTGATTCATTAAATACCTCTAACATCAAGCGGTAAAGCTCTTCATCACGATTAACTTGATTCTTAGAGTGACTTTTCTTCCACTTATAGTATCCAGCTCGTGAAACAGAAGTTAGTTTAAATAAGATAGACAAAGAAAACTCTGTTGAATATTCCCGAATAAATTCAAATTCAGCCTGCTTGGTTAGCACCCCCTTTTTCTCTCGATTGACTTTTTTAGTAATAAATTTTGAGCACGTAAATATTCCACTTCTTCTTCGAGGCTCATAAATTTTGTTTTAGGACGTCCTGTTGCTTGCTTACCTCGTCCGTCAATAAAAGCTGATTCACCGTTAGCTTGATAGGCTTTCGTCCAAACATAAATACGGTTTGAATCTTGAATTTTAAGCTGTTCACAAATAGATGAGCAAGACTGACCATTTAAATAAAGTTTAACAGCTTGAAGTTTTAATTCTGGTGAATAAGTAAAGTTGCGATTGATCTTTTTTGATTGCATAAGAAAAGTACCTCCATCGTAGACTCTAAAGCGATTTTATCGTAATTGATCGTGTCGCTTTTATTTTTTTGTCTACTATAGAGGTACTATATCAGATTACTTCTCTTTCTATTTGATTATATTTTTATTTCACTTTTACCCCTTTTTCCAAAAGAAATGCTTCAAATGCTTCATGTGTTCCTTTTGTAAATCCAGATATGCCAATAGGAACCATTACCACTTTTTCATAAATCAGCACCATGAAATGAGCAGTTTTTTTAATCGAAGTAATACGGTCATAATAAACGGTTAATTGAGAACCATTTCCTAAATAGTGCTCCATGTGATTCTCAAAAACGGATGTAGTTTTAATTAGAGGCTCATTATTGTTTAAGATGAGTTGTTGTTTATATAATTGCGCTCCTACTTTTTTAGGTATTCGATTACGCAAGATTAAAAAAGCTATTACGAATACTACACACATAACGAGCAGCCCGCCATCAAATCCAGATAACATAAAGACAATAATAGGTATTAAAAAATATATAATCGACACCGACAACAAGAAAAACCTTTGTTTTCTGGTTGCTACTTTGCTTATCTCTATAGCAGCTTCTTTTGTTAATGCAACATGATTTTCGAATAAAACTTCCAATTAGTACCCTCCTTTTTCATCCTTAGTCAATCTTCGCTTTATTATAACCTTTTTTTACCATATAATCAATGATTATATTCATCACAAGGATATATTACGATTATTAAATAAAATTAGCTATCAGATAAAGGTAGGTGTTCTGTCACGAATTTTCTCATTTGATATGACGGAGTAGCTTGCTTGTGATTGAACGTAAGCTTTCTGAATCTTTAATATTTCCTTTTCATCTTTGGCTGTGTTTTAAAAGAGTGTTGATATTTCTTTAAAACGGACTCTTTTGTTTTAATTATCGTTCAATCGTTTCAAAATAAAATAAGTCGTATCAATGTTTTTAAGCATCAACATTTATCTAAAACAGAGCCTATTATAAAGATATATTATTGAGCATATGGTAAAAAAAGGTTATAATATGAATATCTAAAAAATGTGTTAGAGAGGAATAGGAGGTAAACATGAAGATTTTATTCGAAAATGAAACTATATTAAATAAATTAGTTAATGTAGATGTCTGCAAGGTAACGCTTAACCCCTTTATTCGACCTATGCTTTTTATTGCGACATTTGTATACATATGCCTTGCAATATACGGCTATTTGTTTGAAGATTATATACTGGTTATGGTTTGTTTATTCTTAGTACCTGTTATGTTAATGACTCCCATTCACATTTATCGGTCGAATGGGGCAAAAGCTTATAAGCAACAAAAAGTTCTATTTGGTGATGAAGACCCCATCATTAATATAACTGTTTTTGAAGATTATCTTGAACTGAGTGGCGATTTTTCTGAAGCTAATAAAAATGATCTGCTGATTAATAAAGATAATCTTGATGCTAAGTTACCTCATCATCGCATTACTTCGGTACGTAAAACAAAGAACCTATTTGTATTAATTTATGAAAAAGAATTTGCTTTGGCAATTGATAAGGATAAATTCACTACGGGTTCATCCGAAAGATTTGAAGAATTTCTTTCAACTAAAGGGATAAAGGTGAAATAAAAATATAATCAAATGGAAAAAGAAGTAATATCTAAGTTAAGATTACTTCTCTTTTTTTATTGGCTCTGTTTTACATAAATATTGATGATTAAAAGCATTTAAACGACCCGTTTATCATGCAGTCGTTTAAATAATAAGGAGTTAAAACGAGCCTATTTAAAAATGTTTGTTTTTTTACGTTTAAAATGCTAATTTTTTTAGACGATAATAACTTTGTATTTTATATTGTAAAAAACAATGCAATTTAGCTTTTTGCATCCCAAAACTAAAACTGATGCTAAAACACAGCGTTTCTTTTTTAAACTATAGTTGGTATTTTCATAATTTTCTCTATATCAAATAAAAAAGAAAAGCTTAGCTCATTAAAAACTAAGCTTTTCCTGTTTGATAATTAATATTAAGAAATAACAAATGAAAGTGTCATTGCGCTATTAAAATAAATAGATCCTTCTTGAATCTCAGACATTAACTCATTTTTCTTAGAAGCATCAGTAACAATTTCATCTTCATAACTGTTCACTTTTACTACGACACGAAATGTATTATCGTCAAAAGATACGCCATCAACTTCATAACCCTTTTGTACAAGATAGTTTTCTACATTGTTTAATTGTTTTTCAATTAGCAAATCACTTCCCTTTTCTGCCGTTCCGATTAAAACAAATGCACTTACCATGAATAGTATCATTTTCTTCATTATCGTTCCCCCCTCAAATATAATTTTCCTAATTGTACCAAATATTTATTTTATTAGTCAATTTATTTTGTTTGTTATGTTTATTGACAATCTACATTTAAGATATCCTTTACACAATTAATGTTATTCTTAGACGAATATTATACGAAAGCAGAAAGTCTCGTTCTAATCGCCTCAACTGAACATTCTGTATAACAATAAATTGTTAATTTTTTGTAAAAGATATATAATGTGATTAGCAACAGAGTGAAGGGAGAGGAGTCAATTGAAATATATAAAATTATTATTATCTGCTTTAGTAATTCTTGCAGCAATATCAGTATTCATGGGATATAGTAAAAGTATGCCTATTATGCTTTTTATGTTAGCTATAGTAAATGTTGTAACTGCATGGGAAAGTTATCACAAGAACAAAATAGGTAGTATCCTATTATTTATAGTAGCACTTTTTATAGGATTTGTTTCTATTTTTTCTTAAAGGGAGCCTGCATCGGCATTTACATCCCCCAACAATACGACTCATAATTAATTGTCCAACCAACTTATATAAGAGGGAATAATTTAATGAAAGAATGACATCATAACAAAAAGCGGCCGATAAAATATAACGGTCGCTTTTACTTTTAGAAAATTTTTATTTATATCAACACTCTTTTAAACCAGACCCAAAGAAAAAGAAACTATCATTCTTTACCTGTGTTGTAAAAATGTGAAGACTAATTTGCATTTCACTTCTACCCCCTCCTTTTTTTGAGTACAATTGAATTGTAAAAATAATATAAGGGGGGGAGTTGGATGATTCAAAAAATTGGAATGATATTAATGATGTTATCTTTAGTTGGCTGTAGTACAGCAAAAGATATTGAGAAACTTGAATTCCAAAATGAAGAACAACATGAAGTGAAAAATGAGGAACAAACAGTAGTTTATTCTTTTACAGGGGAAAATGAAAATCTTAGTTTAGATAATGGAGTAATCGTTCTATCACCAACACAGCAAATTCTTTATGGAGGCGAATTACAAAACAATCAGGAAGACGTATCAGATGTTTTGAATTATTCAGTGGAGTTTTTCATTTTATCTGATAAAGGAAAAGAGAGTTTATTCACTTATGGAACAGGTGATATTACTGAAAGGAATGAAGGGTTGACAAGAGAGAACTTAATAGTACCAGGCGTAACAAGTGAGAAAATATTCACAACTAATATTGAAGATAATATTAAAAATAATTTTTATATTGCAGTGACTATTACTAAAACAAATGGAGATAAACAAAATTATCAAATAAAGTTAGACGCAACAGAAGTAACACAAACTATTGATAATAATTAATGATTATTATTTACCATAAAAAAATCCTACGAATAAATGTATCCGTAGGATTTTTTATATACATAACTTTAAGAAAACCTCCAAATTGGAGGTGATAATCCCATGACTAAGATGGGAAAGTATCTCCAGTTTATCAGATTAAGAGCAAACTGTCAATACTCACTGGTTCCCTCTATTCACGTAGTTCTATTCAATTTAACAATAATATTATCTACTACAGCTTTTGCTTATTAATTTTTCCAGTTTCTCTAATAGAGTAAATGTGCAATAAAAAATTGTAAAGATGATCCCTACAGAACAACAAATAACACTCCATGTATTAGATGACTCAACGCTCAGATTAGGCAATAATGTTTGTATTAAATTATTTAAACCAATACCAAAAACTATAAATACTAAAATTGTATATAAAATAGTTTTCCCTATTTTTTTATAAACTCTTTTTCCATCAGCATAAAACTCTTGTTCCTTTTGATCAAACATAGTCCATCCTCCCCCATAAGTTTCTATTAGTGACTATAATTTATTATATCTATTATACCATATAACGGTATTTTAATTTATCTTTATCAAATGAATTTCGGAGTTCTATTGCTAATCATATCATTTTTATAACGTTGAATTAATCACCCTATAATGATATGATTAATATTAAAAATATTGGTAGGTGATAAGTTGTGCAAGAGAAGGAAAATAAATCAATTGTTCATTATGTAATTAGTTGGATAATCATTGTATTAGTAGTTTCTTTTGTTTTGTTTTTTGGGGCATCATTATTAACTAACACACAGGTAACAACAATTGTTTGGGAAGATGCATTGCAAATTCTTGGGTTTTCTACAACCATTTCAACTATTATAACATGCACACAATTTTTAGCAGATAAATTAAAATAAAAGTCTCTCACTCATGGGAGACTTTTATTTTTTCTTAAACATCAATATTTTTGTAAAACAGAGCCTTAGGTTAAAAAGCTTCATTCCCTTTATTTCAGGAGCAAGTGTTTCTATTTGTTGACGATTCGTCAAATATAATTAAGTCTTCAGCACAAGGAAGAGTTTCTATCCAGGTAAGCACCTTCTCCCATTCAGACGTTGATTGGTGTTTGCAATAATGTTGATAAATAGCTCTTAATTCTGCATAAGTTAAAACAATTATTTTTGTTTGTAAGAATCCTTCTGGCAGCAAGGTTTTAGCTTGTCGTACTAAAGAAATTTTTTCATTCATATTTTCAGTAGTAATCCACTTTAAACGAATTTCATTTAAAGCTTCAACAATCATCCTTATTAGAGCTT
>OLSC01000585.1_pt1 | contig 43310 bp, 49 predicted proteins | sample 1672881 | NCBI WGS metagenome assembly OLSC01 (sample SAMEA3136733, study PRJEB25190) | human gut metagenome | biome: human gut; feature: human-associated habitat; material: faeces | place: Austria | collected 2013 | reverse complement strand
GCCACGCTGCTTAAGGACGTGCCGGCTCCCGACAAGGACAAGCTGCGTCTCATCGGCCATACCTCCGCCGAAATGCTCCGGCACTATCAGGACGTGGATGTGGATAGTCTCCGCCGCATCACCGACGCTTTGTAGCCGTTTCGGGTATTGGTAGTAGATTGGTAGTAGCGCAAGTTTTAGGAAAATAATATCCTTCAAAAAGTTATAAAAACAGGGTATTTTCATCGAAAATACCCTGTTTTGGTGGAGATAAGCGGGATCGAACCGCTGACCTCTTGAATGCCATTCAAGCGCTCTCCCAGCTGAGCTATACCCCCGATTCGTTTCGCCTCTCGCTTGAGGCAAGAGTTATATTATCAGATGGGAGGGCTTTTGTCAAGGGAGTTTTGGAAATTTTTTTGGAAAAATCCAAATATTCAACGTGTCATGTTGTCAAAGGCGTGTTCCACGTTGCGGGCGGCGCGGTTAATGCCCCGGCGGATCTTCTTCTCCTTGGCTTTTAAGCGAATCCCCAGGCAGGTGCCGGCGGCAATGCCCACCACCATCCCTGTGCAGAAGTTGTTGCAGCACATAGGCTCGCCTCCTTTCCATAAATTTGTCTGAGGCAGACAAATTTAGTGTGTCCCTCTTTGCCGGAAAACTTGTTGCTAAAATATGTGAGTTACTATATAATGAAGTGTTATCATTTCAACAATGCAATTTTTTACAGAACCGGAGGAGAAGGCATGACAACACTGTACCTCATTCGACACGCCGAGGCGGAGGGAAACTTGTACCGCCGCATCCACGGCCAATATAACAGTCTCATCACCGACAACGGCTACCGGCAGATCCAGGCCCTGCAAGAACGCTTTGCCGATGTCCCCATTGACGCAGTGTATTCCAGCGACCTGTTCCGGACCATGACCACCGCCCGGGCCATCTATGTTCCCAAGGGTCTGCCGCTCCAGACCCGCGCCGACCTGCGGGAGCTGGGCATGGGAGAATGGGAGGACCGTTCCTGGGCGGGAATTGACCGGACGGACCACACCATGATGGGGCTCTTCTCCGCCGCCTCCCCCGACTTCCGGGCCCCCGGCGGCGAGAGCTTCCCAGAAGTCCGCCGGCGAGGCGTGGCCGCCATTTTGGACATAGCTTCCAAGCACCCCAATCAATCGGTGGCGGTTTTCGCCCACGGCACTTTCATCCGCAACACTGTGGCGGAGTTCCTGGGCATCGGTCCCGAGGGGATGAAGAAAATGGGACACAGTGACAATACCGCGGTCACCCTGCTGGAGATCACCGACGGCAAAGTCAAAGTGGTCTATATGGACGACAACTCCCATCTGACCCCGGAAATTTCCACCCTGGCCCAGCAGCACTGGTGGAAAAAGGGGGATCAGCGGGCCGATGTCAACCTATGGTTCGCCCCCTTCGACCTGACCCAGGAAGCAGACCGAGTCTTCTATCAAACCTGCCGGGAGGAGGCCTGGCAGAACCTCTACGGCCGCTTGGACCGCTACGACGGCACCGGGTTTCTGGACGACGCCTATGCCAGTTGGCAAGAAGACCCCCGCAGCCTGTCCATGGCCATGGCGGGCAACCGCCGGGCGGGCCTGCTCCAGCTGGACCCCAACCGGGGCGCCCAGGAGAAAAAGGGGTATGTCTCCTTCCTCTATCTGACCCCGGAACAGCGGCACAATGGGGTGGGTGTTCAGCTCATCGGCAAGGCTGTCAGCCTCTACCGCCCTCTGGGCCGGGAGAGGCTCCAGCTGTCTTGCTCAGAGGCCAACCAGCCCGCCCTGTCCTTCTACGAAAAATATGGCTTCCGCCGCACCGGCGCCACCGCCGGGGCCTACGGGAGGCTGTATGAGATGGAAAAATACATCGGTTATGACGACCAAGGAGCGTTGGATTGAACAAGCATCGTGATTTTTTGCCCATCTCCCGGGCGGACATGCTGCAGCGGGGATGGTACTACTATGATTTTCTGGTGATCACCGGGGACGCCTATGTGGACCACCCCTCCTTCGGCACCGCCATCATCAGCCGGGTGCTGGAGGCGGAGGGGTACCGGGTGGCTATCCTGGCCCAGCCCAACTGGCGGGAGCTCTCCTCCTTCACCGATATGGGCCGCCCCCGGTACGGGGTCTTCATCAACGGGGGAAATATCGACTCCATGGTGGCCCATTATACCGCCGCCCGGAAGCGGCGCCACGACGATGCCTACTCCCCTGGCAACCGGGCGGGCCTGCGGCCGGACCGGGCCACCATTGTCTACGCCAACAAGGTCCGGGAGGCCTTTGGGGACATCCCCATTGTCATCGGGGGGCTGGAGGCCTCCTTGCGCCGGTTCGCCCACTACGATTACTGGGAGGACAAGGTCCGGCGCTCCATCCTCCTGGACGCCCAGGCCGACCTGCTCACCTATGGCATGGGGGAGCGGGCCACCCGGCAGCTGGCCGCTCTCCTGGCCGCCGGCACACCGGCAGCAGAGATCACCGCGGTGAAAGGGACCTGCTTTCTCACCAAAGACCCCAGCGTCTGCGCCTTTCCCGCTGTGACGGTGGCCTCCTACGAAACGGTCACCCGGGACAAGCGGGCCTATGCGGCGGCCAACCTGGTGGAGTATGACGAGCACGACCCCATCCGGGGCCGGGCGGTGATCCAGCCCCACGGGGACCGATACCTCATCGCCAATCCCCCCGCCATGCCCCTGGACACCCAGGAGCTGGACGAAGTGGCGGAGCTGCCCTACCTTCGGGAGCCCCATCCCGTCTATGACACCATGGGCGGCGTGCCCGCCATTGAAGAGGTACGCTTTTCCGTCACCCACAACCGGGGGTGCTTTGGGGCCTGCAAATTCTGTTCCCTGGCCTTCCACCAGGGGCGGATGGTAACCTCCCGCAGCCACGAGAGCATTCTCCGGGAGGTCACCGCCCTCACCCAACACCCGGGGTTCAAAGGCTATATCCATGACGTGGGCGGCCCCACCGCCAATTTCCGCCGGCCCTCCTGTCAAAAGCAGCGCAAACACGGCCTGTGCAAGCACCGGGACTGCCTGGCCCCCACCCCATGTCCCAACCTGGACGCGGATCACACCGATTATCTTCTCCTGCTGCGAAAACTGCGGGAGATCCCCGGCATCAAAAAGATTTTCATTCGCTCGGGGATTCGCTTTGACTATCTTCTCCAGGACAAAAATGGTGAATTCTTCGCCGACCTGGTCAAGCACCACATCAGCGGCCAGCTGAAGGTGGCCCCTGAGCACTGTGTGGGCCACGTGCTGGACGCCATGGGGAAACCTCACATCGGCACCTACGAAAAATTCCGGGAGAAATACCAGCGGCTGAACCAGAAATATGGGAAAAACCAGTACTTGGTGCCCTATCTGATGTCCTCCCACCCCGGCTGCACCCTGGACGACGCCATCGCCATGGCCCAATGGATCAACAAGACCGGCCGTCAGCCCGAGCAGGTCCAGGATTTTTACCCCACGCCGGGCACCCTGTCCACCTGCATGTATTATACCGGCCTGGACCCCCGGACCATGCAGCCGGTTTACATTCCCAAATCCCCCCACGAGAAGGAGCTCCAGCGGGCCCTGCTCCAGTGGAAGCGGCCGGAGAAACGCCGGTTGGTGATGGAGGCCCTGCACAAAGCGGGGCGGGAAGACCTCATCGGCTATGGCCCCCAGTGCCTGCTCCGGCCCAGCAAAGCTGCCGCCCCGGCCAAACCCGCCGCCGGCAAACGCGGCCAATCCACCGCTCCCGCCCATAAAAAGGGCAAATCCCCCACCCGCCCGGGCAGGGGACCGCGCCGAAAACACCGATAACCTTTTGCGCCCTCTGCTGGTATCCACCGGCAGAGGGCGTGAAGCGATCAGTGGGAACAGTCAGAGCCGCCAGAATGCCTTTTCTCCCCTGACTGTGGGACGTGCTTTCCGCCCTTTACGGGCCGCAACTGCCGCACGGCGTATACCCCTGGTCCAGAAGGGCCTGACGGGAGGCCGTGGTCTCCCGTCGGTTCTGGGGCGCGATCCGCGCCGCGCCGGCGCAGTCCGGCAGATGAAACTTCATTGAGCTGGTGTTGAGAACGTAGGGCATCTCGGGCGCCTCTCCCTCCGCCGCCGGGGAAGTCCCCTTCCCCACACCTTCGTCCGCCCAGGACGCTCCGGTGGCGTAATCTATGGCCACGCCGGGCTCGGCATTAAAACACAGGACATTGAAGCACACCCCCGCCCCCTGGTCCTCCACACTGTACGCCTCCATTTGAACCCCCCAGGCCAGCAGGTCGGCCCCGTCGTAGACAGGGGTCACCCGGTAGAGGACGTGGTTGCCGGTTTCCTCTATATAGTCAGCCACCTGATTCTCAAAGGGGAGCATTCCCTGGGTGTTCAGAAAGCGGGTGCCGGTGATGAGGTTGCGCTCGTTGGCGTTCTCCCCGGCCAACTGGTAGCCGATGAGGTGGCAGCGGTTGTAGAGATACTTCCCGTCCACCCAGTCATACTTCACCGTGTGCCAGCCGGCGGGCTTCACCTGGCCGATCTCTCCCCGGGGCTGGGTGGGCATGAGCGCGGGGCAGAGGTTGGCATAGGCCGTCCCGCAGCGCCCCAGGGCATCCAACGGAGCATAGGTCTCAAAGGCTTCGGTGGTGTACTCCTCCTGGGCAAAGTCCGGCTGGTTGCCGTTGAGCTCCACCCAGGGCTGCTCCGTCCGGAACTGTCCAATCTCCACCTGCCCCAAGTCCACCGCAGGCTGTGTCCCCCCGGTACAGCCTGCCAGCAGCAGGCTCCATAGGACCAGCAAAAGGGCAAGCCATGTTCCTTTCACACGCATCGTTTTCTCCTCTCCTTTTCCAGTTTCCTCAAAATGAGTTTCCCTGCACAACAACCGGGAGCCAGGCTGACCGCCTGGCTCCCGGTGCGCGTTTTCTATCCTGGCAAAGTTCATGCCTTGGACCATTTCACCCCCTGGGGGGTGTCCATCAAGGTAATCCCCATGGCCTTGAGCTCATCCCGGATGCGGTCCGCCTCGGCAAAGTTTTTTTCTTTCCGGGCCGCCTGGCGGGCCTGGATCATGGCTTCCACCTTTGCATCCAGGTTCTCCTCCCCCTCTTTTTTCTGATAGAGCAGCCCCAGGACCTGGGTAAATTCGTGGAGCATCTCCAGGCAGGCCTGGGCCAGCGCCTTGGTGGGGGTCTTTTCCACCGCGATGTTGATGGCCCGGACCAGCTCAAAGATCACGCTGACCGCGTCGGCGGTGTTCAGATCGTCGTCCATGGCGTCGTCAAACTTTTGCCGGTAGCTGTCAAAGGTCTCGGTAAAGGCCCTCTCCTGGGGGGTCATCTCCCCATCGGCGCCGTTCTTGACCAAAAATTCCAGGTTGCTCTCTGCGGTGTACAGCCGGTCCAGGGAATTCTGGGCCATGATAAGGGAGTCTCGGGAATAGTTCAGAGGAGACCGATACTGGGCCGAGAGCATAAAGAAGCGGACCGCCTCGTACCCGTAGGCCTCCGCAGCCTCCCGCACGGTAAAGAAATTGCCCAGAGACTTGGACATCTTCTGATTGTCAATGTTCAGGAAGCCGTTATGCAGCCAGTAGTTGACAAATTTGCAGCCGTTGGCGGCCTCCGACTGGGCAATCTCGTTTTCATGGTGGGGAAACTGCAAGTCCTCCCCACCGCAGTGGATGTCGATGGTCTTGCCCAGGTAGCGGTTGGACATGGCGGAACACTCGATATGCCAGCCAGGCCGGCCCTGTCCCCAGGGAGAGTCCCAATAGGGCTCCCCGGGTTTCGCCGCCTTCCAGAGGGCGAAGTCCAGCGGGTCCTCCTTCACATCGTTCACATCAATGCGGGCCCCCGCCTGGAGCTCCTCAATGGGCTGGTGGGAGAGTTTCCCGTAATCGGCAAACTTTTTGGTGCGGTAGTACACATCTCCGTTCACCGCGTAGGCATACCCCTTGTCAATCAGGGTCTGCACCAGGTCAATGATCTGCTGGATGTTCTCCGTGGCCTTGGGGTGAATGGTGGCGTCCCGCACCCCCAGGCCATGGGCGTCTTTGAAGTACTCGTCGATGTACTTTTCCGAAATGGCCTGGGAGGTGGTCCCCTCCTCATTGGCCCGCTTGATGATCTTGTCGTCCACATCGGTGAAATTCTGCACAAAGGTCACCTTGTTGCCCCGGTACTCCAGGTAGCGCCGCAGCACGTCAAAGAGGATCATGGGGCGGGCGTTGCCCACGTGAATATAGTTGTAGACCGTGGGGCCGCAGCAATACATCTTAACCTCTCCGGGGGTGAGGGGGACAAACTCCTCTTTCTGCCGGGTCATGGTGTTAAACAGCTTCATGTTGGTTCTCCTTCCTGTCTTTCTTCTCTTCCGGTTGATGGGTGCGGTCTAAATAGTTCTCCAGCCAGGTCAGGCGGGAGTTGATGGCCTCCAGCTCCTTTTGGACGGGATCGGTCACGCTGACCTGGTCCACATCCCCCACAAAGTTGGTCTTCTCCCCCGCGATGCGAACCACCCGGGCGGGAACGCCCACGGCGGTGGCATTCTCCGGGATTTCCTTCAGCACCACCGCGTTGGCCGCGATGCGGGCGCCATCCCCCACCTTAAAGGGCCCCAGCACCTTAGACCCGGTGGACAAGAGCACATTGTTGCCAATGGTGGGGTGGCGTTTTCCCTGGTCCTTTCCGGTGCCGCCCAGGGTGACCCCGTGGTAGATCAGGCAGTCGTCCCCCACCTCAGCTGTCTCGCCAATGACGATGCCCATGCCGTGGTCGATGACCAGCCGGCGTCCGATCTTCGCCCCCGGGTGGATCTCAATCCCCGTCCAGAACCGGCTCCATTGGGAGATGGTCCGGGCCAAAAATTTCATCTTGTGACAGTAACAGAAATGGGCCGCCTGATGGTAAAGGGTGGCATGGACCCCGGGGTAAAGAAGGAAGATCTCCAATTTACTCCGGGCCGCCGGGTCTCGGGCCTGATAGGCCGCCAGGGTTTCACTCAGATGGGACATTTCCGGTCACCTCACAAAAAATTTCAGCAAATACCATAGCATGCTATGCCCGCGCCGCCCCAAAGGGGACGGAAAACCGCATAGAAAAAACACCGCCCGACCCCCAGGGTCAAGAGGCGATGTCTACCGCGGTTCCACTCTTGTTTCTCACTCAAAGGGCCGGTAACGGTGCCAAACCGGAGGGCATCTGCATCCCTCTCGCTCCCGGGCGCACGTTCCCCTCCCTCCCCGCAGGGCGGCTTGCAGTCGGTGGCCGCCCCTCTCTGTCCGGATCTGACAGGGTACTCTTCCCGTTCCACACGAGATAAAGTTTTCCATCTTACTATGGTAGTAATATATTACCATGCCCCATCGAAGGTGTCAAGAGGGGCCTTTCCCTTCCCCGATCCCCTTTCTTCCCTTCCCCTGACGTGCTGCGTCAGGGGATTTTCTGTTTTGCAAGCTTTCTATGTGTCGAATTATGTCCAAAATAGTCGTTTTTGACATTTTTGTTGGAATTTGTCGTATGATTTAATTACCAACTAACAAGGAGGTTTTGTTAATGAAGCTCATTCTGCAAAGTACATTGAGAAGTCTGGGGATCACAGAGAAGTATGCTGGGTTTTCCCTCGCTGTCACAGCCATCAGCCTCTGCTTCGAGCGCCCCAGCCGCCTGCGCTCGGTCACCAAGGAGGTCTACTGGGAGACCGCGGAGCTGCACGGATGCAACCGGTCCGATGTGGAGCGAAACATCCGTACCGTGATCCACCACGCCTGGAAAGTCAACCGGCCGGGGCTCCAGGCCTTGTCAGAATACCCTTTGCTCGCGCCGCCCTCTGTCTCTGACTTTCTGCAAATCATGGTCTCCCACCTGAAAAAAGCCATGCTCCCCATCCAAGGTACCAACGCCGGCTAACCGGTTGGGCAGAGACCCCCTTTGGAAAGGAGGTGATTCGTTGTGACCCACTACATTTCCCCGCCCTTCACCATGGCATATAACCGGGTATTTCCCCCACCAAATCGTGCATAACGGTTTATTCTCTTCTTTCTAAATGCCAAATCTATATTTCACAAAGGAGACACTGTTATGAATGCGATCATCCAAGACATCATGCGGCCCTTTGGCGTAACCCCTCGCTACGCGGGCTTTCCCATGCTCGTGGCTTCCGTCGAGCTCTACCTGGAAGACCCCAACCGACTCTCCGCCGTGATCGACGAAATTTATAGACCTGCGGCAAAACGCTGCCGCTGTACCTCCGACAACGTGGAACGGAACATCCGCACCATCATCCAGCAGGCCTGGCGGAAGGACCCTGCCAAGCTCCGGGAAATGGCAGGCTATACGCTCTTTACCTACCCCAAGGTCTCTGAGTTTATTGAGATTATCGCACGGGAGGCTGAGAAACGGAAAAAATCCTCCGTCTAACCCGTTTCCATTCTCCAATCCCCCGGCGCACCTGTGCCGGGGGACCTTCTCCCTCTCTCCGCCCCGCTTTCGCCGCTTACAGGCGCGCAAAAGTAACTATTAAGAAAAGCATTCTTCTTGGCCTGATTCTTATTTTTACTCTATATTTTACAAATTGCAAGAGGAAATTGAGATTAGAACATAAAAAAAGAGGGCTCGCCCAGACCCCCTCTCAAACCGTCAGCCGCCTCTCCCTCTCGTGTCCGCGCCGGGGCACGAAAGGGGGAGGCGGCTGCGCTTCCATCCCGTCTCAGGACGGCTTTCACATATTCCCGTTCAAAATAACCTGCCGGTTCTTCACAAAATACTCCACCCCGGAGTAGACCGTCGTCACCAGAATGACCGCCACACAGACCAGCCGGAGAGTCTCATTGGGAATGGCCAGCAGCAAGCAGATACAGACCATGGTGGAGGCAGTTTTTACCTTTCCAGACTTGCCAGCGGCAATGACCAGCCCCTGCTCCACCGCCACCAGGCGCAGCCCGGTGACCGCCAGCTCCCGGGCAATGACGATAAAGCATGCCCAGGCGGGCATCCAACCCACTTCCACAAACCAGACCATGGCGGACATCACCAAGAGCTTATCCGCCAGAGGGTCCATAAACTTGCCAAAGTCGGTGACCTGGTTGTAGTGCCGGGCCACATATCCGTCCACAAAGTCGGTGATGCTGGCCAGGATAAATACCGCCAGGGCCACCCACAGATGGCCGGCAAACTCCAGATAGAGCAGGACGATGAAGATGGGGATCATCACCACCCGGCAAAGGGTCAGTTTATTCGCCGTGTTCATGCCTCTTCCTCCTCATACAGCACACCCACCAGTTCCCCGTCATAGGTGTTGGTGATTTTCACGGAATAGAATTCGCCTGGGCGGACGCCCCCTTCCTCTCCTTCAAAGTGGATCAGTCCGTCAATCCCCGGGGAGTCCGCCTCTCCCCGGCCGAAGAAAAGCTCGGTCTCCTCATCATAGCCCTCACACAACACCGTGAGCACTTTGCCCACCATCGCGGCGCAGTAGTCGTCCACAATCCGCATTTGCAGATCGGTGAGCAGTTCCACCCGGCGGCGCTTCACATCCTCGTCCACCTGGTCGGGGAAGGCCGCCGCCGCGCTGCCCGGCTCGGGGGAGTAGGGGAAAACCCCCGCCCGCTCCACCCGGAAAGCCAGCAGGAATTCACAAAGTTCTTCGAACTCCTCCTCTGTCTCCCCCGGAAATCCTGCGATCAAACTGGTGCGCAGGACCAGGCCGGGGATTCTCTCCCGCAGCTTTCGAAAGAGCGTGCGAATCTCCTGCCCCGTCCCCCGGCGATGCATGGCGCGGAGGACCCGGTCGCTGATATGCTGGATGGGAATATCCAAATACTTCACGATCTTCGGTTCCCGGGCGATGACATCTATGAGCTCGTCGGTGATCTCATCAGGATAGAGGTAATGGAGCCGGACCCACTGGATGCCCTCAATGGCGCAGAGCTTGGGCAGCAGCTGTGCCAGGGTGCGCCGGCCATAGAGGTCCAGGCCATACCGGGTGATGTCCTGGGCCACCACAATGAGCTCCTTCATTCCCGCCTCGGCCAAGTTTTCCGCCTCGGCCAGAATGGCCTCTTCCGGGCGGCTGCGGAACCTTCCCCGGATCATGGGGATGATGCAGTAGGCGCAGCGGTTGTCGCAGCCCTCCGCAATCCGCAGCCAGGCCCAGTAGTCCGAGGTGCAGACCACCCGGTCGGTCTCGGGAATGGGCGCGTCAATGTCCCCAAACAGCGCCGGGTGCTCCCCCTGAAGGGCCTGGTCGATGACCTGGGGCAGGTTCTCATAGCCGCTCACCCCCACAAAGCCGTCGGCCTGGGGACAGCGCTGGGCCAGCTGGTCCCGCCACCACTGGGCCATGCAGCCAGTGACCAGAATCTTTTGCAGCTGACCGGCCTGTTTTTGCTCCACCAGCTTCTGAATCTCCGCCAGGGCCTCCTCCCGGGCCTCCTGGAGAAAGCCGCAGGTGTTGACCACCGCCACATCACAGCCCGCAGCGCCTAAGGCCACCTCATAGCCGGCCTCGTAGGTCTGCCAAATCATCTGCTCACAGTTTACCTGATTCTTGGCACAGCCAAGGGAAATAAATCCTACTTTCATGGTCTTCTCCTCTCCGTCGCGTTTGGGCCCGTTCCAGACCAGGGACCGTCAATCCCCCCAGCGCAGGCGGGCAACCCCCTCAGACACCTGACGCCAGGAAAAGCCCCGGCGCACCAAGGCGTCTGAGGCTTTTTTGATCTGTTTCCTGTCCCCGGGGTCCTGGACTTTCCGGGCGAGAAAGGCGTCAATGAATTCCTCCGGGTCCTCCAGCTCCGCCAGGGCCTGCTCCCAATACCGGCGGGGAACCTGGCGGCGGTACAGTTCGTCTTTGATTTTATACATGCCATACCCCCTGGCCTGATAGTGCCGGGCCAGGGTCTTGGCATATTCTTCCTCATTGAGCAGGCCGATCTCCAGGGCCCAGGCCACCACCTCCGCCGCCTGGCGGTCCGTGGCGCCCTTGGCCATCAGCTTCTCCTGGAGCTGGCCGGCGGAAAGCATCCGGGCAGAGAGGAGGGCAACCGTTCTTTCCCGCAGGGTGGCCACGAAGGCCGCAGACTTCAGTTCCGCCAGCCGCTCCTCCTCCAGGGTCAGACCATCGTAGAGGGAAAATGCCGCCACCGTCCCCTCTGGGACCCGGAGGGCATCTCCCCCCTCCAGTACCACAGTCCAGGGTCTGCCTGGCTGGGCCGGGGGGAGCAGGCGCTCAATCCTCATCGTCGTCAAAGTCGTCGGCGCTTACGTCGATCCCTTTGGGCGCTGCCGGCGCCGCGGCGGGCTGGGCGCTGTGGACCACCGCCTCCTGGGGGGCCCGTCCGGCCGCCCGGGCCGCCGCCTGGGCCTGGTTGGACAGGAGCTTAAAGGAGTTCTGACGGATTTCCGCCTCCACCCGCTCGCAGATTTCCGGGTTGTCCCGCAGGTACTGCTTGGCAGCGTCCTTGCCCTGACCAATCCGCTCCTCTCCCATGGAGAACCAGGAGCCGCTTTTCTGGATGATGTCCAGCTTCACCGCCAGGTCCACCAGCTCGCCATACTTGGAGATTCCCTCCCCGTACATGATGTCAAATTCCGCCTCCCGGAAGGGGGGAGCCACCTTGTTTTTTACCACCTTCGCCCGGGTCCGGTTGCCGATGATCTCACTGCCCGCCTTAATGGGCTCCACCCGGCGCACCTCCATCCGCACAGAGGAGTAGAATTTCAAGGCCCGGCCGCCGGTGGTGACCTCAGGGTTGCCGTACATCACCCCCACCTTTTCCCGGAGCTGGTTGATGAAGATGACCACACAGTTGGTCTTGGAAATGGAACCGGCCAGCTTCCGCAGGGCCTGGCTCATCAGCCGGGCCAGCAGGCCCACGTGGGCGTCCCCCATGTCCCCCTCAATTTCCGCCCGGGGAACCAGGGCGGCCACGGAGTCCACCACAATCACGTCCAGGGCCCCAGAGCGCACCAGGGCCTCACAGATCTCCAGGCCCTGCTCTCCCGTGTCCGGCTGGGAGATCAGCATATTATCAATGTCCACCCCCAGGGCCCGGGCATAGGTGGGGTCCAGAGCGTGCTCCGCGTCGATGAAGGCCACCTCGCCCCCCCGCTTCTGGGCCTCTGCCGCGATGTGCAGGGCCAGGGTGGTTTTGCCGGAGGATTCCGGCCCATAGATCTCAATGATCCGCCCCCGGGGAACCCCGCCGATGCCCAACGCCAGGTCCAGGGCCACCGAGCCGGTGGGAATGCTCTCCACCACCACCCGGGTGTTGGTGCCCAGGCGCATGATGGCCCCCTTGCCATAGGTCTTTTCAATCTGCGCCATGGCGGTTTCCAGTGCCTTCTTCTTGTCCGCGGCAGGGGCCGCGGACTCCATCATTTTCTTTTTCTCTGCCATTGTTACACGTCCTCCTCCATGGTCTCGTGGAGCATATCGGGAATCTCCCGCTCCTTGGGCCGCTGGCCCTCCACCACCCGGTCAATACCGCCAGTGTCCCGGGTGATGCGGATGTTCTCGTAGCCAGCTTTCACCAGCAGCCAGGCCACCTTCTCCGCCTGGCCGATGCCCACCTCATAGAGGAGATGGCCGCCGGGCTTCAGCGCCGGCTGCCACAGCTCTGTAATGCCCCGGTAAAAATCCAGGCCGTCCTCCCCGCCGTCCAAGGCCAGCAGCGGCTCAAAATCTTTGACCGAGGTATCCAAGGCCGCCAGGTCCCCGGTGGGAATGTAAGGCGGGTTGCACACCAGCACGTCAAACTGTCCCAGGGCATGGCTGGGGGCCTGCAGCGCGTCCCCCTTAAGGGAAACCGCCCGGCCGGTGAGTTTATGCCGCCGGATGTTCCGCTTGCACAGGTCCAATGCCCCGTCGGAGAGGTCCACCAGCACCGCCCGGGTATTCTTCAGCAGCGCCGCGGCTGTCAGGCCCACGCAGCCCGTCCCCGCGCACAGGTCCAGAATCCGGGTATGGCCGGGGTGCTCCTTCAGGCGGTTCATGGCCAGCTGGGCCAGCATCTCCGTGTCCACCCGGGGAATCAGCGCGGCCGGGGAGACGAAAAACGGCAGACCGCAGAAGGACCACTCCCCCAAAAGATAGGCAATGGGTTCCCCGGCCAGACGCCGGGCCTGAAGGGCCTCCGTTTTCTCCGCGATGGCGTCTGTGGTATACAAAGAAATATCTCGATAGAGTTCCTCCGCAGTCTTTTCCGCTGCGGCGCAAAGGATCTCCCGGGCCTCCAGCTGGGCGGCCTCGATCCCCGCTGACGAGAGCGCCATCCGGGTCTTCAAATACAAATCATGGTAGGTGATCGCCACACATCTCCACCCCAATCAATCATTTTTCAAAGAATCCTTTCCTTGGAACCAAATCTGCCCGGCCTCACCAGGCGTCGGCCCCCTTTTCCCGGGGCAGCACCAGCTTCAGGGCGTGGATGGCCACCTCCAGCATGGAGTCATCCGGCTCGAAGGTGGTAAAATTCTGCATCCACATGCCCGGCGCCGACAGCGCCCGAGTCACCGGATTGTCATGCCGGCCAATGAAGCGGTTGATCTCATAGGTCACCGCCACCACAATGGGCAGCAGGAGCAGATGGAGAAGAATCCGCACAATGGGATTGGCGGCCACCTCCCGCACCACCGGCAGGGCAAAGACCACGCAGGAGGCCAGCACCGCCACCACAATCACCACAAAGAGAAAGCTGGTACCGCACCGGGGATGGTGCCGGGGCATCCGGCGGGCGTTTTCCACCGTCAGCTCCAGGCCCCGCTCATAACAGAAAATGGTTTTGTGCTCCGCCCCGTGGTACTGAAAGGTCCGGTGAATGTCCTTCAGCCGGGAGCAGAGGAACAGATAGAGGAAAAAAATCACCAGCTTCAGCACACCCTCCAGCAGGTTCCGCAGCCACATGGGGGCGTCGGGAAAGAAATACAGCAGGGCGGAGGTGGCCAGCGTCGGGAGGATGATAAACAAGGCAATGGCAAAGGCAATGCCCACCACCACGGAAAAACCGATGACCCACTTCATCAGCCCCTCGCTGCCAAAGTGCTTTTCCAGCCAGGTTTCAAACTTGGAGGGCGGCTTCTCCTCCTCCTCGTCAGGGTAAAATTCCGCCGACCACATCAGGGCCTTCACCCCTTCCACCAGGGAGGCCAGAAAGTTTACCACCCCCCGGAGGAAGGGAAGCCCCAGAATGGGATAGCGGTCCTTGATGAGCTTCAGGGTTTGCTCCTTGACCTCCAGTTCTCCCTCCTGGTTGCGCACCACAATGGCCTGTTTTTCCGGCCCCCGCATGAGGATTCCCTCAATGAGCGCCTGCCCGCCGATGGTGGTGCGAAACGCGCCCTCCTGGGGCAGCGCGCAGTTGTTTTCTTGTTTCATAGTATCTCCTAAACAGTGTTTCCTTGGTTCTGGGGCGATTGTAGCAGACCCCAGCCAAAAATGCAAGAATATGGCGCTCTTTTTTCGAACTTATGTTCCAGTCGGCAGGCGGACCTCCACCACACAGCCTCCGGCCTCATCCTCCGCGTTGGAGATGATCAGCTCTCCATTGTGCCGGGAGACGATCTCCTCGCACACCGCCAGGCCGATGCCGCTGCCCCGGGCGGTGGAGCTTCCCTTATAGAACTTATACTTGACGTTGGGCAGTTCCTCCGGCGGAATGCCCGGGCCGTAGTCTCGGACGGTGATGACCACCTCATTGCCGTCGGGGAAAATAGCGGTGTCAATCCGCTTGCCGGCCCCGCCGTGCTTGGCCGCGTTGTCCAGCAGGTTGCAGAAGACCTGCCGCAGCCGGTCGGGGTCCCCTGGAATGGGGGGGAACTCCTCCTCGCAGTCGGTATGGTACACGGCAATCCCCTCCGCGGCCAGAAACTCATGGTAGGTGTAAACCGCGTCCTCCAGTTCCGCCTTAATATCCATGGGCTCCACGGACAAGGTGAAACGGCCGTCCTCAATCCGGGAAAACTCCAGCAGTTCCTCCACCATGCCCGACAGGCGGCGGGCCTCGCTGGCGATGATCCCCATGCCCTTTCGGACATCCCCCTCATCCCGGGCTTCGCCGCTCATAATGGTCTCCGCCCAGCCGGTGATGGCGGTCAGGGGCGTGCGCAGCTCGTGGGATACCGAGGAGATAAACTCCGACTTCATGCTTTCGGCCTGTTTGATCCGCAGGGACATGTCGTTGATGGCGTCGGTGAGATCGCCCACCTCATCGTCAAACTTTTTCTCCACTTGGATGCCATAACTCCCCCCGGCAATCCGCCGGGCGATGCCGGTGATGTTTTTCACCGGGTCCACAATGGAGCGGACAAAATAAATGTTGGAAATATAGACCAAAATGAGGATACTCACCGACAGGATCACCGCCACCAGAGTCATCACCAGCACCTGGCGGTCCACCAGCCGCATGGAGGTGACATAGCGCATGATCCCCACCAGCTCCCCATTGTACAGCAGCGGGGCGGAGACCGCGGTGATCCGCTCGCCGGTCTGGCTGGAGACCCCCTTCCAGGTGGCCACCTCCTGGTAGCTCTGCACCTGGGTGATGTCTCCGGTCCCCGGCATGGTCCCTGAGAGGGTCAGGCCGTTGGAGGAGTAGATCACCTTGCCCCCGGGGTTGAGAAACTGCAGCTCAATCCGCGTGCCGTCCTCAAAGGAGCTGACATAATCCTGGGCCGCGGTGAGATAATCCCCGCTGCTGTTGTAATTGTAGCTACTGGCCTCCGTGCTGAAATAACTGGCCGCCATCCGGGCCTTGCTCTCCATGTCCGTGAGAATGCTGCTGTCGTAGTAGTTCTTGATGATCAGGGAGAACGCCGCGACCACCACCACCAGAATCATCACCAAGATACTGATGCTGTTGAGCAGCCACCGCTGGCGGATCCCCTTCACCTTCAGGAATGGAATCATGGCTCTCTCCCTTCCTCCCGATTGTTCCTCAAAATTCCCACTTATAGCCGTAGCCCCAGATGGTGGTGATGAAGGCGGGGCTGGTGGGTTCATCCTCAATCTTCACCCGCAGGCGCCGAATGTTCACATCCACGATCTTCAACTCCCCCAAATAGTTCTCTCCCCAGACGAACTTCAGAATCTCCTCCCGGGAGAGGGCCTTCCCCGGATTTTCCATAAACATCTTCATAATGGCATACTCCACCTGGGTGAGCTTGATCCGCTGGCCGTTTTTCTCCAGAGTCCGCTTGCGGGTGTTGAGCACAAAGGGAGGCTGCTGAATCTCTCCGTCATCCATCATGTCCCCCCCAATCCGGCGGTAGAGGGCGTCAATTCGGGCGGTCAATTCCGCCGGGGAAAAGGGCTTGGTCACATAGTCATCCGCGCCGGTCATAAAGCCTGTGACCTTGTCCATCTCCTGGGTCCGGGCCGTGAGCATAATGATCCTAATTTTGGAGTTGCCCGCCCGGATTCGGCGGCAAACCTCAAAGCCATCCATATCCGGCAGCATGATATCCAGCAGCGCCACCCGGACATCGGGGTTCAGCCGGAGCTGCTCCAGCGCCTCCTCCCCAGTCCCGGCCTCAATGGTCTCATAGCCGGCCCGGTTGAGATTGATCACCACAAAACTGCGGATGTTGGCCTCATCCTCCAGAACCAGAATTTTTTTCATCGTCCTGCTCCTCCTGCCTCAAATTTGGGGAGGTTCCCCAGCCCGGTTCAGACGGGGCTCTCCCTGGGTTTTTGGTATTTCGGGGGCATTTACTCCCTGGTGTTCCAGCCGTCCAAGCCCGCATGGAACCGGGCTTTCAGCCCCTCCTGGTCCAAACCGCAGTCCCAGCCGCTCTCCAGAAATTCTGCGGTGTAGATGGTGGTGCTGTCCGCATAGAGAATAAACCGGTTTCCCTGGCGGGCCTGGCGGGTACGGTCGCTGCCCACCAGACAGCTGATCTCCAGGAAGGGGACGGTTTTGCTCTCCTCCGCTTCCGTCTGTGCCTTCTCCCCTCTGGCAAAGGTCACCGTACGCACCCCAATGGTGGAGCTCTCCTGCCGGCGCATCGAGAATTCCCCGGTCCAGTCCTCCGGGATTTCCAGGTACCAGCCGTCCCCGCTGTGGTAGGTGGTCATCACCAGGTCCCGGCTTCCGTCGACCCGGTAGTGCATCCACTGGAGCCACCAGAACCGGTCCGCCGAGCTCTCTCCATAGGCCGGCACAGACTGGGCCACCGGAACGTCCATACATCCATCTCCGTCAATGTCCTCCGGCTGGACCCCCGCGTAGTAGTGAAACACATTCTTGCTGCGGCGGGTCTCCGGGTCCATGGCGATGTTCTTTAGCCCGTGGCCCTCCTCCAGGTAAAACACGTCGGTAATGAGCCCGTCCTTTCCAAAAAAGGACGTGACAAACAGCGCGGGAATCTCCCCTTCCAAGAATCCATCGGTCCAGCTGCTGATGCTTGTGGTCCCCTCGGACAGGGGGGCGGTGGAGGTCAGTTCCATGATCCCGTCCCGGCCATCGTAGTACTCAATTCGCAGCTGGGCTTTGCTGCCACTCTCCGCCTGGGCCAGGACGATTTCCTCCTTGCCGTCGCCATCCAGGTCCGTTGCCAGGTACTGGCTGTATCCGCTGCGCATGATCTCCACAGGCTGTTCTTCCGCCAAGGTGTAACCCACCAAGGTGTGCACCGCCCCGCTGACCTGCCAGCTCACCAGGATGTCCATGCCGCCGCTTCCCCCCAGGTCCAGGTAGTCGATGGACTCAATCTCGCTGCCCACCCCTTCAATCCGGGTATAGACCTGGTATTCCTCGTGTTCATCCTGCTTGAAAATCACAATTTTCAAGGGGTTTTCCGAGGTTGTGTCCCGGAAAAACGCCACGGCCTCCTGCACGCCGTCTCCATCCACATCCACCAGCTGAATGGTCTGCCGGTTTTCCCCGCTGAGGGGGGCGATGTATTCCGCGCTTCCTTTCTCCTGGTTGATCTTCGCCTGAAGATTGACATAGGCCTCTGAGGACTTGGGCAGGGCGTACATCTCGTCCACGTTTCCAAACATACAGCCCCCCAGCCCCAGCATGCAAATGGCCAGAACCAGACAGCCCAGCATCCGCTTTCCCATGCCGGCCCTCCTCTTTCCCGCCTGCCCCGCCGAAGGACGGTACAAGCCTCGAAATTCTTTCCAGTAGTTTATCATACCACACTTGTCTCTCATTTCCTATCATTTATTTCAATTTTCCCGCAGAAAAACTCTTGCCAAGTGGGAGAAGCTGTTGTATAATTGGTTGCGATTCCAAGTCATCCCTCTGCCGGTGTGATGGAATTGGTAGACGTAGTGGACTCAAAATCCACCGGTGGCAATACCGTACCGGTTCGAGTCCGGTCACCGGCACCATAATGAATGGGCCCCGCTTTTCGAACTATTTCATCGAAAAGCGGGGCTCATCGTATGTGGAAAGTCTTGTGGCAAGGGGTTTTCCACTTTTTGCAGCTCCTGATTTGTTTTTCAAAATTCTTCAAATGCAAAAACAATATTTTTATATCGGGCAGAGATTTAGACATCACTTTCCGATAAAACATGCTTGTAAGCATCTTCAAATGCCTGTGGTGTCTTATAATTCAGCGTTTGGTGAGGCCGCACTTCATTGTAGAACAGAATATACTCCTCTACGCTTCTGCGAAAATATTGTTCAGAGGTGTAGTCCTTCCGATAGGCTTCCTCTCTCTTGAATGTCGAAAAAAATGTCTCGTACACAGCGTTGTCCAGCGGTTTGGCTGTAGCGGAAAAGGATTGCTTTACTCCATATCTTTGGAAAAGCCCTGTTAGCGCTTTTGAAATGTATTGTTTCCCACTGTCGCTGTGGAAGGTTAAAAGGTTAACTTATGGGGTTGTCCACGCTCCTGAAAGGCAGCCTTAAAGGTGGAGGTGACCAGGTTTGTGCTCATGTTTCGGGATACCCGCCACCCGACAATTCTACGTGAGTACAAATCCAAAGATGATGCAGAGATAGACCCAGTAGCTTTTGACTTTGAAGTATGTAATATCGCTGACCCACATCTGCTTCGGATGACCTCCTGAAAACTCCTGCTTCAGCAGGTTTTACGTTTCGTATTGTTGTTTTCACTTGAACTGCTTCTTCGCATCTACCCGTACACTGCTGAAGCCCATTTCCTGCATGATGGCTAAAATGCGTTCCTCGCTTACTGGATACCGCTGTCCGCCAAGACAATACGAATCTTTTCTGCACCAAAGCGTTGTTCCCCGTCATCAAATACCTGCTTGACCTTCAGCATGAGTTGAGTCTGCTCCTCCTCATACTTGCCGCGATCTGCTCTACGGAAGATGTGGTTGGCAGATCCTCAACTCCTTCGCAGGTGATGAGATTATTATAGCTGTTAATTGCGAGTTGACCAATAATGTGATATATTGTGAGAGAGCAAAAGTGAACTGGGCTACGTATCATGAAAATCAATTCAGGTGGAGATTAATGTGTCCAATGTTGCAAAAGATTTAGCTGTTTTAGGAATCAAAGCCAGTTTGGCCACTGCACCGTTCTGCGGCGGAATTGCAGAAATTTTTGGTTGGGCTGTTGAAGGACGCTTTGTTGATCGACGCCTTGCCGAAATTGAATCACTTTTAGGTAAAGATTCGGATATATTTTTGCAGAATTTGAAAGAGCTAAATGAACATGATTACTATGCAATTAAGAAACTTTTAAAGTTTCACTGTTTTGAGGCGTTTCCAGAACTTACACATACCACAGCAAAAGCTATTATTGATTATGCGATGAATCGTCAAAATAGGATCGGGGATGATCAGATTATTGAAATGCTGTGTCAACTAAACGCAAGCGACATAACCGCCCTCCAGACTATCAAAAAAGTGATTATTGAAAAAGGAAACGGTGATTATACTAAAATTGTAGAGTGGAAAGATATTTCACCGTTCCGCCGTTCAGATCCAGATGGTAAATTTAAGATGAGCAATATGGTGCTTTCCACATTTGAGAACGAGGATGGCAGTGTTACTCCTGAAATTTCTGAAGGAATTAATGCATTGGCCATATCTTATTCAAAACTGAACAGGCTAAAAATCATTTGTGCCTATCATCAAATATACCCTGGCATGAATAGTGATTTTGATATTGACCAATTTACAATAACGCCATTTGGCGTAAAAATTCTTGAATTTATTGATTATGATGATGTCTAAACTATGCTACTCTGCAAATATCTATAGTATTGCGATGTTCTAAACCAAAATAATCCGAATCTATCTCCAACAGAAGATGGGTTCGGATTATTTGTTTTCTTTGCCGTCTATACTATTTTGTGCTATGCTATGGTAAGAGAGGAAAGAGGGCCCCACATCCGTCCCCCTTCCCATACTCGCAGTAGAAGCAAAGGAGGAACCCATGATGAAAATGACCGTACTATACCATTCTGTCACCGGCAACACCAAAACCATGGCCCAAGTCATTGCGGAAGGGATGATGACCGTGGCAGGGGTGGAGGCCAAGGCCTTTCCCATTGAAAATTGGGACGCCGCCTGGGTGAAGGAGAGCAAGTGTGTCGTTCTGGGAACACCCATCTATCTGGCTGATCTGTGCAGTGCCGTCAAGGTCTGGCTGGACGGCCCCGCTTTGAAAGCCGGCTTAGCCGGCAAGGTGGGGGGTGCGTTCGCCACGGCGGACTATCTCCACGGCGGCGGGGATTTGGGCATTCAAACCATCCTCAATCACATGATGGTTCTGGGCATGCTCACCTACTCCGGGGGCGGCTCCTTTGGCAAGCCCGTGATCCACCTGGGGCCTGTGGCCCTCCACGGACACCTGGAGGAGAGCAAGGAGCTCTTCCGTCTCTACGGTCAGCGTATGGCCACCAAAACCGTTTCTCTGTTCGGCTGAGCGCCGCCCGATGCAGCGCCCTCCCCCGCCCGGCTGTCCTGTTCCGGATGGGGAAGGGCGTTTTCCTGTTCTCTGTGCAAGAAATTTCACGTTCATTACTGCTTGACATAATTACAATCTCCTGTTAATCTAATGTTGTATATTATATGTTAAGGAGGCAGAAATTATGTCATTTGCCATTGTTACCGATTCCCTGGCCGGTTTGCCCCTGGCGCAGATCGCCCAGCGCGGCCTGGTGGTCATCCCCCTGTCCTATACCATAAGCGGCAAAGAACACCTCTGCCTGGCGCCCGAGGGCTATGACAGCGCCGCCTTTTTTCAGACGATGAAGCTGCGGGGAGAGGTCTCCACCTCCATGGTTCCGCCCCATCGGTTTCTCACCTTTCTAAAGCCCCTGCTCCGTTCCGGCCTGGACCTGCTCTTTCTCAGCGCCTCCTCCGGCCTCAGTTCCTCCTATCAGTCCGCCTGCATGGCGGCGGAACAGCTGCGGGAGGAATTTCCCCAGCGGAAGCTCCAGATTGTGGACTCCCTCTCCTCCTCCCTGGGGCAGGGACTGCTGGTCCTCCGGGCCTTCGACCTGCGGGAGAGGGGGATGTGCCTGGAGGACACCGCCCGCACCCTCCTCTCCCTCCGGCACCGGATTGCCCACCTTTTCACGGTGGATGACCTGATGTACCTCAGCCGGGGCGGACGTCTCTCCGGCGCCAAGGCCATGCTGGGGACGGCGCTGGGCCTCAAGCCCCTGCTCAAGGGAGACCCAAACGGCCGCATTGTCCTGTGCGGCAAAGCCCGCGGGCGGACCCAGGCCATTGGGAAGCTGGCCGACCAATACAACGCCCTGGTCCGGTACCCCGGGGACCAGACGGTGTGCATCGCCCACGGCAATGCCCCCCAGGAGGCGGAGGCCCTGGCCCAGCGCCTCCGCCAGACCAATCCGCCCAAGGAGATTCTCATCGCGCCGTTTGATCCCGCCAACGGCTGCCACGCCGGCCCCGGTGCACTGGCCCTCTTCTTTGAGGGGGATGAGACCGTCCGTCTCCACCCATAAGGCTTGCCCCCGCCGGTCTTCCGTGCTATAATTCAGGGACACCGTGACACTGGACCGGCAGACAGTCCCCACGGATTTGATACAAAAGAGGCGTATGATCATGCACGACGAACTGACCCAGGTTGACATTGACAAAATGAAGGAAGAGCTCCAGCACCGGATTCAGGTCCTCCGCCCCCAGCTCATTGAGGAGGTCAAGGTGGCCCGCTCCTTTGGCGATCTCAGTGAAAATTTTGAGTACAAAGCCGCCAAGCGGGAGAAGAACCGCAACGACAGCCGCATTCGCTATCTGGAGAACATGATCAAGACCGCCGTGGTCATCGACGGCACCGCCGCCGGGGACGGGGTGGCCCTGTTTGACAAAGTCACCTTTTACCTGGAAGAGGAGGAGACCGAAGAGACCATCCAGCTGGTCACCACCCTCCGCCAGGACGCCCTCAAAGGCCTCATCAGCAAGGAGTCCCCTGTGGGAAAGGCCCTGTTGGGCCATCAGGTGGGCGACCGGGTCTGCATCCATGTCAGCGACAGCTACCACTACTACGTCCAGATCCGAAAGATCGAGAAAACAGGCGAGGACCCGGACATTCCCATCAGCACTTTTTGAAAACAGCCAGCCCCCTGCCCGGCGGAACCCCGGGCAGGGGGCTTTTTGGGTCCGGTTTCTCCTCCGTACACGCTCCCGAAAGGGCCGCCAGGCAAAAGGAAAGGGCTCCTGCAAAGGAGCCCTTGGGCAAATCAGCCGCGAAACCGGTACCCTACCCCCCAGACGGTTTCAATGTACTGGGTGCGGTCGGGGTTGAGTTCAATTTTATCCCGGATGTGTTTGATGTGCACCGTGACCGTGGAGACATCTCCATAGGCATCCACCCCCCAGACGCTGTCAAACAGACGGTCCTTGGAAAACACGGTGTCCGGATGCTCAGCCAAAAAGAGGAGCAGATCATACTCCTTGCTGGTCATGTTGGTCTCCTTGCCGTTGACCCAGACCCGCCGGCTCTCCCGGTCGATCTCCAGCCCCCGGACCTTCAGCATCTCCGGCCGGGCCTTTTCCCGGCTGCCCACCAAGCGCTGGTACCGCTGAATGTGTCCCTTTACCCGGGCCACCAGTTCACTGGGGGAGAAGGGCTTGGTCATGTAGTCATCCGCCCCCAACCCCAGGCCCCGCACCTTGTCAATGTCGTCGGCCAGGGCAGAGATGATGATGACAGGGGTGTCCTTCACCTCCCGCAGCCGCCGGCAGATCTCAAAGCCGCTCAGTCCCGGCAGCATCACATCCACAATGACCAGGGCATAGTCCCCCGCCAGCGCCGCCTGGAGCCCTTGGGTACCGTCGGTGTACAGATCGCATTGGAATCCGCCGTTGATCTCCAGGTAATCCCGCTCCAGCTCCGCCACACTCTGGTCGTCTTCAATAATCAAAATTTTCATCACAGCAACCCCTCTTCTTTCTGGAGCGGGAGATAGAGGAAGGCCCGGGTGCCCTCTCCCTCCTCACTGGTCAGCCAAATCTTGCCGTGGTGGCTGTCCACAATGCTCCGGCAGATGGCCAGCCCCAAGCCGCTGCCTGGCACCGAGCTGGTTCGTGCGCTGTCCTCCCGGAAAAAGCTGTCAAACACATGGCGCAGCGCCTGGGCGCTGATGCCCTTCCCGTTGTCCGAGACCTGGATCACCAGGCCCCGCTCATACTCCTCTGCGGTCAGGGCAATGGCCCCGCCTGCCCGTCCATACTTGATGGCGTTGGAGACCAGGTTGTCCAGCACCCGCTTGAGCTTGCTCCGGTCCGCGGTCACCACATAATGGCCCTGGGGGATCTGGGCGGTAAAGGTCATGCCGTTCTGCTGCACGTCCACCTGGTATTCCTCAGCCAGGTCCCGGAGGAAGGGACCCATCTCCACATATTCAAAATGATACTGCATCCGTCCCAGCTCATACTCCGAGAAATCGGACATATTCCGGACCAGCCTCTCCAGAATCACAGATTTGTTATAGACAATCTCCAGGTAATGGCGCTGCTTTTCCGGGGTATTGGCAATGCCGTCCTGAATCCCCTCCACATATCCCTTGATGGCGGTGATGGGGGTGCGAAGGTCGTGGGAGAGATTGGCCATCAGCAGCCCCCGCTCCTCCTGGGCGGCGGCCTCCGCCACCGCAGTGGCCTTCAGGCGCTGGCGGACGCTCTCCAGGGAGTGGCTGAGCTCGTCCAGCTCCCGCTCGTCGCAGGAGAGGATTTGGAAATCCAGCTCTCCGTCCCGCAGATTGTCCGCCGCCTGGCGCAGGGTTTTCAGGGTGGCTGTGATCCTTCCCGTGAGCCGGGAGGTGAGAAGAATGCACACCCCCGTCACCATCAGGCACAGCAAAACCCCCGCCAGCACCAAAACAGGCACCATCCTGCTGGGGCCGATGGTCTGCTTGCCAAAGAGGAAGGACAGGCTCTCCATCAGAAACTTCTCTCCATCGGGAACCCGCACGGTGAAAAAAATCATCACCGGCACCATGACCGCCACGCCGATCAGCAGGGAGAGCACCAGCATCGCCAGACTGGTCCGCAGGAACTGTCCCTTCAGGGTGGTTTTTTTCGGCATGGCGCCCGCCTCCTTTTGGATTTCTCCCCGCCATTTTACCATCAGGCTTCCTTCCTGTCAAAGAGGAGATAGCCGCAGCATCCAAAGACCAGGCCGTACCCCGCCAGAAGGCCAATGCGGGGCAGCAACGAAAAGAAGGGCAGGGCAATCCCAATCCAAAGATTGTGCCACCGGAGATACCCGGTGAACACCAGTCCCCCCACCGCGGGCAGATAGGTCCCCATAACCAGCAGCCCGATGTACAAAACCACACACAGCAGGACCGTCAGGCTGGACCCTCTCACCAGCTGATTGATCAGGCAGAAGAAAAGAACCAGCACCGCCAGGGGGATCAGGTCCAGCAGGCAGGCCCCCAGGCTGGTGAGAATCCCCTCCGTGCCCCCTCCCAGGCCCACCTGGGCCACGGTGCTGACCACATACAGCACCGCCAGGTCAAAGGCGCACAAAAGGAACACCGCCGCCGCCTTGGAAAAGAAGAGCTTTCCCTTTCCCACAGGGCGCATGAGGGAAAACCGGAGGGTGTGGTCCACCTGCTCCCCCACAAAGAGGTCGCTGGCGGCCATCACCGCCATCAAAGGCAGGAAGATCAACAGGATAAAGGGGAGGTTGGAGGACATCAGCCCCCCCAGAATGGCCTCCCGGGACACGCCCCCGTCGGTGATGTAGTTGACAATCAGAACCCGCAGGGCGCTGGCCACGCAGATCACCGCGCCGATGATCAGAAACACCAGATATTTTTTCCGCTTGCGGAGCTTAAACAGCTCATTGCTCAAACTGGCCAAAAATCGTTCCATCGTCTCCTCCTTACAGGACCACAGAGCCCTTCTTGTCCCGGACCTTCGCCAGAAAGTAGTCCTCCAGGGAAGGGTTGAGCCGCAGGGCCTCCTCCTTGGTGTCAAAGGAGAGCATCTCCCCCTCGTAGAGCACCAGCACTTTGTCACACATCTTCTCAATCTCCGCGGCCAGATGGCTGGCCACCAGGAAGGTCACGCCTTTTTCCTTGGCCAGGCGGAGAATGACCTCCCGCATCTCCACGGTGGCCTCAATGTCCAGGCCGTTGGTGGGCTCGTCCAAAATCATCAGCTCCGGCTCGGACAGCAGCGCCAGGGCCAGGCCCATCCGCTGCTTCATGCCCAGGGAAAATTTTCCGCACCGCTCCTTGCGGTACGGGGTCAGCCCCACAATCTCCAGCACCTTGTCCATGCGGGCCTGGTCCACGCCGGGGTAGTATCGGGCCGCCATGCGCAGGTGGTCCTGGGCGGTGAGATTTTCATAGAGAGCGGGCTGCTCAATGAGGGCCCCCACCTGCATCAGCGCCTTCTCCCGGTCGGTGACAGGGGCGCCGAACACCGTGATGGTCCCCTCCGTGGGCTGGGAAAGCCCCGTGATGGATTTCATAATGGTGGTCTTCCCTGAGCCGTTGGGGCCCAGCAGTCCCACCACCTGTCCCCGCTCCACAGAGAAGGTAATGTTCCGGGCGCCCCGGCCGTTGTGATAAATCTTGGAAACGTGGTCCAAGGTCAAAACGGTATCCAAATTCTGTGCTCCTTTCCCGCGGTCCAAAGGACCTGTGAGGGCGGGACGACCCCGGAGGCCCTTGGCCTCCGGGGTTTCGCCCTCGATGGTATCAGTCTGCTTTCCGCCTCCGCGGATGCCTCACGCGTATTTCTCCCGGTCCCCCACATCCAGCGGCTGTACCGTGGTGGTACCGTAGTTGGAGATGGTCACATCCCCGGTGATCACCAGCGTGTGGTGTTCCCCGTCCTGATCGGTGGTGTTGAAGTTCACCGTAATCTGGTTGGAGGTCAGGTTGCCCTTGTCGTCCACGCCGAAGTTGCACAGGACCTTTTCCAAGGTCATGTCCTGGCCGATATAGGACTCCAGGTTATCCGCCACCAGCTCCGGCTTTGCCGCGGCAAAGGCGTCGTAATCGGCATAGTAGTCATAGGTGCCGTCCGCCTTGACGTAGACAATGCCGCCGTTGTTCTTCTCCAGGACCTCGTAATACTTTTCTTCCCAGTTCTCCGCGTTGACCTCCTCCACTTTCTGGAGCAGCTCCTCGTTGTCCTCATACCACTGCTCATTCCCGCCGTGATATAGCCCTCTTTGAAGGTCTCCGGCAGGGTCTCCCCCGTCACCTTCTCATAGTTCTGGATGGCGGTGGCAGAGTAATCCTCATAATTCACGGTATAATCGTAGTCATGGGACTGGCCGACACTGTAAGCAAAAAGGGAGAGGCCGGCGTTGACCAGGGAGGGCACCTGGTTCTTGGCAATTTCCACCTGGTACAGGGTGGCGCCGTCCTCCTTGCCCACCTGGACAAAGTTGTTCTTCAGCTCACCCACCACGGTGTCCGCGGCGATCTCCATAAAGTTCACCATGCGCCGGGCCATCTCGTCGTCCTGGTCCACCCCCAGCAGATTGCCTCCCAGGCTGCTGCTGTCGGTTTCATACTCCGACTGGTAATAGTACCGGTCGTTCACATCAAACCAGGTATTCACGCCGTTCAGAATGGTTTCGTACTGCTCATGAGACCCCATGCTGTCCTTGCTGATGCTATGGCTGGACATATTATGACCGTCCATGGCGTAGTCCTCCGTCACATGCACGACCTCTTTCCCGTCACAGATCATTTTCAGGGTTCCGTTGGCGGTGAAATTGTCTGTTTCCAGGGCCAGGGCCTTGACCGCCTCCTTGTACTTACTGTACCCATTGACGCTCCCAAAGGCCGCCGTGGCGGACACCGCCAGGATCAGCACACCGGCCACCAGGCAGATGGTCAATCGATTTCGCTTCTTCATCCTCAGTTCCTCCTTCACTGCGTCACGGGACCTTCGCGCTCGGTTCTGCCAGCGCACCGCCCCGAGACGGGCTTTGTTGACTGTTGTTATTATACCGTACATCTCTAAAAAAAGAATGGGGAAACTCTTAAAAATTCATTAAAAAATACACGGTTCTCCTTCCCTCATGCCATGGAAACGCACCACCGCCCTCCGGGGACAGGATTCCCGGAGGGCGGCGGCGCTTTGATCCAATCAAAATGAGAGAGAACTTGGTATCAGGAACGCATCACCCGGTCCCCCACATCCAGGGGAGCCACGGTGGTGGTGCCATAGTCTGTTATGGTCAGGTCCAGGACCATCTGCATGGCGTGGCTTCCGCCGGCGCTGTCCGTGGTCTTCAAGTTGGCCTGTATTTGGTTGGCGGTCAGCTTTCCCGCCCCGTTCACCCGGAAGGTGCAGACCACATCGCAGAGGGCAGCACTGCCGCCCATGTAATACTCCAGATAGTGGTACTTCTGTTCAGGATGGTCGGTCAAAAACGCCTGGACCGTGTCATAGTCCTGGACGCTGCCATCGGCTTTCACATAGAGCACACCCTGGTCCTTTTTCTCAAACAGGGTCCAATATGGCGCATTCCAGTCCGTGCTGAAGGTGTCCAGCCGTTCGATGAGGCGCCGGTTGGCCTGGTACCAGGCGTCATCGTAATCTCCGCTGGCGTATTTGGCGCGGAATTCCGCCGGCAGGGTTTCCCCCGTGACAGCCTCATAGCGCTGGAACAGCAGGCCTATCTCATCCTCATAGGTGAGAAACCGCGACACCGGCACACCTACGTTGTCATAGACAAACAGGGAAAGTCCAGCGTTGAGGAGGGTGGGAATCTGACTCCGGGCCACCCGCACCTGATAGATCGTCTCATCCCCTTCGGTGCCCAACTGTACCACGTTGTTCTTCAGCTCGCCCACCACCAGGTCCACTGCGGTCTCCGCGAAGTCCACCAGGCGCCGCTCCATCTCGTTGTCCACATCATAGCCCAGGAGGTTGGAAAAGGCCTCCCCCCGCTCTATGGACTCGCAGGAGTAAAAGGAACTGTCCCCGGCAAACCGGGTACGTACTCCGTCGAGCACGGTGCGGTACTCCTGGTGGCTCTCCCCGCCGTGGTCTTCCCTGCTGTGATAGGCACTGTTGAGGCCGGCTTTTGCATAGTCCATCTGCACAGACAGAAGTCTCTCCCCGTCCACTGACAGGTGGGTCTGGGCCTGGACCGTGAAATTGTCCTCCCGCAGCAGCAGGTCCTTCACCGCCTGCTTATACCGGGCATACCCATTGACGCTGCCAAAGGCCGCTGCCGCCGACACCGCCAAAACCAGAATCCCCACGGCCAAGCAGATCCCCAGCCTGCGCTTGCTCTTCATGGACTTCCCTCCTCTTCTGGGTTTGATTATACGGGAGGAAAATGAAGAAAGGATAGGATTTTTCTTAAATTTTAATTAAAATACAGCAGCGGTCCCGGCGTGGATGCCGGAACCGCTGCGTTCCCTTCACCAAAGTTTTGCACAGGCCACGCCCACCGCGCCCTCTCCCGTGTGGCAGCAGATGCTCAGGGGGAGGGAGATCATCCCCACCGCGTAATCGGGAAATGCGGTCTGCACCTCCCTGCGCCAGGTCTCCCCCAGGGTGGGGTCGCCGCCGGAATAGCCGGAAAACACGGCCATTTTCATCCCCGAAAACCGGGTGGCCAAGTCATGGCGCAGAGCCTCCAACAAGGTCTTTTTGGCCTGGAGCATTCCCCGGACCTTTTTGTAGGCGTCCAGCTTTCCGCCCTGGATCTGCAGGACGGGCTTAATATGGAGCACCGCCGCCATCGCAGCGCCTGCCGCGGTCACCCGGCCGCTTTTCCGCAGATACTCCAGGGTGTTCACCGCGATGTAGACGCTGGACGCATCCCGCTCCGCCTCCAGAATGTCCCGGACCTCTGCCGCTGTCTTTCCCTGGGCCAGCAGCACCTGGGCGTTGCGGATGGACTGGGCCAGCGTGACGGAGATTCTCCGGTCATCCACCACCAGCACCCGGCCGCCGTACTCCTGGGCCAGGGCTTTGGCGGTGTGGCAGGAGCCGCTCAGCCCCGAGGACATGGGGAAGTGGAGCACCGCGTCATGGGTCTTCAGCAGGGTGTCCCACAGGGAGGTAATCTCCTCCGGGGCAGGCTGGGAGGTGCTGATCTCCGCCCCCGCTTTCATCCTTTGAAAGAACGTCTCAGGGGTACAGTCCTTTCCCTCCAAATAAGTCTCCCCATCCACAAAAAAGGGCATCGGGATCAGATCAATGCCCATCTCCTGGGCCTCTTTGGCAGAAATACTGCTGTTGGTATCAGTTACAATGGCTGTCTTCAAGGCAAAGTCCCCTTAAACGTCGATTTGCTTGCTGGGATACCTTTATAGAATACCATATCTTTCCACTCTTGGCAAGGCGCCATTCCCTCCCCAGGCCGGCTCACTTCCCCTTGGCCCCGGAAAACCGGGGATCGTCGGTGCGTCCCAAGATATAATCTGTGGATGTGCCGTAGAGATCGGCCAGGGCAATCAGAATGTCGCTGGGGATATCCCGGTAGCCCTGCTCATAGCGGAAATACTGGGTCTGGGTCATCCGAAGTCTGGCCGCCAGCTGCCGTTGGGTGAGGTCATGGTCCTCCCGAAGATCGCGGATCCGTTTATAGTATCCCATAATTCCTCCATTGATATCCATTTGGATATCTTGACATTAACCCGCCCCGACGATATAATGCCCATGTGATATCCATTTGGATATCAACTATCCCTCGTAAGGAGAATCTATATGCACCCCCTCTCTCTCCCGTCCAGTTTGTTGGCCGCACTGTGGTCCTCTCTCTGGACCTTTTGTTTTTCTCAGCTGCCCGATCTCTTCCCCCTGCTCTTCTCCGGCGGCAGTCCCCTGCCCGCCCTTTTGACTCGTCTGCTGGCCGCCCTGCTGCTGTGCCTGGGCCTTCCCCTGTTCACCGGCCTGCTTGCCTGCGCGCCCTGGGTCCTCCCCGGCCTGGTGTTGGGGGTGAGTCTGCCCCTGCTGCTGGCCTTTTTCCTGTGTACGCCTCCCGGGGGTCTGGGATAAGTTTTCCACCTGATTTTTTCAAATTCCTCTTGACAGCGAAAAATCAATATGATATTTTTTTGATATCAAATAGATCAACCAGGAGGACTGTCTATGACGGAAATTATTTTATCCAATAAGAAGCACGGTATGCTCGTGCTTCTGCTCACCATTGTCCTGTACATTCTCGCCGTTTTGGGCACCATCTTTTTCGCGGACGAGGCGCAGATCGCCCCCTTGGTCCTGTGCATCCTCTACCTGAGCTTAGGTTGGCTGCCCCTGCTGGGCCTGAAGGTACTGGGCCCCCAGGAAGCCCTGGTGCTCACCCTGTTCGGCAACTATATCGGCACCCTGAAGGGAGAGGGGTTCTACTTCGTCAACCCCTTCTGCACCGCGGTGAACCCCGCCGCCAAGACCCAGCTGAGCCAGAGCGGCGACGTGGACAGCGCCAAAGGCTCCAAGGTCTTGGCCGCCCTGGGCGGGAGCTCGGTCTCCCTGCCCAAGGAGGCTGTCACCAAGAAGATCTCCCTGAAGATCATGACCCTCAGCAACGCCCGGCAGAAAATCAACGACTGCCTGGGCAATCCTGTGGAAATCGGCATCGCCGTCACCTGGCGGGTGGTGGACACGGGGAAGGCGGTCTTTGACGTGGACAATTACAAGGAGTTTCTCTCCCTCCAGTGTGACAGCGCCCTGCGGAACATCGTCCGGCTCTACCCCTACGATGTATCTCCCGGCGTGGACACCACCGGCGACGGCGTCCCCGATGAGGGCAGCCTCCGGGGGTCCAGCGACGTGGTGGCCGCCCGCATTCGGGAGGAAATTCAGGCCAAGGTCCAGGAGGCCGGTCTGGAGATCTTAGAGGCGCGGATCACCCACCTGGCCTACGCCTCGGAGATTGCCGCCGCCATGCTGCAGCGTCAGCAGGCCTCCGCCATCATCGACGCCAGGAAGATGATTGTGGAGGGCGCCGTGGGCACCGTGGAAATGGCCCTGGAGCGTCTGAACCAGAGCGGTGTGGTGGAGCTGGATGAGGAGCGGAAGGCCGCCATGGTCTCCAACCTTCTGGTGGTGCTCTGCGGCAACCACGAGGCCCAGCCCGTGGTGAACACCGGCAGCCTGTATTAAGGTGCTGAAGATGGCTGAGGGCAAGAAGGACGCGAAAAAGCAGATCCCTCTCCGGCTTTCCGCCAAGCTCTACGCCGCCATCGCGGCCTGGGCCGAGGATGACTTCCGCTCAGTGAACGGGCAGATTGAATACCTGCTTACAGAATGCGTCCGCCAGCGGAAGAAAAACGGCAAGTATGTCTCCGACGAGCTTGATGTACCGCCGGAGTTGGACCTTGAGTAGCCGGGAAAGGAGTCGGAAAACATGGATATACACCGTGGGAAAAAGGTCGGTGTGTGGTTGTCTGTGGCAGCCGTGCTGGCGCCTCTGGCTGTCCAGATCGCAGGGGTCGCTTGGATCTGGACCCTGCTGGGCTCTCACCCTCTGTTTTGGGTGCTGGCCCTCCTGCTGACCGCTGCCGCCGTCGCGGTGATCGTGGCAGCCTGTGCAAGAATTCGAGAAATCAATGGAGGAGAAGAAGATGATCTTAGTCAATACTGATTACATTGCCGGCCAGGAGCTGGAAATGCTGGGCCTGGTCAAGGGCAGCACCATTCAGTCCAAAAACATCGGACGGGATATTACCCAGGGGTTCAAGACCCTGGTGGGCGGTGAATTGGGCGCCTATACCGACATGATGAACGACGCCCGCGCCCTGGCCACCAAACGCATGGTGGGGGAGGCGGAGCACCTGGGCGCGGATGCCGTGGTCAACGTCCGTTACGCCTCCGCCGCCGTGATGCAGGGTGCCGCGGAGGTCATGGCCTACGGCACCGCGGTAAAGTTCAAATAACGCTGCCTGCAAAGCACAAGCCCCTCCCCAAGACATCTCGTCTTGGGGAGGGGCGTTTTGTTGGGGCCCTTGCCCCTAAGCAGTCGGGGCGGGAGCCTCCCCCGCCTGGGAAGTCATTGCTTCTCAGCGGCGGAGGGGGCTATACGCCCGCTGCAGTGACAATCTCCAAAAAGCACGCCATCAGCGGGCTGATCCACTTGCTCTTGTGATGAGCGCACACCGCCGAGAGCACGGGCTCCTCCATCCCGGTCTCCAGCTCCACGAGCCGCCCCGCCGCCAGGGCATCCTCCACGGCAAACCGGGGCAGAAAGGTCACCCCCACCTCGTTTTCCACCAGGTGCTTGATGGTGGGGATGCTCCCCAGCTCAATGGTGTGGTCCATTCGGATGACTTTTTCCCGCAGGTATCCCTCAAACATCTGGCGAAAAATGCTGTTGGGTTCGTTGATGAGGAAGGGCAGGGGGACTTGATGGTCAGGAGCCACGAAATCAGGGCCCAAGGCCTTGACTTGAGGCGCCGCCGTCAGCACCACGGGAAAGGTTCCCACAGGATGGGTCACCAACTGGCTGCTAAGTCCCCCGATGTTCTCATAAAACAGCCCCACATCCAGCGACCCATCCATCAGCCCATCCCGGATATCATAGCAGCCCATGGAGCGGATCAGCAGCCGGGCCTGGGGCGCCCGCCGGTGAAAGTCCTTCAGCAGCGGCGGCAGTCGGTAGCACAGCAGGGTTTCCGCCACCCCGATGGTGATTTCCCCCCGGCATTGGGTCAGGTCCTGGGTAAAACAGTGCATTTGATTGACCGCCTCCAGCACCCGCTCCACATAGGGCAGCAGCTGCCGCCCCGCCTGGCTGAGCACCATCCGCCGCCCCACCTTCTCAAAGAGCCGGGCGGAGAGGGCCTGCTCCAGCTGTCCCATCTGAAAGGTCATGGTGGACTGGGTATAACCCAGCCGCTCCGCCGCCCTGGTAAAGCTCCCCTCCTCCGCAATCACCCGAAAGGTATTCAAATACTTGAGATCCATAGGCCGCCTCACTCATTTCAATTTTTTTGCATCGTTTTATAAAAACTTTCAATTTGATTTTAGTTTTTCTCGCGTGTAGGATAGCAGAAAAGGAGGCTGATCTCAAGTGTTTTTTTCGGTTGTTCTATCTTACCTTCCCTACGCCTTAGTCACCAGCTTTACGCCGGGCCCCAACAACATCCTGGCATTCCACACCGTGGGCCAGAAGGGCTGGGTCCAGGGGAGGTCCACCCTGGCCGGGATTGTCGCCGGCTTTTTTTCCGTGATGGCGGTCTGCGCGCTGGGCTGTTACCAGCTGGAGCGGCTGCTCCCCGCGCTGACCCAGGTGCTCCCCTTCGCCGGGGCCCTCTATCTCTTCTGGCTGGCCCTCCATCTGCTCCGGAGCACCCCTGCAAAGGATGTCAGTCCCCGGTCTACCTTTTGGAGCGGATTTTTTCTCCAGTTTGTCAACGGGAAAATTATTCTGTACGCCATCACCATCTATACCGGCTACGTCCTGCCCGCCGGCAGCGGCGCCCTGTTCCCCATACAGCCCTTTGTCCTCACCCTCTTCGGCACTGCGGGTTTTCTCACCTGGGCAGCGGCCGGCGGGCTGCTGCAATCCTTTCTGCGCCGGCACACCCGGGCGTTCAACGGGGCCATGGCCGCTGTGCTGGCCCTCTGCGCCCTGGATCTTCTTTTTTGAACCGGTCGCCCCCCATCAAATCCCCCATGGCTCTCGGGCAGACAGAGCCACAACGACCCGGCAGGCCACTCGTCCGCCGGAGACAAGCCCCATACAGCAGACTGCCCGTGCCAGGGAAGGCACGGGCAGTCTGTCTTACAGAACCTGGATCAGCCACAGAATCAGGCCATAGAGCACACTGGCGGAAATCCCATAGACCAGCACCGGGCCAGCCACGGTAAAGAGTTTGGCGGCGGTCCCGGTGACCAGTCCCTCCTGCTTAAACTCCATGGCGGGCGCCACCACCGCGTTGGCAAACCCTGTGATGGGGACCAGCGTCCCCGCGCCGGCGTGCTTGGCAAAGCTGTCAAACACCCCAATCCCTGTGAGCAGCGCCGTGAGGAAAATCAGGGTAACGGAAACCGCCGTGCCCGCCAGCTCCCGGGACAGTCCCATCGTCTGGTACCAGTCCAGCAGCCCCTGCCCGATCACACAGATCAGCCCCCCCACCAGAAAGGCCCACACCATGTTCTTCCCCATGGGGGAGGGCTTGGCCTTGCTCTGGACATAGGCGTTGTACGCCTCATTGCTCAGTTTGTTCAACTCCATGGATATCACCTCACAGGCAGTATGTCCCGGTGAAAGCAAATTATGCCTGCCCCAGCACACGCTCCCTTCCGGAAAACCCGGGAAAAGGAAAAAAGCCTTGACAAATTCCCCCTTTTCGATATAATAGTATAGCCTGTCTTTCTATGCAGGCAGATCCTTGCCGGCAACGAGGATTGCCGGCCAAATGTCCATAAGGAGGTGCAACGAACCATGGCAAAGGTAAACGCAAACTATGAAGTGGTCTATATCATGGACCCCGCGCTGGGCGAAGAGGCCATCGCCGCAATGATCGAGAAGTTCAAGACTCTGGTGGAAACCCAGGGCACGGTGGCCGCCATCGACGACTGGGGCAAGCGCCGTCTGGCCTATCCCATCAACGACCTGAACGAGGGCCACTATGTCCTCATGACCTTCACCGCCGCGCCCGAGCTCCCCGCTGAGCTGGACCGTGTGCTGAAGATCACCGAAGGCGTGATGCGTTCCATGATCATCTGCAAGGACGAATAAGGGGGCTCTTGCTTTGCTGAACAAGATCTTCCTCCAGGGCCGGCTGGTGGCCGACCCTGAGCTGCGCCACACCCAGAACGGCGTGGCCGTGGCTTCCTTCCGCCTGGCGGTGGACCGGGACTTCAAGGACCGGGAAACCGGGGAGCGGAAGGCCGATTTCATCAACGTCGTGGCTTGGCGTCAGACGGGAGAGTTCGTCTCCCGCTTCCTCACCAAGGGCCGTCTGGCCGTGGTGGAGGGCAAGCTCCAGACCCGCGACTACACCGACCGGGACGGCAACCGCCGGTACGCCACGGAAGTGGTGGCCGACAACGTCTATTTCGGCGATTCCCGCCGGGATGGAGAAGGCGGCTACACACCCGCCCCCCAGGCTGGCCGGAGCAGCGGCTACGGTGCCCCCGCCGGCAACAACAGCTACCCCCCCTCCGGCGGCGGTTACACCGCGGCCCCCGCGGTGGATCAGTTTGCTGATCTCACCGACGACGATGGGGAGCTGCCTTTCTGATCCTCTCCTCCGGGAGAGACCCTGTCAGACCACTCTCATTCTATTTTAAGGAGGTTTGCTATCATGGCTATGGATAGAGAACGCCCTCGCGGCGGCCGTAAACGCCGTAAGGTTTGTACTTTCTGTGTCGATAAGGTCGAGCACATCGATTATAAGGACTCCGCCAAGCTGCGCCGTTTCCTTTCTGAGCGCTCCAAGATTCTGCCCCGCAGAACCACCGGCACCTGCGCCATGCACCAGCGCCAGCTGACCGAGGCCATCAAGCGCGCCCGTCAGATCGCTCTGCTGCCTTACGTCACCGACTGATTTCGGTTTCTACCAAAAGACGCGCCGCATCTCCGGCGCGTCTTTTTTCTACCCAGACAACCTGAAAGGAGATGCTTTTATGTCCCCCTTTACCGCCTGCATCGTCCAGACCACCTCCCTGCCCTATGACAAGCAGGGCAACCTGGACCGGGCCCTGCGTGCCATGGAGGCCGCCGCCGCCCGGGGCGCGTCCCTGATTCTCTTCCCCGAGATGTTCCTCACCGGCTATCTCATCCGGGACCAGCTGGCACAGCTGGCAGAGCCCTACCCCAACGGCCCCGCCCTCACCGTCCTGGGCCAGAAAGCCAAAGCCCTTTCCCTGGGGGTAGTCATGGGCATGCCCTTGGCAAACCCCGGCGGCAAGCCCTACAACGCCGTGGTCATGATCGACCGGGACGGCACCCCCGCCGGGTTCCAGGCCAAAACCCACTTCTTTGGCGGGGAGGAGAAGATGTTCGCGCCGGGCACCAGCCTCAGGGCCTTTGACACCTCCTTCGGCCGCATGGGGATTCTGGTCTGCTATGACGGGGAGTTCCCCGAGACTGCCCGGTCGCTGGCTCTGGATGGCGCTAAGCTGATCTGCATGTGTGCGGCCAACATGAGCCCCTATGAGGACTACCACTTCCTGTACATGCGGACCCGGGCCATGGAGAACCGCGCGTATACCCTCTACTGCAACTATGTTGGAGACGAAAAGCGGTTCCACTACTGCGGCCAGAGCGGAGCCTTCCACCCCACCGGGCGCATTCTGGCGGAGGCCGGCACCCAGGAGGAGACCACCCTCTATGCCCTCATAGATATGGAGGACACCACCGCCCCCGACGATTTTCTCAACTATCTCCACCACCGGCAGCCCCAGCTCTACCACCCCGCGCTCTGCCGGTAATCCTCCCTTCCCCCCTGGTATAAAATGGCCCCGCCCCGTCCATACTGAGGGAAACGGAAAGGAGTGGTATCCATGGTAAAAGGAGTCTCCCGACGGGTCGTGGTGGTCAAGTCCCCGGACCCAAAATGGTTTGAACAGGCCATCTTTCTGCTCCGGGAAGAGGCCGGCGCAGAGGACGCGCCGGAGGAGCAAGTGCTGAAACGGGCCCAGGAAGTGGCCGACGCCTATCTTCTTCGCACCTCCCCCCAGGGGAAACGGCGGCGGATCTGGATTCCCGCGGTCTCCGCCCTGGCGGGCGGCGGGGTCGCCTCGGTGATCTGGCTGTTTGCCACTGGGTTTTTTCCTCTTCCCTTTTAATTCCTCCGGTGGTATACTCAGGCTATCTCCAAAAACAGAAAGGGAGAGAGCGCCATGCACAACGTCATTCTCATCGGCATGCCCGGTGTGGGCAAGAGCACCCTGGGGGTGCTGCTGGCCAAAACCCTGGGCATGACCTTTCTTGACACAGATCTTGTCATTCAGGATCAAAAAAAGGCCCTGCTCCGGGAGCTGATCGCCCAGCACGGCATCGACGGCTTTCTGGCCCTGGAGGGCACCGTCTGCGCCGGCCTCCAGGCGGAAAACGCCGTGATCGCCACCGGCGGCAGCGTGGTTTATGAGCCGGAGGCCATGGCCCATCTCCGGGAAATCGGTACCGTCGTCTACCTGAAGCTGGGCTACAAGGCACTGGCCCGCCGGCTGGGCAACCTCAAAAACCGCGGGGTGGTTCTCCGCCCGGGCCAGACTCTCCGAATGCTCTACGAACAGCGCATTCCCCTGTACGAGACATACGCCCATATTACGGTGGATTGCGGCGGGCAGGACATCGAGCACACCTTGGACCGGGTTCTGCGGGCACTGGAAAAAGCGCACCCCAAGAAAAACGCCTCCCTTTGAAGGGAGGCGTTTTCTCTTACTCCGCAGTTGCCTGGGCCAAAACCTGGGCCGCGATGGAACCCGCCACCCGGGCGCCGCCGCCGCCGTTTTCCACCAGAACCAGGAAGGCCAAGGGATGCTCCGGGTCGTCGATAAAGCCGGCAAACCAGGCGTGGGGCTCCTGTCCCCCGCCCACTTCCGCCGTGCCGGACTTGGCGCAGACCGCCAGGTCCCCGAACTGGGCCTGCCCATACTGGCTGGCCACATTGTTGCGCATCATCTCTTTCAGCTGCCGGCAGGTCTCCTCTCCATAGATGGAATAGGTGTCCTTGCCGTCGGGAAAGGCCGCCGGAATGGACGTTCCGGTAATGGTCTCCCGCTCCACCAGTTTGGGCACCACCGCCACGCCGTCATTGGCAATGCCCCCCATAAAGGCCAGCATATTGCAGGGGTTGACCAGGTCTTTGTCCTGCCCCACACCCGACCAGCCCAAAAAGGCGCTTCCATCCTCCTGGGCCACAAAGCTTCCTTTGGCGGTATGGATGTCGCAGACTGCCAGGGAATCCAGCAGGCCCGCCTGCTCCATGTACTCTCCCAGGGTCTTGCCCCCCAGCTCCATAGCCAAGGTGGCATAGGCCCCATTGCAGGAGGTGGCCAGACACTGCTTGATGTCCATATTCTCGCCGTGGGCATAGGGACAGGTGATGACATCTCCGTCCACTTCCAGACTGCCAGTGCAGGTATAGCGGAACTGGTCCAGGTCCTTCTTCTGCTCAATGGCCGCCGCCGTGGTCACCAGCTTAAAGACCGAGCCGGGGGGATAGGTGCTGGAAAAGAACCGATTCAAATACACCCCCTCATAGGCGGGGTTCTCGTTGATGTCCGAAGGGGGATTGTTGGGGTCGTAGGAGGGGGAGCTCACCTCACACAGCAGGTCTCCCGTGGTATAGTCATACACCGCCACCACCCCCTTGCGTCCGTTGAGGGCGGCGTAGGCCGTCTCGTTGAGGGCCGCATCAATGGTGAGGGTCACGTCATGGCTGCCCAGGGAGGTGCCGGTGACCAGATTATAGCCTGTCAGCCGGCTAGCCAGCACTGAGCGCAGGGAGGTGCCAAAATTCTGGTCCCCCACCAGGTGAAGGGTGGACACCCGGGTGGCCTGGTTTTCCGCATAGCTTTTGGTCTGCCCGTCGTAGAGGAGGACACCGTTTCTGTCATAGATGGCGCCGGAATCATAGTACCGGGTGCCGAAGAAGCCCACCCAGTCATTGCCCTTCCCGATCAGCTGGAAGCAAAAGAACAGCACCCCGGCGGCCAGCGCCCCGGCCAGCACCAGAGCGATGATTGTCCGCCGTCTGAGTCGTTTCATCTGCGCCGCCTCCTTTCATCCGACCGTCCGCGGGCCGGCGGGGGATCGGCCAAGGGGTCCTCCTCTTCCGGCCACAGGGGGCCGTCGATCAGGTCCTCCCAGCCGCCCCGGTCCTGGGTCCAGTCCTCCGCAAATTGGTCGTAGTCGTCGTAGTCCTCATACTCGTCATAGTCCTCGTATCCGTCGTCATACCCATAGTCCTCATAGGCATCCTCATCGTAGTCGTCATACCAGCCGTTGTACCGGTCATCGTACATCCGGTCCGCGTCCGGGGGAATCCAGCCCCGGATTCGTTTGGGCAGCTTCAAAGTAAAGCTGGCATTGGGCCGGGTGTCCGCCGCCTTCAAAAAGGCCAGAAGCCCCCAGCAGGAGATCATGCTGGAGCCGCCCACAGAGACAAAGGGCAGGGTCACACCGGTCAGGGGCAGGATATCCACCGCACCCAGCACATTCAAGGTCGCTTGGAACACCAGCATGGCGGCGGCGGAATTGGCCGCGATGACATAATAGCTGGACCGGGCCGTGGCGGCACAACGGGTGGCATAGAGCACCAGTACCAGCAAAATAAACACCGTGCACAGGGCCAGAATCAGGCCAAACTGTTCACTGATGACCCCAAAGACCAGGTCCGTGTTGGCCGCGCCGATGTTCTTCAGGAAGGCATCCTCTCCGGTTCCCTTGCCAAAGAGGCCGCCGCTGGCAATGGCCGACATGGTGCGGGTCTGTTGGAAGCCACCGGAGTCCGCGGCGTGCTCCCAGACGTGCCGCCAGGCCCCAAAACGGTTGGCAATGTAGGGCTTAAACTGGAGAATCATCCAGCCACCCGCCCCCGCCGCCGTGGCCATCAGGGCCAGGAAGCCCAGGTCCCCAGACCGGAGAAAGGCGATGACCAGCAGGGCCACAAAGAAGATCAGCGCCGTGCCAAAGTCACTCATCAGGGCCAGGCATCCCATGCAGAAGCCGCAGAAGAGGACGGTAAAAATCAGGTTTCGCCGGGCAAACAGCCGGTCCAGCGTGGCAGCGCCGGTAAAAATAAAGGCAATCTTCACAAACTCCGAGGGCTGGAATCCAATGGGGCCAAGGGAGATCCAGTTCTTGGCCCCGAAAATCCGGGAGCCCAGCACCACATTGAAAATCAGCAGCAGGCAGGTAAACACGGCCACCGGCCAGCGCAGGGACACCGTGGACTTCAGGTCCCGCAGCAGCAGGCTCAGCACCAGAAACACCGCGATGCCCGCGATCACACAGATGGTCTGGGTCAGCAGGGCCTCCGGGGAATAGGCCGCCGTCACGGCAAAGGAAATGGTACACAGAAAAAAGGCGATGGTCTCCGCCTCAAAGGCCGTTCGCTTCAGCGTGCGGTAGAGCAGATAGGTCCCCCACATGGCCGCCATGAGAATGCCAAAGGCCACCCCGATCATGGCGATCTCCGGGCTCTCCCGGTCGGGCAGGCACTGCACTGCCATCATGATTTGGAAAACGGTCAGGTATCCCAGGGTTCTGCCGGGGCTCAGGGGCCGCTCGGCCACCCCCCAGCGCATCGCCTGCTCCCGCTCCTCCTTCTCGCTGATGGCGTAGAACGACAGGCCGATGCCGCCCAAGTCAATGACGTCCCCTGTCTTCACCGGCACGGTGTGGGTGACTTTCTTTCCGTTGAGCCGGGTTCCGTTCTTGGTCTGCAGGGGCTGGAGTTTCCAGCTCCCCTTGTCGTCCCGCAGCAGGGCCGCATGGCTGCGGGAGACGGTGGGAAAATCCAGACTGACATCCGCCCATCGGCCTCGTCCAATGGCGTTCTCCCAATGGCACAGGTCCAGGCGGGTCCCATCTCCCAGGGTGAGCCACCCCCAGATTTCCTTTCCGGGTTTCTCCCGGAACAGGGACATTAGGCAGCGGACAATGATCACAATGGCGACAATGACCGCCACCACCCGCAGAATCCCGCAGGCCACAGGCAGAATCACATCAATGGCGGCGCCCAGCGCCGCGCCGGTGTCCGCGTTTTCCACCGCGGCCCGGACCTGGTCGCCCAGCTGGGAGAAAATCACGCCCAAACGGGCTATGAGTTCCTGCATGCGTCCCTCCTTTCTCCGGCAAACAGCGCCGGTCTGTCCTCTTGACACAGTGCACGGCAGAAGGCGGCCCCTCCGTCCCCGGACAAGAATCGCCTTCTCCCCTGCAATAGGTCCTCATTATATCATAATTTGGGGAAAACACAAGTCAAAGCCCGTCTCCGCCCTTGCGCCTCAGGCCCCCACTGTGCTACACTGGTAAAAAATCGGCCATCCCAACGCCGGGAGCGCGCCCCAAAGGAGGTTGTCCTATGAGAGCATTTGCTTACCTGTCCCAGGGTCAGGCAGGATGGGTGGAGAAGGCGCCGCCCCAGGCCACAGGCTTTGACGGGATCATCCGCCCCCTGCTGGTCTCCCCCTGCACCTCTGATGTCCACAATGTGGAGATCGGCTGTCTGGCCCCCCACCGCATCCTGGGCCACGAGGGTCTGGGAGAGATCGTGGCCGTAGGGGACCAGGTGCGTGACTTCCAGGTGGGAGAGATCGTGGTGGTGCCCCCTGTGACCCCCGACTGGCGGACCGTCCCCTCCCAGCTGGGCGCCCACCAGCACTGCGCGGGGCTAATCACCGGGCAGAAGCTGTCCAACGGAGAGGACGGTCTTCTGGCCGAGTACGTCCGCATCCGTGACCTGGACGCCAATGCCGCACGGATTCCCCCCGGGGTCTCCTGGGAGGGGGCTGTCATGGCGGCGGACATGCTGAACACCGGCCTCTACGGCGCCCAGCTGGCCGACGTCCAGCCCGGGGACACGGTGGTGGTCATGGGCGTGGGGCCTGTGGGGCTTATGGCCATTGCCGGGGCAAAGCTCCGGGGGGCCGGACGCATCCTGGCCATCGGCAGCCGGCCAGCCGGGCTGGCATTGGCCCAGTTCTACGGGGCCACCGACCTGGTCAACTACAAAGAGGGGGACGTCACCCGGCAAATCCACCTGCTCACCCACAAGCAGGGCGCCGACTGCTGCATCTGTGCCGGCGGCGGTCCCGACGCCCTGGGGCAGGCTGTCACCATGGTCCGCTGGGGCGGCACCGTGGGCAATGTGAACTATTTTACCACCCAGGGGGACTTGCCCATTCCCAATGTGCGGTATGGCTTCGGCATGGGGAACAAAACCATTCGGGGCGGTGAGTGCCCCGGGGGGCGGGCCCGGATGGAAAAGCTCCTGGCCCTGCTCCAATACGGCCGGGTGGACCCGGTCCCTCTGATCACCCACCGGTTCCAGGGACTGCCCCAGGTGGAGACCGCCTTTGCCCTCATGAGGGACAAGCCCCCTGAACTGGTCAAGACCATCGTGTCCCTCTGACCCATCTCATCCATTGAAAAGGAAGCGATCCCATGGAAAGTCTCTTGCGCTGCCCCCTCTGCGCCCAGCCCCTGGACCGGCAGGACACCCGCTATCTCTGCCCCCGGGGCCACAGCTTTGACCGGGCCGCCGCTGGGTATGTGCATCTCCTCCCCGCCAACAAGCTCCACTCCAAGGACCCGGGAGACGACAAGGCCATGGCCGCTGCCCGGAACCGTTTCCTGTCGGGGGGCTATTACGACCCGCTCCGGGATGCCCTGACCCGTCTGGCGCTGGCCTACGCACCGGACCGGGCTCAGATCCTGGACGCCGGCTGCGGGGAGGGATATTACAGCGCCGCCCTCTTCCAGGCCCTGCTCCAGGCGGGAAAACACCCCAGGATGGCTGGGGTGGACCTCTCCAAGCACGCCCTGCGCCGGGCGGCTAAGCGCCAGGGCAGCATTGAGTTTGCCGTGGCCTCCGTCTATGACCTGCCGGTGGCCGACCAGCAGATCGACCTGCTGGTCAACTGCTTCTCCCCCCTGGCCCTGGAGGAGTTTCTCCGGGTGCTGCGGCCCGGCGGGCTCTACTGCTATGTGGTTCCCGGCGCCCGCCACCTGTGGGAGCTCAAGCAGGTGCTCTATGACACGCCTTATCCCAACGAGGAAAAAGAAACCCCATACCCCGGCCTCTCTTACCAGGAAATTCAGGCGGTGGACGGCACCATCCATCTGCCGGATACCCAGGCCATCCTGGACCTGTTTCAAATGACCCCGTATTTCTGGAAAACGCCCCGGCAGGGCGCCCTCCGCCTGGCTGGGCTGCCCCAGCTGGACACCACCATCTCTTTTCGGATTCACGTGTTCCGAAAGCAGGACCGCCCCTGAGGGACCCCCGGTTCTCCATAGAAAAGCCGCACACCG
>OLSC01000578.1_pt1 | contig 43539 bp, 57 predicted proteins | sample 1672881 | NCBI WGS metagenome assembly OLSC01 (sample SAMEA3136733, study PRJEB25190) | human gut metagenome | biome: human gut; feature: human-associated habitat; material: faeces | place: Austria | collected 2013 | reverse complement strand
TGCCGTTACGAACGGCGGGCTGAGGGCAGCCCGCCCTACGGAAAACGTTTATCATCACCCACTCCTACCTCCTCCCTATTTCGGTCTGTACCGGACCAGAATATAGTCCTCCCCAAGGGTTTCAATGCATCCCCACGGAATAACGCAGTCATTTTTGGAGAACAGCCCGACAATGCCGCTTTGCGCGGGCACAACGAGTGCGGTAATCTGTCCGCAGACCGGATCGAACAGCAGATCGCTCACCTCGCCCATCCGTGCTCCGTCGCACAGATTGATCACCTCACGGCAGTGCAGCTCGGAAAATCGCATGGTATTCTGCATTTAATCCTCTCCTAACGCGCGGTGCAGGAAACTTTCCGTGCTCTGCCCTGCCGGACGGTTGAACCGCCCCAGCTCAAACAGGCAGTCCGGATTGCGTGTAACGGTATTGACGCGCTCCTCGCACCCGAGCGTACACCGGAAGCCCATGCTTTTGAGCAGCGTTTCGCTCTCTTTGGAGCACGCACCGAACGGATAGGTATAGCAGGTCGGCGCGGGCAGTCCGGCGTCCGTGATGAGCGTCTGCGTCTGCTCGGTGTCCTCGCGGAGCAGCGTCTCGTAGCGCGTTTCGTCCTCGCCTCTGCGGCGCAGACAGCCGCGGCGTTCGCCGTACTCGTGCAGGTTCCACGAATGATTCTGCACCTCAAACACATCCTGCATTTCGCGCAGGCGGTCAAGCCGCAAATGCGACCAGTAGGCGTTTTCCTCTCCGTTGTCGGTGAAAAGCGCGGTCTGGCTACCGATGATGGACACAACCGCCTTCATTCCGCGCTGTTTGAGCAGCGGATAGGCATAAATGTAGTTGTTGTAGTAGCCGTCATCGAAGGTGAGCATCACCGGCTTCTCCGGCAGGTCTGCGCCGTCCTGTACATACGCCAGCAGATCGCTCACCGTTACGGCGGTATACCCCTTCTCCTGCAATGCGTCCAGATCGGCCGCCAAAACCGCCGGCGAGATGACATATTTGCCCTGCCGTGCGCTGTCCCTCAGAATGCTGTGGTACATTAGAATCGGCACGCGCACGCTGTCCTCCCCGAATACCGGCTGCACCGTGTCGGCACGCTCAAGCAGTCCGAGCGCAAAGCATAAAACCAAAACCGTACATACCGCCTGAAACGCGGTGTGACGAAAACCCAATCGCAAAGGAATCCCCTCCTGCCATAATTTTATGCAGCGAAAAATATTTCATTACCGGTTTTATCATAGGGTGCGACGATATTCATTTAATTGACCGCAAAGCATTCCAATCATTCGATACGGTATATTTAATGTAATACAAACCCGCAGAATCCCCGTAAACCGTATCGTTCATTCTCCATTCTCCATTTTCCATCCTCAATTTTCAACTTTCCTCTTGACATCCCCCTCCCATTGGTGTAAACTATCATAGCATGAATTCACACATCCCGTGATGAAAGCGGTCGGTGATGGGACGCTCGTTCTGTTGCCGCTGTCAGATGATCAGGGATGGAGGAAAAACCAAGGAGGAAAAACAAAATGGCAGTAATTTCTATGAAGCAGCTGCTGGAGGCCGGCGTACACTTCGGCCATCAGACCCGTCGTTGGAACCCGAAAATGGCTACCTACATCTTCACCGAGCGCAATGGTATCTACATCATTGACCTCCAGAAGACTGTAAAGAAGCTCGAGGAAGCATACTTCTTCGTACGCGATATGGCAGCTTCCGGCAAGTCCATCCTGTTTGTCGGCACCAAGAAGCAGGCACAGGACGCAATCAAGGAAGAGGCTGAGCGCTGCGGTCAGTTCTACGTTAACGCACGTTGGCTGGGCGGCATGCTGACCAACTTCAAGACCATGCGTACCCGTATCGCTCGTCTGAACCAGCTGCAGAAGATGCAGGCTGACGGCACCTTCGATCTGCTCCCGAAGAAGGAAGTTATCAAGCTCCAGCTCGAGATCGCTAAGCTCGAGAAGTACCTCGGCGGCGTTAAGGAAATGAAGGAGCTTCCGGGCGCTCTGTTCGTAGTTGACTCCCGCAAGGAGAAGAACGCGATCGCAGAAGCACGCAAGCTGGGCATTCCGATCGTTGCAATCGTTGATACCAACTGCGATCCGGACGAGATCGACTACGTTATCCCGGGCAACGACGACGCTATCCGCGCTATCAAGCTGATCTCCCAGACCATGGCTAACGCTGTTCTGGAAGGCAAGCAGGGCGAGCAGCTCGAGGTTGAGGCTAAGGCTGACGCAAAGGCTGAGTAATTCATAACTCAATATAATATTCAGTGAGTTGTTCGTAGGGCGCGACGACCCGGCGCGCCGGTGTTCGTTGTGCCCTACGTTTTTTTCATCGTAAAATCATAAATTGGAGGAATAATAAAATGGCTTTTACCGCTGCTGACGTAAAGAAGCTCCGCGAAATGACCAGCGTAGGCATGATGGACTGCAAGAAGGCACTGACCGAGGCCGACGGCGACTTCGACAAGGCTATCGAGCTGCTCCGTGAGAAGGGCCTGGCTAAGGCTGCCAAGAAGGCAGACCGCATCGCTGCTGAGGGTCTGGTCAAGGCTACCGTATGTGATGAGTGCGGCGTAGGCGCAATCATCGAGGTAAACTCCGAGACCGACTTCGTTGCTAAGAACGCTGACTTCCAGCAGTTCGTTTCCGACGTTGCTAACGTTGTTATCAAGGACGCTCCGGCTGACGTTGAGGCTCTCAAGGCTTGCAAGATGGGCGAAGGCACCGTTCAGGACGCTCTGCAGGAAAAGGTTCTGACCATCGGCGAGAACCTGCAGATCCGTCGTTTCGAGCGTTTCGACAACTCCACCGTTAACGTTGCTTACAACCACATGGGCGGCGTAATCGGCGTTCTGGTTGGTCTGGAAGTTTCCGAGGGTCTGAAGGACAACGCTACTGTTAAGGAGCTGGGCAAGGACATCGGCATGCAGGCTGCTGCTATGAACCCGTCCTTCCTGGACAAGTCCGACGTTGACGAGGCTACCCTCGCAAAGGAGAAGGAGATCCTCCTGATCCAGGCTCTCGAGGAGAACAAGACCGCTGCTAAGCCGAAGCCGGAGCAGATCATCCACAAGATGGTAGACGGCCGTATCGGCAAGTACTACGAGGAGAACTGCCTCCTGCAGCAGGCTTTCGTTAAGGAGAACAAGGTTTCCGTTGAGGCTCACATCAAGGCTGTTGCCAAGGAGCTGGGCGGCGAGATCAAGCTCGTAAAGTGCGTTCGTTTCGAGAAGGGCGAAGGCATCGAGAAGAAGGTTGACGACTTCGCAGCAGAAGTTGCTTCCATGGCTAAGTAATCTCGTTACCAAAACGATAGATCAAGGACTTCCGGTTTTACCGGAGGTCCTTTTTATTTTCAGAAAGCAATTTAGAAAATCTCTTTTCGTCAGTCAGGGTCAGGTCAGTCAGAATCATTTTCCATTCTCAATTTTGTTTCTGCTCTGCTGTTCTCTGCTATGCTCTGCTATGCTCTGCTCTTCTCTGCTCTTCTCTTCTCTGCTCTTCTGTTCTGTCCTCTGCTCTTCTCTGCTCTGTGGATTTTCCGGACGAGAAATGCCGTTTTCCGGACGAGAAATCGCGTTTTCCGGACGAGAAAAAACGATGGGCATGGGAATAAGCCCTGTTGATACCCAACAAGGCTGGTTTTGCTCTGTTCGATGGAGCAGCTTCATCGGCTCAGGTCGCCGCCGTTGTGGTTCTCACGCCCGCTGATGTGCCGCTGCATTCGCCTTGACTGGCATAGCTTCTACCCTCATCTATACGCCGGATTATATAAAAAATTGACCATGAGTGGTCAACTCGGAGAAAATATTTTTCGGTCTGTACAGTCTATCCCGTAGGGTGTGCCAAGGTGAATTGCGGCAAAGCCGCAAGAGAATGTGCCCTGAGGTACGACCTCGGCACACCGTTTGTAAATTCATCTGCACCGGCTGAACCGTAGAGGCGAACACACCCACCGCAGTGGGCGTCCAGCGAACAACTGCCGCAGACGGCTCTTAGCGAGTCGGAGTGTTCGCCCACGAACCGTATGATTTTGCGCTGTCTGGGCGCACACTGTGCGCCCCTACGGGATAACGTCGCAAACGGTAATATATCGTTGCAAATAGCCTGTGCAGGTTGATTTCGCTATCGAACAACCTGTTCTTCCCTTCGGATTGGGCGCGTGCCTGCCGTGATTGGCTGGTGCAGTCCCACAACCGCACTGCCACACGCCTGCCTGCCCGTCCGGTGGTGGATTCGCTTTGCTGCGGGAACAACCATTAAATATTTTAGAGGTTGTCGGCCTACGGGCAAGCCACGGTGGTTGAAACAGCCCACTGGGCTGTTTCTAAGAGCCACCTTTCGAATCCACAACCACCTTCCGCCAAAACAGAAAAAGGACATTCCTTTTGGAATGTCCTTCTGTTTTGGTGGAAGGTGGTGGATTCGAACCACCGAAGTCATAGACGACAGATTTACAGTCTGGAGCAACCCCGCAGAATGTCTAATGATTTCAGGGGTATTCCCTTATTATTCCCTTGTTCATTGCTTCATTCCACTAACAACAATAGTCTTGTTCGATTCTTTTCATCTCTTTTCGGATTTGTTTCCGAAGACGCTTTTGCTCACCTATTGTCTTTTCATTGCTTTCAGGGAAAGAATCTAACGCATCTTTTATCTTCTTAATTACTTTTTTCTTTGTTTTTCGCGGATTTTTTGACCAAATAATTTTCCGCTCTTTGTCGATCTTATCAGCAGCTCGAACTACCAAGCCGATCAGCAAACTCTTATTCCATGTCAGTTCAATGAAGTCGTTTTCATCTTGCGGAGGACAAAGATTTTTATGCCAGAGTACTGTATCGCAAATTGTAAATAGCGTATCGTATCTCCCGATTTTCATACACTCACAGATTTTTGAACGATTTTGCCGCACCCACTCTTTTCCTAATTCATCGTGACTCGGTTTCTTTTCGTCCTCATCAAATTTTGCGACATCATGAACGCACGCCGCTGCAACTGCTAATCGAATATCCTCTGACGGCCATTGAGCCTTTTGGGCCAATTCCTGCGTTTTCTTCATTACACGCACTACATGCTTTGCGCGAGCTTTTTTCTTCTTTTTCGATACATTCTTGTTTTGGCCGTAGTGTGCAATGACCAAATTATATAGTGCTTGAAATTCCTTTAATTTTTTTGGCAAAGTTCTAAATCCCATGATATTCATCTTCTCTTAGGAGTATTTTGTATCTTCATTATACTCTCCCCTTATCTTCAGCACAAGAAAAATCCCCTCCGAGAGCCAGTATAACACCAGTTCCCAGAGGGGTTTCGCTTTACTTCATAGCTGCCGCCAGCTTCTTCACCAGCTCCACACCATACTCATAATCGAGCAGGTACTGCATGGTCTTGTCGCTGAGGCCGGCCGCCTGCTGCACCTTGATGATCGCCGCCTGCGTTTCGGCGTCGGTTTCCGGTTCGGCCGGCTTGGTCGATGCCGCAGTGTCATACTTGATGCCGAGCGTATCGAGGATACCCTTGGCGTATGCGATGCCGAACGCCTGCTGCTTTGCCTTGGTGCCCGCCTGTGCTGCATCAGCCTTCGTGTCCACGAACACGCCCTCGCAGATTACTGCCGGGCACTTGGTATCGCGCACAAATGCATAATAATCGCCGCGCTGACCCTGTCGGGTCTTGCAGCCGCGAGAGTTCTGGCCGATCTTGATAACCTGCTTTTCGATGTTCTGCGCGAGCACCTTACCGGTGCCGCCGTTAAGCGTGTGGTATGCCTCGAAGCCGTCACCGCCGCCGCTGTTGTTGTGCACGTCGATAGCCAGATCAGGGTTGTACGCATTGCACTCGCACACCTCCTCGTTGATGGGGTCCTCCTCGTCCTTGGTGCGGCTCATGCGCACCTCAACGCCGTGCGCGGTCAGATAATCACGGCACGCCAACGCCATCGCGAGGTTTGCTTCCTTTTCGACAATGTAGCCGACCGCGCCGGAATCAGAACCGCCGTGGCCGACACCGATAAATACCTTCTTGCTCATCTTGTTCTCCTCCTTCGGAGTCGTTGTCTTATTTTTACGCTTAATGCAGACTACGCTGCACACCGGTCTGCCGTTCGTGCCCTCTTTTTCCGGCGCGAACAGATAGCCGTCCGACACGCGATACATGCCGGTGCTGCCGCCTGCGTCCTGTACGAGCAGCAGCTTGACGTCGTAGTGATCGCGGACGTACTGCGCAACCTCCAGCTCGGTGTGACTTGCCGAAGTCTGCACATGGATATACCGGCCGTCTGTCAGCAGACCGCACATATTACGGCTGCGCCGGTCAGACTTGCCGAGAGATCCGTTCACCTTGCCGTCCTTGATCGCCAGCTTCCAGCCAGAAACAACATTCTCTGAGCCGAGGCTCAGCCGCTCAGCCGTACCGCCATAGCCGCAGACCCTGCCCTTGGCCTTCAAATACTGTAAAGTGCGGCCCTTGATAACGCCGTAGCGGTCGCTGCCCTGCCCGGTCATGTTGAACAGTGCGAGGTTGTAAACGATGTCCGCGCCCTCGTCTGCCGCCCACTGCCGGAGCGCCTTGGCGGGTTTGGACGCAGCAGCGTAGGGTGCTGCTGCGAACCAGATATCATACTGCTTTCTGTCGTAAATGTCACAACGAATGCTCATCACCGTACCTCACTTCTCGAGCGGCGCGGTGTACGCCTTTGCCCTGTCGCTGTCGGTCAGACCGCTCGTGGTCGGGTCATTCAGCGCATTCCACACGTTCGACGCCACGAGAAACAGGCAGTACGGATTGCTGAACGCGCCGGTAATAACGCCCCACAGCCCTGCCCACGTGGTCATATCCGCAGCGGTCAGACCGCTGTACGCCAGCACGGTCGCCAGCGCACCGGTAAGTACCTGCACCCAGAACACCGGGTTCTTCAGTCGAATTTTCCAATTCATAAAAAGCCTTCCTTCCTCAGTTCAAACCAAGCTGCTGTGCGACATAGCCGATGATGATACCGACCGCAGCAGTGGCAGCATATCCAATGATTTTACGCCACATCTCGCCGTCACGGTCCTCGAGCGTTTCGAGGCGTGTTCCCTGCTTTTCCTGCTCGCGCAGCATACCTTCCATACTGACCGCAAGTTTCTCGACCGATGTGGTCAGGTCGGAAATCTGCTGCACCGTATGCTCCAGCAGCTCCAACCGACGATCCTGCCGCTTGTTCTCCTCCTCAATGCGCCGCCGAAATTCTTCGTGCTCGGCGCGTGTGATGGGGTTGTCCATGTTTTACCTACTTTCTTACGTCAAGCAATGACGCGATTATATTCATACTGCACCCCAAGTAAATCAGCTTTATCTGTATAGATTTCGATAAAATGTTTCATATGTCAATTCCTTTCTTTGACATTTGCAAAATCAGACTGTAGAATAATACTCAGGAGGTGACATTATGTCCAAAAAATTAAATGAATCTGACTTTTCAACTCATTTAGCTGAACAGATATGCTTTCTTCAATCTTCTGCCAAATTGTATGATGCAGGAAATGAAATTGAAGCCAAACGAATGGCTACTACTCTTCGAATTTTGCTATACCAGTCTCCAAATCCTAAAAGCAAATCCCAATCACTGTTAGGACAAATGCATCTAAGAAAATCCATGAAATTCGTTAGTACTGCGCAACCTTATCAAGCTAATAACCTGCTTACACAGCAGTGCTTATTATACTTGAACTTCAGCAATGGAAAAATAACCTTTTACCCTCCTTTGGGAAAGTCTCATGCTTATCTTTGTAATCTGCAGCAATGGGCTAACGAAATCGTTTTGACTGATTCCAAACGGAACACCTATCGACGAAAAGATATTATTACCTTGCTTGCTAACAAAGACGGCGGTGCGCATGTAGATGCTGAAATTCCAGATGATTTGGAAGCACTTAAATCTCCTAATGTGACAGCATGGTTTGTTGCACGAGCGGACGGTACTCAACAGACACCTGAAAATGATGCTGTTTACGCAAGTATGCGCCAAATGGCTTTTGAAGTGCTCACCTCATTGTACGAAGTTCGACCGGCTGCATTTCGCGAAAAGTATTTTTAATCAATATAGCCAAATCTGTTCTATTTGCTCCGGTAACAAAAACCGGAGCATTTTTTCTATCCTCCTAACACTTCATTGATTTAACTGTACTCCTCGCCCGTGATGGTCTTGTACTCCTCCGCCGTCAGCACTTCCGGTACGGACGCATGCACCTGTGCTTTGGTCAGCTTGCCGTGCCTGTACAGCGTGTAGATTGCCTTTACCTTCGGTTTCATGCCTCGTCACCTCCCAGCAGCATTTCATAGGCGTCCTCGAGATCTGTCGGTTTGCCCATCTTGATCGTCACCGTGCCGTCGCGGTGGTCGGTAATGTCACCCGAGAGCGAGTATGCGCTGTTGTCCCACTCGTTTTCGTTCTCCGTGCCGCTCTCGTCCGGCGCAGGCGTGCGCTGTACAATGCTCCACGGCGTGCCGTCCGGCAGCAGCGCCGCTGCCTTGTCATGCGACATGGTGAGCGTAATGCTCTTGCTCTCGCGGCCGTCCCACGTATAGTCGGCCATCGAGCCGTTGATCTCCGCAGGATAAAGCTCGCCTGCGACCTTGATATAAGTTGCCATGATCTACCTCCTCAAATAATCTGTTCTCCGTTGACCTTCAGCGAGTGAATGGTAAGGGTTGTGGTGTATGCGTAATTGTAGTAACGACCGACTGCAATATAGATAAAGCACCCTGTACCCGTCGCTGTGCCGGTGACCGTTCGGCGATATGTATTCGGTGTATCAACGCAGAAACCGGAAGTCGCGTTATAAAACTGCATAATACAGTCGATATAGAAGCCGTTTCCTGCTGTAGTTTCAAACGAATACGCTATCTCCACCTTATCCCCCACTTCCAGTCCTGTAAGCAGAAAGCCGGAATATGCCTTGCCGTTCGTACTTGCGGACACCTTTGTAGTCATGGAATGCGACACATCCTGTCCTTTACGAATAGCGCTCCACGAACGAGAAAGCTCAGTGATGTATTCATCACCATCTCCGCCAATCCAAGAGTCAAGCCGATACTTGTTCAGCTTAATGTCATAGCCTGTGCCGCCAATCAAAGTTCGTCCCTTCTTGATCGCATATCCCGTGCCGTCAATCAAAGTCCGGCCGCCAATGATCGTGTAGCCGGTGCCGTTAATCAATGTTCGCTGTACCATTTTTTGAGCCTCCATCTCAGCCGTACTGCCATGCGATCAGGCCATTTGCACCCGGTGTGACCTCTCCGCCCACAATAGCACTGTTGCGCAGCACAAATGCGTCAATTACCGTGGAATCTAGTGCGTATTTTGCGGCATTAACGTTTTGGGCACCAATGTTGGAAGAGAGAATAACCTCACTCCATCCACTCCACTCAACACTCTCGGACAGACTTGTTTTAAGCAGGCCTTTTCGTATATATATTCTGCCGTCATAGGTCTTGAGAGTTTGTACAATGCATTCTGTCCTTCCCCACGAAGCACTCGGAGCAAATCCGCCGCCGTCGTAATATTCAACCTTTAAAAATCCGTGTGCTGGCGTATTTGCGCTGTTGATAACAAAGTAGCTGCCCGGAGCAGTAAGCGTGTTTGCGTTCGTATTTGTCATCTGTACTGCTCCACCCAGTCGCAGCCAAGTCTTTGCTGATGAAGGGCGACTGCCATCTCCAGTAAAGCAGAAACTAATCTCGTTGCTTTTCGCTGCAAGCCACAGGTCATAGCTGCCGGAAACTGAACTACGCAGTCGAGCATAAAAAGCATACTGGTATGGTAATTTTCCGTTCCAATCGCTGTCTGTGGTCCGAAAGAGTACACTTCCTCCATTCGCCTTGGATATAAACTCATCCTCAGAATTTATATCAGAAAGCATATTGATTGAATTTAATGCATCTACTCGATACCAGCTGTTCGTCCATTTGCCTGACGCCGTGTTGCAAATTTCCACTTCATCACCGCCGAAAAGCAGTAATGCACGATCAGCATACTCGTAATCACCAGAGCATACTAACAATCCGCGCCAGCGTCGTGTGTTCGGTACACCCTTTGCAGTCTGCGCGGTCAGCATAAAGGTGCCGCCAATCTTCTGCTCGCTTGCCCATGTCTGCAGATTTTCGGGAGTAATCAGACCGTAATCAATCGTAGATCCAATCTGCTCCGCCGTTACCTCGTGCGGATTGGACTTGTCTGCGATGTGTCGGCTTATAGCGGTCCTCACATCACCGAAAACCTGTTCCAGCGCCTCCTTAACGCTCGACCACAGCAGGCGCTTAGCCTTGCCGCCGTCCGCGCTGTCCGCGATCATCACGCCGTCACCGTCGGCCGGTGCGGCCTTGGCGGTGATCTTGGTCGGGTCGGTCGCGGCAAGAGCCTTGTCGATCTTATCCCAGTTTTCATTTCTGGCTTCTACATTGTAGAAATCCTGCGGACTGTGCTTATTCAGTCCGTAGTTTGTCGTTTTACTCGCCATCCGGCAACACTTCCTCTCTAATTTCAAAATGCGTAAGCAAAGCCAGCTGCGCGTGCGTAAAGCGTGTCAGGTCTGCGTGCTGGTTGTACAGCAGTGATGTTGTGCAGACCATATTCGCAGGCACAATGTCGGCAAGCAGTTCTTCAACTGCCTGCTGATTACGCTTTGCGGTCAGCGCTACCTTAACGCTCAGCGTGTACTTGCCGCCGTTCACCTCGAGCTTGTAGCCGTCCGCGCCGCACAGCGTTGCAAGCTGCTGCCGCAGGCGGCGCACCGAAAACGGCAGCTGTGTGTTGATTCTGGTCAGCACCTTAAACCGGCGCTCGTCCAGTGTGTCCGTGTCCATCGGCGTAATGCCGAAGATCTTCTCGTATCTCTGAATGGCGTACTCCCCTGCTGTGCTTAGAAACTGCGCATCGAGCACCGCATCAGCGGCATCATGCAGGTGGTCAATCTCCGGCTGCTCGGTCTCACATAGCAGCGGGAACTCGTAGGTCTTGAACAGGATTGGCGGCAGGTAGTCCTGTAATTTCTTCCTCACGTCGCACCTCCGATACTGCCGAGCCGCGGAATTTCGTCCGCTGCCAGCTCGATGTTCTTCGCACTGCCGTTGATGGTCGTGTCCTCCACGTCCACCACGCAGTCGAGTGCAAGCAGATGCGTCTCAATCTGCGAGATACGGACAACGGTCGTCGCACTGTCCGCCCAAATCTTCGCGAGCTCGGCAAAGTACATCTTGACTGCGCTCTCCACCTGCGACTGTGCGCTCGACCACGCCCAGCCAGTCGCAAAGGTGATATTGGTTGTGATAGCAATGTCGGCATACCTCGCACCGGCGACAGTTACGGTGTGCCCGATGGGCGCAAGTCCCAGACCTTCACCGTGGTTCTGCTCAGGGTCGATGGCGGACTGCACCTTGGAAATCAGTTCGCTGCTCGGCGCGGTGAAGTCGGATGCAATAATAGTCAACTTGACCGTGCCGCCGCCGTTCCACACCGGGTAGACCTTGACACCGCCAACACCTGTAATGGCGTTGACCTTCTCGCGGTAGTCGGCCACGTTGCCGCCGAACGCTTCACCGTCAATGCTGGCGTAGTATTTCTCGCGCAGCGTGTCGGTCGTGTCGCCGTCTTCAGCGGGGATAAGTACAGCCGCAATAGATGCGGTATCCAGACCGTTCACCGTCTGGATCGGCAGCAGCAGGCCGGTGTACTTGTTGCCGACCGTACCGAGCGTTTCGGCCTCCAGCTTGTAGTGACCCGCCGATATCTTTTCTGTGATGGTGTAGTTCACCTCATCGCAGTTGAACCGCAAGCCCGCGGTCAGCTCCACGCTGGACGGGGTGAACACACCCTCGATAACAGCAGCCGTTTCACCCTGAATGGTTACACCGCGTTCCTTACAGCGCAGCATAAGGTACTGGAGCGACGCCGTATCAACAAATGTTTCATCCATCACGACGTCCAGTTCCATGTAGCATTTGACCAGTTCTGCGGCTGCCGGTGCAAGCGCATCGTAGATAATGCTGCCCTCGCGCTTATCGACCGTATCCGGCACGGATTCCAGCATACGGTTCATAATGTAGTCAAACGTCATTTCGTCCGAGTATCGTCCGATCATGCCGCTTCACCTCCAAACTCAAATTCGCTTTCCACGTCGCCCTCGGTCGTGGTTACCGTAAATTTCACAAGCAGATTGCGCTTGCCCTTGGTAAACGAGAACTGCTCAACCGAGAGCACACGATCGTCTGCCATGAGCGCGTCTTCAATCGCCTTGGCAACCTTGGCCTGCAGATACGGCGTCATGGTCTGACCCAGCAGGGCGTTCAGCTCGATACCGTAATTCCAGCTGTAAATCGCGTATTGAAACCGTTCGGTCTGAAGAATCAGGAAGACAGCCTGCTTCATAGCTTCCAGTCCGTCCAGCTTGTCGCCGGAACACAGGTAGCCGTCAAACCGCAGCGCATAGGTGCGCGTAGGCTGTGTTTCAATCTCGAAATCCTGCACGAGATCGTCATTATACTCTGTCGGCAGCATTACAGCGCCCCTTTCTTGTCGAATATCAGGTACTTTTGTCCGCCCTCATTGCGGAACAGGATGAGCACATCTCCCACCTTGAACGAGGACGCGCTCACACCGCTTTTCACGATGAAAAACTCCTTGGTGAGCACAAGTTTCTGGTCGATCTGCACACGGAACGGTGAGAGTGCAATCACCTTGCCGAAGCAGATTGTCATCGGCAAAGCGGCTTGACGCTCATTCGCGGCAATCTGTTTTAATGTGTTGATAAACCGCTGCATATCAGGCACTAAACTCACCTCGGATTCCGCTCAAATACAGATCCATCGTGTAAAGACCATTGCTGAACGTGTGCTTAGCCTTCTCCACGCACATATAGTTCTTGATGTTGATATCACCCAGGCCCATGCCGACACAAACCGAAGTACCGGCACGCGCCCGAACATCCCCGAACACCTTCTGCATGGTCAGTTCGCGGTGGATGACGTTGTAGTATTTCATCAGCGCCTTGGCCTTGGTCTGCAAATCAGCGGTGTTGAGGGCGTTGTCCAGCTTTTCGTAATACTGGAGCGTGCCCCATTTGCTCTGGTTGGCGGTATTGTTCATCACATGAACCTCTCTGACGCCGGTTTCATCATTGTCCCATGCCAGCTTGATGCGGTTGTACACATCACTGTCGATGGACGAGGTGTAGCTGTAACCCTGCGCCGTGTCCTCGTCGATGTAGAGCGGCAGGAGCAGGCTCTCGTAGGGTTTGAGGCATAACTTGCCGAAATCGTCGTAGAGCACATACACCTTGCCGGTGTTGATGATGGTCAAATCACTGGCATTGCCGAGCATATCAAAGAGCGTCCCCTCCTCGATGCGCTGCGGAATCTTGTACTTGGTGTCCGCGACAGTACCGACCTTCAAACCGTAGTCCGCAGCCAGCATTTTCAGCACATCGGCATAGGTCTTGTTCGTGTAGCTGATGGTGTCCTTGTTCTTGAAGTACCGCAGCTGGTCGTAGGCCGTGACCTTAATCAGCCGATTGTCTGAGCGCGACTTCTTAAAGACGTATCCGTAGAACACATTCGCGCCGTTAAACCGGAACGACACAGGATTGCCCTCGTGAAAATTGAGGGTATCATCCTTGACGACCGTAAACGTCAGCGAGGATGCCGAACCGCTGCGGGTGGTTTCCCACACGATGTCGCCCTCGATCATCGGCTGCTGAAGCTGACCGTTCCTGTTCTGGATGATCAGCTCCGCACCCGGCATCTGGCAGGACGGCACATCCCGCAGGATCTCCTTGCGCGTACCCGCCGCGCCGGTGACGGACTTGACGACAACAGTCGTGATGTCCTTCTTCTCTTTCTCGGTGCTTGCACTGCCCGAAGAGGTCGAGCCGGACGAGCCGCCCGAGCCGCCGATGACGGCTTTGCCATACTTCTTACCCCAGCGGTTGCATTCAGCGTTCGAGGACATGAGCAAATCGAAGTGGTACACGCCGCCCTCAATTTGAATCATGCCGCCTCGGTCATTGACGGTATACGTCACGCCGTCAAGCGCCGTACCGGTGCCTTGCACGGTGATTTTCGTCCCGAACAGTACAGACGGCGGTGCAGCACAGGTGTGCTTGCTCGGGTCAAGTTTGTTTCCCAGTGCGTCAAGAAACCCGCCCTCCATGGCGTTATTCGCCGGATAATAGGCGGTAAAGAGTGCTTTTACCGTATTCGTTGCCGTACCGCCCGACTTCGCGCCGGAATACTTGGCGAGCGTATCGCCGGAAGAAACGTAGTTCAGCGGATTGACGGACGAGCCGTTCTTGTGCATACCGAAATGCAGGTGGCAGCCGGTTGAACTGCCGGTCGTGCCAACGGCGGCGATTTTCTGACCGGCGGTGACTTTCGCGCCCTGCTTGACGTAGAGCGCCGAGGCGTGCCCGTAAAAGCTCATCAGACCGCCGCCGTGGTCGATGCTGATGTAGTTGCCGTAACCGCCGTACCAACCGGACTTCGTGACCGTGCCGGGGCCGAACGCGAGGATTGGTGCGCCGCTTGCCGCTGCCAGGTCTACGCCGTCGTGGAACTCCTTGCCGTGGAACGGACAGGTACGGTTGCCGTAGCCGCTTGAAATGCGCGAGTAGGACGGGCACGGCCAAACATATTTACCCATAATGTCCTCCTTAACTCGGCAGCTTGAGCACGGTGCCGGGATAAATCCACCAACCGTTACTGCTGCTTGATCTACCGTGCTTCTTGGCGGCGGCCTCAATGGCAGCCTTGTTCAGATTATAGATAGACTGCCACTTAGTACCGTTCCCCAGCTTCACCCGGGAAATGTCCCACAGCGTATCACCGGATTTGACGGTGTACGTCTTACCGGCCGGTGCAGTCGTAGTGTCGCGCTTCTGCGTGACGGTCGCCTTTTTAGTGCCGGAGCTGCTGCTCTCGCTCTTCTTGAACTCGATAGACTTGGTGTGGTACGGCGCGTATTGCAGCAATTCAATCTTTGCCATCACGTCAACGCCGTAACTGCCGGCATCCTCAGCAAGCTCATAGCTTTCAAGGGATACCGTCATCGGCTGTGCGCTCATCAGCTCCTCGCCGCTGTCATCTATACGGATAACCGAGAACTCGAACGGCTTGCAGGCGGCCTTGAGTGATTCCAGCTTGCTCATGTAATACTGCGCAGGCTGATACCCGCTCGGGTAGCACGCAAACGGGTATTCCCTGTTCGGCAGCAGTGCCGAAAAGCTGATCTTCGACAGCCCCGGCGTTTTCAGGACGTTCACCTGACCCTCGTTGATAAGGTTGATGGTCTTGTTCTGGTTGGCTGTCTTGATGGTCAGCGCACTCGGCGTGACCGGAAGGCGCACACCGTCCATGTAAAACTCGTACATATTTAGATGTGCACTCCTTCCGCACTGGTGACAAGCGCTTCGGTGACCTTGGCTTCCAGCAGATTGACTACGCCGTCCAGATCCATCTCGTTCGAGATGTTGTTGTGGTTGATCATTTCCACCTTGATCTCGGCGGTGGTGTACTTGTTGATGACCTGCCGCTCGGCAATATCGCGCAGCAGCTTGATGTCGTCCGTGGATACGCTCACATCGTCCGCAATCTGTGCGGTGTTGTCCGCAATGTTAGACAGCAGACCCGTTGCCGGATCGTCCGGCAGGTCAAGACCCAGCTTTTCAGAGATGCTGTTCTGGAGGTTTGCGCCCCAGTTGTAACCGTTGGCGTAAGCCGTCGAATACTCGATCTTCTCCTTGTGCCCCACGTACTCCGTCCACCCGGACTGATTCTTAATCTTCTGGATGCTGTCGGTGTAGCTGTCGTAGAACGTGTCCAGACCGCTGGTGATGTTGATCTTCACGCCCGGAATAAGATTGATGAGCTTCTCAATCGTCCTCACCATACCGCGGATGACGCCGACAACATACTGGCTGAGCTGCAAAAACAAAATCTCGATCGACGCAATCGGGTGCTGGAACACGTTGCCGAGGAAGTTGATAAGATCGGCAATCACGTTGTAGACCGGCAGATAGAACATATTGTAGACAAACGCGCCCGCCATCGCGAACAGGCCGCAGATCACGCCGACGGCGCTCGTCGTTTCGTTCTTCGCTCGGTTCGTGTAGTTGATGTACGCAGCGATAACGCCGATCAGAATGATGATCGAGCCGATAATCAGCACGATCGGGTTAAGCGCCATCACGGCATTGAGCATTTTCTGTGCGGCAGTCAGCGCCTTCGTAGCCGCAGCACAGATCTTCGTCCAGTTGGCGGCCACCGCAAACAGCGCAAAGGCTGCCGCAGCCGCAAGCACCAGCGGGCCGATGACCTCAATATTGTTCGCCACCCAGTTGATGGCTTCGAGCAGCGGCTGCAAGGCCATGATTGCCATGTTGCTGGCCTGCGTCCAGACGTCCGACCAGGTGAGCGGAATCTCGTTGAATTTCTGGTTGGTTTCCTCCGCCGAGGACAGCAGAGCGGACTTGACGACGCTCGCCGTCAGCTCGCCCTCCTGCGCCATGCTGCGGATTTCACCGACCGATACGCCGAGGTAGTCCGCAATCGACTGAATGATGGTCGGCGCCTGCTCGAATACCGAGTTCAGCTCCTCGCCGCGCAGCACGCCGGAGCCCATCGCCTGCGTGATCTGGAGCATGGCGGCGGCCTGACCCTCTGCCGAGGTGCCGGCGATCTTGAACTGCTTGTTCAGCTGCTCGACAAACGCGATCGTTTCCTGATTGCTGCTGAATGCGTCACCGGCAAGCAGACCCATCTTCGCGACCGCATCCGCCGTAGCGTTGTACGCGCCGCGGGAACGCATAGCCGACTGATAGATCAGCTCCTGCAGGTCGGCGGTGCTTTGCAGACCGTCGTTCATCAGATTCAGACGCGCCGTGGTCTGCGTCATTTCGTCCGACATACTCACGATACCGCTCACCAGCTTGGAGCCGAGGAATGCGGTGCCCAGCTTTTTGAGTGAGGCCGTCAGGTTTTCTGCCGGCGGCTGCGCCGAGGTCATGCTGCTCCGCAGCTCCTCGACTTCGCTCACGGTTCGGGTGAGTTCTTCACGCACACCCGTCAATTCGCTGTTAAATTGTGCATACAGACCGGTCGGCGCCGCCTGTTCGGTCAGGCTTTGCATACGCTCAAACCGGTCGTTGACCGCACTCAGGTTGGACGCAATACGGCTGAGCACGTTGCTCATGCCGTCGCGCAGCTGGACGGTATTGGACAATGCCATAGAACTCACCTCCCTCGTTTTGCTTTATCCAGAGCGGCCTTTTCGTCCTCGTTGTGCACGACACAGGACGCCCAGATAAATGCCCGTTCCTCTCGCGGCAGGCTTAAATAGGTGGACGGCAGGATATGCAGCTTTTGCAGACAGTGGTGCGCTTTGTACGCCTCTTTTTCGTCCTCTGTTGCACAATCCTCACCGTCCCGAATCAGTTTTTTGCCTGTTCCACCAGATCGAGCTTGTCACCAAAGCCGCAGATGTCGAACAGCTTTTCCGTGTAGTTCGTATACTCGCCCGGCGTCAGCATGGCCGAGATCAGCTCCTCGGCGCATTTCACGCCGTAGCTGTCCTGCAGTTCTGCATCGTTGAGGTTCGGATAAACCGTGCAGGCGGCTGCCAGCTTGGAAAGGTACAGCACGTTGTCGAATTCCTGACGGAAGCTGCCGCGCTTGCCCGGCACCTGTACGCGGTACTGGCAGTCGCGGCGCAGTGTTTCGTCCTCACGCGAGGAAATGCAGCGCACCTCCCACTCGAGCGGCTTGCCGTCCTCATCGGTGAAGCGGTCGGACACGACCAGCTTCACATTTTCAACCTGCTTGGCGTTCTGCGCCAGAAATGCGGTAAGGTTACCCATTGTACAAATTCCTCCTTATTCCATACCGGACAGTTCGGTAAACTCCTCGGGCATATCCCAGCCGTCGAACGTGCCGGAAAGCTCCTCGTCAAGCAGACTGTCGCCTGCGTCGAACTTCGCCAGAATCGAGCTGTCGATCAGGCAGCCGGTGTGCGTGATGGTCTGACGGCCGGCGGACGAGGACGGGTCCTCGTTGGATACCTGAATCTCAAACGGCGTCATTTTGCCGGTCTTGCAGTAAATCAGGAACCAGCGGCGGAACACGCTCTGGTTAAAATGCGCCGTGCCCTTCCACGAACCGGACCAGCCGGTTGGCTTCTTGCCGATGCCGGTACGGCCGAGGATTTTCACGTCCTGCGAATTGACCTTCGCAGACGATTCAAAGCTGTACAGCTGCATCATATTATAGCGGTTGCCGTCAATGGTGACGTAGCACTCGGCCATCGAACCGGATACCGCATCATTTGCTTCCATAACAGGAGCGTTCAGCATGACTTTTCCCTCCTTTATTCAACGATTACCTTCATGTAAAGCTGTTCCATCGCGGAAACCGGCTGTACATGGTCCTCGACCGCAACCGACTTCTTCATGTCGCCCTGCGACACGGTGACGCTGCTGCTGTCGAAGTTCTCAATGGCGCGGATGGTCTGGAGCTGGGTGTGGTGCGCTACAATGTCGCTCCACAGGCTCACGCGGCCGCTTGCGTCGTTCTGCACCTTGCCGAGGTACTTCGAGTTAAACAGCGATGCAATGTCATTCGCAATCTGGTCGAGCACGCGCATGACCTGATTGGACGAGAAATCCGCGCTCTTTTCGTCCGTGACGGACACGAACGTGTTGATGTCGGTCAGCACGCGCGTCTGGTCACCGACACGGTGGAACGTGAACTCACCGGCCTTGATCGCCTTTTCAAGCTGGGTCTGGGTGTAGTTCGTGTCGATGTCGTACTCGCCGGTATAGGTCGAGTTGGTCATCGAACGATTGACCGCGCACGCGCTTTCCGCGCCGGTCGTCCAGTAGACAGCCGAGGTATCGTCAGATGCACCGACCAGACCGTTCTTGACGGAAATCACGCCCTCATAGTCTGCCGAGGGATAACCATGCAGCACGCACTGGAACTTCACGCCCTGCTCATCACGCAGGCGGCGCGTCCAGTTGGCGAACAGACCCTTGACCGTGCTGTTCTTCGTGTCGCAGCCGACCGCGTTGAAGCTGTACGGCTCGATCTTGTCGAGGAACGTCTGGTAAGCTGCATCCTGCACCGCGCCGGTCGTGCCGCCGGTGAGCAGCAGGCCTGCGTTCTCGGTCAGCGCCTCGCTGCCCTTCCAGTGCAGATAGTCGTTATCGGAAAGGTCTGCAACCGCCTTAACTGCCTTCTGCGTGTCCACAAGGGTCGTGCCGATATAGGTCGAAACATCGTAGACCTCGTTCGTCGATGCCGTGAAGCCCTCGTTCTGCTGAATCACGATCTTGAGTTCGTTGCCGATCTTGCCCGGATACTTCGCCTCCGCGTACTTGCAGGCTGCCTTTGCGCCGCCGCTGTTCAGACGGAACAGGTGCAGCGTCTTGGCATTTGCGAAGATCTCGCGCAGCGGACGCAGCTCGTCCGCCGTGTAGGCGTAGCCGGTCAGCGCAAGTGAGCCCTTCTGGAACTCGCTGTTCTCGATGGTCACGACCTCGTTCTCCGGTCCCCAGTCGAGGGACAGCGGGAAAGCCGCCGTGCCGCGGTCGCCCAGGGTCGCAGACGCACGCGCCGCCGACACAAAGTTGATGTACGCACCGGGCAGAACCTTGTTCTGTACGGTATACATACCGCCGCCTAAAGCCATTTAATTCACCTTGCCTTTCATAAAGTTGTCAATGAGCGCATCCACCTCGGAAAAGGTGTAGCGCTGATCCTTGTCGAGCAGCACACCCAGCAGGTCGCGCCGCTCGCGGTATCTGTCGAAGGTCAGGAGCTGTGCGCCGGTGAACGCCGGTGCTCCTGCCTCGGTTTTGCGTTTAACTGCCATTTTCGTTCTCCGTTCCTACGGTGGTCTGCAAATTCTCCATCGGAATATCTTCCGGGACCTCCCGGACAAACTGCCGGTAGTCCGCGAAGAAGTGCAGCACCTCGTCTGTAATTTCCCACGAGAGATTGCTCCCGCGCAGGCTTTCCGTGCGCCGCAGCAGCAGCGTGAGCGTCTGCGCGGTCTCTCGGCATTGCTCCTGCGGACGGCCGTCCGACGGGAAGAACCGCACGTCCATGTGCTGCACGATCTCATGCAGGCCGGACGGGTACGGCGTGACGTCTGCACGAAGCTGCCGAATGGAGAAGCACGGCGCAGAGAATCCCTGCTCGATACGCTCGGTGTAAATGTCGTACTGCGCCGATGGGTAAACCGAGCGCAGCTGATTGACAATTTCCTGTACTACGTTAATCATTTGCCCTCCATCATGCGGCTGAGAAATTCCTCGCTTTTGGCCTTGATAAAGTCCGGCGCGGCTTTTTGCAGGTCGAACAAACCCTCCCGCAGCATATGCTTGCCCTCGACAAAGCCATTCACAAGGCGCTTGCCGATGGCCGGAACGTACCGTCCGACCTCCTGCCGGTGGCCGTTCTCCACCCACGGCGCGTACTCGATGTTGTTGTAAATTTCCGCGCGGTAGTGCTTGCCGCTGCGCTTCGCCTTGGTGATGAACCAGTTGCGCCGCAGATGGCCGGAATCGACCGGCGTGCGGTATTTCACATCACCCACCAGACCGTTCATCATCTCGTCCAGCAGTCCGGTGTAGAAAGCGTCCATCTCCGGTTCGCTGGCAGCGGCCTTAATACGTTCGTTTAAGTCGCGCAGCTCGTGAAAATCACAGCTTCCCCAGCTTGCCATTACGCTCGCTCCTCCCGGACGGCAGAAAGCTGCTGATGCGTCGGATAGACCGCGCTTTCGCCGCTGTATTTCAGCCGATAGGTCGCGCCGTACTGCTGAACCGCAATGCGGCAGCCTGCCGGAACAGCCAGATCAGGCGCACAGTAGATCGTGGCCTGATAGCTGATCTGACCGCTGTTTGCGTCGGTCTTGCTGTCCGGTGTGCCCGAAAACGACAGCGCACACGGGATATTCTCGTGCAGCACCGCGTCCGGCGTAACAACGGTTTCGCCATTCACGGTTTGCTTGCTTGTGCTGGTGACGGTCATCACGCCGTCATAGGTCTGCTCCAGCAGCGCCCGTTCCAGCTCCGGATTGCCGAGCATACTACCACCTCATCTTTCGATAGGCGTTCAGCTGCGCCTTGTAGTCGGTGAGGAAGTCGCCCGAGCCTGCCAGTGCCGCCAGCTGCTCCGCCGCCGTTGCAAAGGAAAAGGACGTATCCCCTCTGGACACGCCCTTTGCGGCAGGCTGCATATTCTCGTTCTGGAGCTGAACGCTGTTTACCAGACCGCGCACCATCAGCGCTGCGGTGTTCGTCAGGCCGTCCGGCGCCTCGGTCAGATTGCAGTAGTTGCAGATCTGCTCGAGCACCAGATCGCAGGCGAACTCAAGCGTTTCCTGCGGCAGGTTCGGCAGCAGGCTTTGCGCCCGCAGCATCAGCGTTTCCCTTGTCATTTCTGCGCTTCCCCCTCGGTTTGTCCTCGATCGGCTCGGTTTCCTCCTCGGCGGTCACGGTTTCCACGGTAAAGCCCGCACGGCCGGAGAACCAGCTTGCAAGCCACTCGTTATCCGTCTGCGCCTCACCACTGACGAACTGCACGCCGCCGATCTTGCGGTCGTATTCCTCGCTCGGTGCCTTGATCTTGTACATAGCGCTTCCCTCACTTTACCTTGAAGTTGCGCAGCACGCCGGCAGCGCGGGACTTCTTGAGCACGGTTGCCGCTACCATTTCCACATCACCGGCCTTGACCGGGCCTGCGGTAGAGAAATCCGGCAGCGTGGTCGAGATCACCTTGCCGCCCATCGGAGATACGGCGTGGAAACCGTCCAGACCCAGACGGACAGCGTACAGGTCGGTCAGACCGGTAACGGTGGTCTTGGACGAGGACGCGCCGTATTCACGCGACGTGATCGGCACGACCGGCTTTTCCTTCTTCTCGGCGGTGTCGTAGTAATACTGCATATCCATGAACGGAATGCCGTTGTAACCGCTCATCTGACGGCCGAAAGCGTCCTCAGAGTGGGTCAGATAACCGGCACGGCGGGCGCAGGAGCGGATCTTGGTCAGCAGCGCCGCATTGCCGATGAGCATGGTCGGCACGCCGTCCAGCTCGGACAGGAACTCGTCGAGCATATCGAGCACGGTCTTGTAGTTGGTGTCGATCGCCGCCGAGGTGGACAGGTCGATCGCCTTGGATGCGTCCGCGTTGATTTCGGTGGAAGTGCCGACAAGTAGCGTGTCCAGACCGTCAAAGCCCTTGGTGCCCTTGTCGCCGTTGATGGCGGTGTAGTGGAACAGGTTGGTGGTCGCCTTGATGTGCTCCTCGAGCTGGAACTGCACCTCGCTGATCTGGCCGTTCGCGGTGTTCGCGAGAACACGGTCGATCTTGAACGTACCGCCGAAGATCTTGAGGTCAACCGACTTGGTTTCGCGGTCGGCTACGGTGTCGGTGTAGTCGGTGTTGATGTCACGGAAATCCGCGCCTGCCGGGGTCTTGAGCTGAGTGTAGCCATAGGTCAGCGTAGAGCCGCCGGTACCGGGCGATACCGAGTTGTCAAAGGTCAGTGCCTCCAGCAGCATGGAGCCGCGGCGGAACTGGTCAATAACCTGCTGGTCCACATGGTTTGCCATGCCGACCTTTGCCTGTGCGAGAGTGATAGGCATTTTTCATTCCTTCTTTCTGTTAGCCGTGGGTGTTGTATACTTCTGCGAGAGCGGAACCGAGATCGTTTACCGTGTTCGGGTTGCCGCCGGACTGCGGATTGTAGCCGCCGCCCTGACCGCCGTTCGGGTTTCCGCCCTTGCCGCCCTGCTTGCCGGACTGGCCTGCGCCGTCCTCCTCGAACAGCCACGCCTTGTCCTTTTTCAGACTTTCGACCTGCGCGTCAAGGCCGGTGATCTTGCCGTCCGCGCCGATCTTGATGTCGTCCATCGAGAGCGCCGCGCGGGTCAGCTGCGGATCGCGTGCATGGGCACGGGTCAGCGCCAGGTCGATTGCCGCATCGCGGCGGATGTTCGCGGTGTCGGTGTCGTACCTGGTCTGGAGATCCTTGAGGTCGTCCTCCAGCTTCTTCGGGTCCTTTCCGTCCCACGCCTTTGCGGTGGCACGAAGGTCCTTGATGGTGTTGTTCGCCGTGGTCAGCTCCTGCGCCTTGGTGTCCAGGTCGGCCTTGGGAACGTAAGCGCCGCCGGCGGCGTTGACCACCTCAAACTTTGCGTCCTTTGCCGCCTGCTGGAACTGTTCCCAGGTCAGTGCGCCCTTTTCAAAAAGGCTTTTGAGAAATTCCATTGTTTTTTGCTCCTTTCATCGAAAAATGGGTATGAAAAAACCACCTTGGATTGAATCCTTGGTGGTTTAGTCCATCAGTTCTACTGTTTTGATTTCGGTTTCCAGCATTCCGGTCAGAACGCCGTTGTCGTCGCGTCGGATAATCAGCTCTGCAATCTCCGGTTCATTGTCCAGTGCGCCTACGACGGTGACGAATTTGCCGGTCAGCGTAATACCGTCCGTGCATTCCACCCTGAGGCGATGCGCTTTGTCATATGGATGCTCGGTGCCGAGCAGCTTTTTCATGTGCTGAATGAGATCCATCGTTATCTCTCCAATGTACGGTCTTGATGACTAAGTCTTTGGTTGATAGTGAACGCCCGGTGCACATTCGATTGCCGGGTTTTCCTCCAGCTTATTCATATGCTCGCCCGGGATACCATCCGGAAACGCCTTGCAGCATACCCGCTTTCGGTGGATACAGGTATTGCACAGCACACCATGAACGCCCGACGGCTGCGAACAGCGTGCCAGAAACTTGTCATGATTGGACAGTTCTTCATATCGCCTGCTGCGTTCCTCGGGTGACAGCCTTTTGAAGTCCTCAAAGGTTAAATTTCTGTCAGCCATATGGTGTTGCCCTCCTTTCTGTCAACAATGAAACGCGATTCTCTCTTGAAAAGGATTTCCTTTTCGATTGCGTTGATACCACGCATATCTCTGCCGGTCTTACTCTGAATAACCAGCTGAATATCCATATCCGAGTCATATACCTCCGTAGAAGTAGACGTGTATGCGTCGTATGTAACGATCGCGTCAACCTCATGCGCTGCCAGAAAAGCAGCTTTATCCGGTATCATGTCACTGGACAGAGAACGATATACCGTTCCCTCGTACACTGGAAGTTTATCCAGCGCCTTGTCAAGCCGTTTCGTCCAGCGCTGTTCCGCTTCGCTGAGCGATTCACCTCGGCGCAGCTTATCGTTTAGCGAATAGCTGGCCGCACTGACATACTTCTGCAGTGCGCTTGTTTCGCGCTTGTTCAATTCCAGTATAGCACTTTCCGGGTCGTTTTCAACATATTTCTTATGCCATTCCTCATATGTCATACCTTTCTCGACATACTCGGTCTTGCCGGTCGCGGGATTTCTGGCGGCACGCTTACTGCCGATCCGGAACTCCGTTACCGGAACGGTGGTGCACCGGCAGCGCGGATGCAGCGGCGGATAATTGATGCCGGTTTCGTGCTCCGCGAGCGGAAACTCGCGCTGATCCAGAGCACCGCACACAGCGCAGGTCTTGAGGTCGAGCGCCGCCTCGAACCGATAGGACTGGACACCCGTTTCCCGGTATCCCTGTTCGGCAGCCTCAGCCGCCATGTGGGCGCTCTCGGTGTGAATGAGCGTTGCCGCCCTGCTCTCGGACACGCCCATGCGCTGGGCGAACTCTTTCGTCATGCGACCCAGTGAGTCGCCGCGGACAAAGCCGCGCGAGAGCGTCTGCATCAGCTCACGGGTCAGCTTGTCCTTGTCCGCCCAGATGCGGGACGAAAACTCGCTGCCGACCCACGGCACCGCAAGAATGCGTTCAATGGTCTGCGGGTCAATCCTTGCGAACGTGCTTGCCACATCGGCCTGCTGGCTGACGGCGTACACCGTGCGGTAGTAGGTATCGGTGTAGCGCTCCTGCAAATGGTCGCGCAGAACATCGCGCTGAGAGCTGAACAGCTCCATCATACGCAGTTCGACCTGCGTCTGCAACGCCTGCAAGCGCGAGATACGCGAACGGAGATAAACCTCCTCCAGCTCCTTGTCAAAGCCGCCCGCAAGCGCCTTGTCGCGGAACTCGTCCAGCGACATCCGGAAGTCCTCCAGCTCTGCATCCCGCAGCAGCCTGCGTGCGTCTGCCATGCTGACGCTCTCGTTTGCGGCATAGCGGGCATAGAAGATCGAGAGTTCCTTATCCAGTTCGTGCAGAATGCGCTCGTATTCCCGGTGGAACCGCAGACACAGGTCGTCATCTTCCTGCTTCTGCTTTTCGGCCAGCTCAATGGCACGCTTGCGCCAGTAGGCGCCGTTCAGCTTATCCGCTGCTGCCATCGCCTGCACCGTCCTTTGGCGAGAACTGGAACTGAGGCTGCTTCTCGGCTGCCGCCTGCTGTTCCTTTTCCAGCTGCTTCTGCTCGCTCTCGGCATCGTCTACCCACGGATGGTTTGCGAGGATGGTCCTGTCCGAGATAATGCCGACCGACTGCTGCGCGATCTGCGCGGTTTCGAGGTCGTTCTGTACCATGTTGCGCGTCCATGTCTGGAGAATGCGTTTCGGCTGTGCGATACCCTCCAGACGGCAGATAGCACGTACCAACTCGGCAAAGCCGCTGCGGAACTGCGTTTCCAGCATCACGGCCTTGAGCTCCAGCAGGCTGTACAGGTACTTGAGCGCCACGCCGGACGAGTTGCCGAAATTCTCAGGGTTCGGGTCAACGCCCATGCCGGAAACGAAGATCTGACGGCGGGTTCTTTCGAGAAAAGCGTTCCGCGCCTCAAACGGAATTTCCGCGCGGATGGTGTCCACGCCGCCGTCCCCCTCGACCTTGATGAGCTTGCTCTTTTTGAGGTCGCTCATGAACTCGGTCTTGTCCGTGCCGCCGTAGTTCTTGATGACGAAGATGACCTCCTGTACGTCCTCCATGTCGTTGGCGAAGCCGGAAACCACCTTGTCGTAGGCGTCGATCAGGTCGCGGTACAGCGGCAGGTCACCCCGCCGGTCGGCGTTGTTGTAGAACGGGATGAACGGCACCGCGCCGAGGCCGTGCCGCAGCTCCTGCCCGACTTCCGGATATTCGAAGTAGGTGTAGTTGCCGGACACGCCGTTCTGACGGTAGAACCGGCAGGTCGTGTCGTCCCAGTATTCGCACACCTGCACGGTCTGTCCGCTCTGCGGGTCGAGCATGGTGTAGCAGCGCAGCACGCCGACGAGATCGCTCTCCAGCGTACCGGAGAACACCGGCACGATCTGTTCCGGGTCTACGGTGTGGTAGCGGAACCTGCCGTCTGTACCGCGCCAGTAATGCAGCCAGCCGACCGAGGTGTTGCTCGCGTCAATGCCGAGCTGCATGGCCGTTGCGGTGTACTGATCTCCGAGAATCTCTGCGATCCGCTCGTTGGCAGTCTTGTTCCCCACATCGAACACCGGCGGGTAGCTCAGCGCGTAGGAAACCTTCTGCGTCACGAGCAGATTATGCCACGAGTGCGAAATGCGGTTGTCCGCGAGGTGCAGCGGATTGCCGAGCGCCTGCTCGGTCTCTGCCTGCCGCTGCACAACGCTGTTGTCCTGCTTGATGCGGTTGACGTTGCTGTAATAGCGCCGAGCCTCGTCCGCCTCGCGGATGAACTGCCCGTGCCCCTGTAAAAGCCGCTGAATCGTGCGGCTGTTCACTTTCACCATACGCTGACCCCTCCTTTCCTGGTAAACTGCTCCGCAACGCCGGTCGTGGCGTCGGGAGCGTCATCATGGGCATTCTTGCCCTCTTTCTGGTAATGGTACATTGCTTTTGCGTACTCCGGCCAGCGGTCGCGCCAGTTTACCGGAAAATAAATGTGATCCTGCACCCACGTTGAGTTCGTGAGGATACGCGCGACCTTGTTCTCACTCTGGTGGAACCACTCCACACGGCAGCGGTTGGAGCCGAGCCGCCGAAGCTGCTCCTGCACGTTGCGGGCAAAGCCGCGGCCGCCGTTGTTGCTCTCGATTTTCGCGAGGTTTACGCCGTGCGCCAGCAGCCGCCGTGCGGTTTCCGGCTCGGTGGTCTCCATCGGGTCCTTGGTGTAGTAGATGTCGAGCACATAGGCCTCGTGGTTATACTCGCCGTAGATGATGCTGCAAAGATAGTCCGCGCCGGTGTCCGCCGTGTCGGTGTAGCTGCGGATATGCGTGAACAGCGCCTTGCCGTTTGCATCGCGCGGAATGTCCGTGTAGGTCTTGAAGCTGCTGTACAGACGGCCTTTCAGGTCGATCGGCTGCTGCTGGTAGTTCGCTGACGCGATCTCCTCGCTCATCGTGCGAACCTTGTCCTCGTAGTCCTTACGGGTGAGAACCGCGTCGCACAGCATCGTGCCGTCGTCCTGCAAGGCTTTCATCGTGATGAGTTCCGCATCCGGCCAGTGCTCCAGCGCACGGCCTGCGAGGTCGCCGGTCGCCCAGCGCGTCATGATGATAATGATCTTGTAGCCGGTTTCGGTTCGGGACAGCATCGTGTCCGTGAACCACTGCCACTGCTTGTCGAGTGCGCCCTCGTTAAAAGCCTCCTCGGCCTTCTTGATCAGGTCATCGAGAATCAGCTTGCGTGCGCCGAAGCCGGTCGCCGTGCCGCCCGGAGAGGTAGCAAGGTAGCTCGCGTACTGCCCCTCAAGCGCCCACTTGCCTGCGGCGGCTTCGCCGTACTTGATGCGTGTCTGCGGGAAAATGTCCGAAAACACAATGCGGCTCGGGTCGAACCGTTCCTCCGCAATGCCGTCGCGGACCGCTCGTGCGAACGTCGTGGACAGCGTTTCGTTGTAGCTGCCGGTCATGATCTGCTCGGACGGATCGCGCCCAAACAACCACTGGCTCAGCAGCACCGCCGTGCGGCTCTTGCCGTGGCGCGGCGGCATATTGACCACCAGCACCTTGCGATCGCTCTCACAGAACGCCTGTAAGCGCCGACACAGCGTCTTGAGGTACGGCCGGTCCTCGCGGTAGAAGTCCGGCGCCATCAGCTTGCAGAACGCCCAGAAGTCACGCCGGGCAAGCTCAAGGCGAGCCGCCCTGCGAATGCGAGGATCAACCATCGTCCGCCAGCTTCCGCAGCTCCTCGGTGGTCAGACCGGCAAGCGGGTTTTCCACCTCGAGAGTGCCGGAGTGCTCGATCTGCTGCTTGTCGCGCCACCTGTCCGGTCTGCGGTTCTTCAGCCAGAAGATCTGCGCGGTCGTGTCCGGCGGAATGTGCTTGACCGTCTGCACGGTCTTGATGCTCTTCTTTCCGCCATCCTGACTGCGCTCTACGCGCTCCTCAGTGTAGTCGTAGCCGAGTGCACGCTTGAGTAAAGCGTTCTCAACTTCGATGTCTACGACCTCTTTCCCCCTTTTTAGGGCCTCCGAAAACTCCGAGTATTTGTTTTTCCAGTCGTACAGCGTACTGGTCGTAATGCCGATCCTGGCTGCGATCTGCTCATCTGTCAGACCATCCCTCGCCCACGCTTCCAGACGGGTGATGCCGTCCGGCGTAAGCCATTCCTGATATTTGCCTTTTGCCATTCTGCACCGTCCTTTCTGAATTTCGGGCACGAAAAAGCACCCTCGAACGAGAGTGCCTTTCCGGAGGTGTTTCCAATGCGGTATGAAGCAGGAGAAATGCGGGACCTAAGTTTCATTCCCGCTGAACTTCATGATACCAGTATAGCAGGAAACTATGTGAACTAACATGGCCTGTTCGCATTTTCTTTCAGAATTTTTTCTGCTGTCTGCAATGCCCTGCCATGCAGCCGCATGACCCAGCGCAGAGTGCGGTCTAAGTCAACCGCGATTTTCTCCCACTTCTCAAAGTTTAAGTACCGCTTTGTGAGAAGTGTCCGCAGGGTCGTGTCCGGCACATCGGCAATCACCGCCGCGATCTCCTGCTTGATGTCAATGAGCTTGTCGATCTGGGCATCCACCTGCGCGGCAAAGTCGGCGTAGCGGCTCAGGCCGCCGTCTGAGGCACCGCCACCGCCCGGTGCACCGCTCACCGATGCCACGCCTGACACACAGCGGTCATATGCCCGGCGCTTGGCACTCTCCAAAGCCGTAATCTCGCGGTCGAGTGCCCACCCGCGGTTCAGCCAATCCTTAGTTGTCATGTAGTCCTCTCCCCATCCGTAATGCCGTAGCGCCACGCAAGGTAGCGCCGAACCTTGTCGCTGTATTTAGTCATGCGACGTCACCGTAACCGGAATGATCATCTCCGGCAGGAAATTCACCTCGTAGTGGAACTTGTCCACGTAAGCGCCGCTGACGTCCTCCACAACGTAGATCGTCCAGTCGTTGAGGTACACAAGGTGTTTCTTGTAAACGCCCTGCCCGGTCTCGACAGTCACCTCCAGCTCGTTCTCGCTGTTGTTCGAGATGGCGAAGTTGCCGATCAGCTCAAACACCGGCTTGTCCGTACGCGCGTTGATGACTTCCAGACGGCGCGTGACGTTGAAATTGTCCGCCTCCTTCGAGATGTTGTACGCAACGCGCTCGCTCTCCCTGCAGGCCGACAGACTACACATCATAGCACCGCAGAGCAGTGCCGCCATGATTTTCTTTTTCATTGTTGTTCGCCTCCAAATATTTTATGATTTCCCTTTCAAACATCGTTATAGCGGTTCAGGCAACGAGTATTATTGCAAAACCGTTTCTGACCGATTACCTTTAACTGCTGTCCGCAAAACTGGCAATACACCGCTTCTGTTCTCGGTGGAGCGTCATCCGCGTGTGTTCCGCCGTATCGCATACGGTTGACCATGCACACCACGGAACCCGGCTGAGCAGCGGCGATGCAGTGTTCCTTTGCTTTGCAGTAATAACACTCAGGCGTTCCCATCCCTAATCATCTCCTTCCGCAGCTCTTTGAGCTTGTCCGTCAGCAGGCTTTCGGCCTTGCTCCCGGCTTTCAACTTGCCGCCCTTGTCGCAGAGATTGAAACGCGGACGGTTGACATTGCCCATGCCCATGCTGCCGCCCGGAAAGAAGTCGTCGCCCTCATACCAGCTGGCCGTAAAGAACGAACCATCCGGCAGGTCGAGCCGGTACACAAACAGTCCGATCTCAGGTGCCTTGTGCCAGATACCCCAGTTCTGCCAGTCGGCCAGGATGGCCTTGCGCTTGCTCTCATTCGTCAGATTCAAGATGTTCTGTTTGGTCAACTCTAAAATCATACTTCCCCTCCCAGTTCTTTCAGCCGTGCCATCGGGCACTGCTCGCATTTGTCTACCAACGCCTCATAGTCCATCTCAAACGGGAACTTGCAATACTCATCACAGAACTCGCTTGCAAGTTTATTCACCGCCTGCTCCCAGCAGCCTGTATGGAATACCGGACCAGAGCGCACGCCCTGTCCGCAAAATTTACACTTCGCCATTGTTCTCCTCCTCAAAACATCGTTTCAACTTCCCCGACGATTTTCTTCACCTCGGGGTTCTCGCTCTGCCGCAGCAGCTTCATTGCCGTACCGGCACGCAGCCACTCGGCCTCCTGCGCGAGATTGCGCTCGTAGTCGCGCTGCAGCTCCTGCTTATACGCCACGCCCTCCTCACGGGTCAGGCCGCCGTGAAAGTGCAGCTCATACAGCAGCCGCAGCGCCAGCCAGATCATGCGCTCGGCGGGTGTCAGACCGTCCGGCTCGGGTTTGCGGTCGTATGCCCGCTGGTTCATCTCCTCAAACTCCATATCAGCCCTCCACCGGCTCGATGTGAATCCAGATGCCGGGCATGTCCGCCCAGAATTTCTCTGTGATCTCCGAGCACACCAGCGCATCGTCCGTCCAGAAGTGCTCGGTCGTCATACAGTCCTTGAGCAGCTTCTGCAGGTTGTCCGTATCCGGCTTTGTCGTGCGATAGCTGCCGTTCGGGTGTTTCCCGCGCGGGAACAGCCACTTCACCACGAGCCTTACGCCGCCCGTGTACGGCTTTTCCGGCCGGTGCTGCCCGAGGTGGGCACACAGCTTTGCGCGGGCGGCGGCAAGCGCCTGCGGCTCGTAGAACTGCGGTTTGCCATGCACCACGCGCACCTGCTTCTCCTGCGCCGTGCACGTCGGCGGGCGCATCGCCATGAAAAACTGCGTTACCATTTTCTTCTTCTCTCCTCTCGCGCGACGGGTCCAGTCGTGTGTGCGCTCTCCAACCATCTGTGAGGGGCGCCTTCCAAGCCCCCTCACATGGTGAGTGCGTTCACACACTGACCCACCTGGTTGTGTCACCTGTGACATTGCCAAAAATATATACGTAGTATATATATGGTCGTGGCGTCACTCTCGACATGACCATAATTTCAGGTCATGTCGCAGGTTATGTCACTAACGACATGACCTAAACCGTAAGGTCGTGTCACAGGTTGTGTCGCAAGCGTCATAACCTTAACTTTCAGGTCGTGTCGCAGGTCGTGTCATTCAAGATTTTTCCACTATTCTTATCCAGCGAATAACCATAATCCTTAATCCACCGGTAGACGGTTCTCGAAGTCGGCTTCTGAACCTCTCCGTCCTCGTTCTGTTCGGTGTAGTATTCGATCATGTCCTGCACCGTCGGTGCATCCCCGCCCAGACACAGGGCATTGTACGCCGTGTCGAACGCTTCCTTCTTGCTCTGCTTCGCCTGCTTTGCCTTGCCCTTGCGGGCCTTTGCGCCGCGCTGCCATGCCGGAGCAGCTTCGTCCGGATTGATGTCCTGCAAAGCGCCGTTGCCATCCGGCCGGTGCACCGGAAACTCGAACCACAGGTTGACCGGCGGGAACTTCGGGAACTCACGCAGCGTGCCCTCGATGCGCCACGCCGTCCGTGCCTGCACCTCTTTTCTCGTGTCCGCGATGCGGTCGAGCAGGTGATTGTAGTCCACGCCGGAGAGCAGCCGCTTGCAGGCATCCATGGCGGCACGCTGGCTGCACAGGTCGTCCTGCGATACCTCGTCGCTCTTTCCTGCTGCCTCGAGCGCCGCGCCGCACACACGGCAGACGGCATTGTTCTCCATCTGCACGCGCAGGTCGTCCGACACCTCGAGTTCGATGAGGTCGAGCAGCGCATCCGGGTCGCGGGCGAACACGCCGGAGCCGCTCGCGCGGTCCATCGAGCGCTTGCCGCCCTGTGCACCCTTGGAATGGTGGTGGCAGTAGATGGTCGCGCAGCCGAGTTCGGTGCACACCTTGTCAAACTGGTTGCAGAAGTTCGCCATCTGGTCGGCGGAGTTCTCGTCGCCGGTGATGACCTTGTAAATGGGGTCGATAATGACCGCGATGTAGTCCTTCTTGATGGCTCTGCGAATCAGCTTGGGCGTGAGCCTGTCCATCGGCACGGACTTGCCGCGCAGGTTCCAGATGTCAATGTTGCCGAGGTGCTCAGGCTTCCAGCCGAGGCAGCTGTACACGTCCCTAAAACGGTGCAGGCAGGAGGCGCGGTCAAGCTCGAGGTTGACGTACAGCACTCTGCCCTGTGCACAGTCGAAGCCGAGCCAGCTTTTGCCCTCGGCGATGGCGATGGTCAGCTCGATCAGTGCGAACGACTTGCCCGCCTTGGACGGTCCGGCAAGCAGCATCTTGTGTCCCTGCCGGAGCACACCGCCGATGAGTGCCGGAGCCAGCGGCGGCATCTCGTCCCAGACCGCGCTCATGCTCTCCGGGTCGGGCAGGTCATCGGTCGCGCTCTCGATGAACTCGCGCCACTCGGCAAAGTCCGTCTTGCCGATGTTGGTGTCGATGAGGAACTGCTTGTGTCCCTTTCGCATCACGCCCGGCATACGCGACAGGCGCGACGGATTGCGGTTCTGCTGGTCGAGTTCCAGACCGTTCTTGCGGCAGACCGTGTACAGGTATTCGACCCGCTTGCGGTACTCCGGGTAGTCGGGTGCATCAATGTGTACAATGGCGTGCACGCTCTTGCCGCCCGAGTGCACCAGACACGCCACCGGCAGCTCCAGCTCGCGGATGAGCGCGTTCTGACGGTCGATGTCCATGCCGTCGCACTCGACGAGCGCGTAGCGGAACGCAGTGACGTTCTCGTTGCGGATGCCCTTGCCGTCGAGCGGGTTGAAGCGGATCCACGCGCCAACCGCCGGGTCGTAGTCACCGAGCACGCTGCCGATGTCGTCGCCGCAGGCAGAGAGCGCCTGTATCAGCTGACCGGCGGTTCTCGCCCAGTCGCCCTTTGTCGGCATGGCCTTGCCGTCCTCGTTCGAGAACGAGCGGGTGACGTAGCCGACGTGCTCCTCGCTGTCGAACAGCGTTTCGAGGTAGGTGATGAGCTGCTGCGCCGGATGCCACTCGGCGGGTTCGGCAATCTCCTGCGCCTCGACCCAGTGCGGGTCAATCACACGGTACGGCTCACTGCCACCGATCTCATCGTCCCAGCCGAGTTCACAGTCGCCGCCGTTCGGCTGCCAGCCGCCGCGCTGCGCCATCTGCACGATGGTTCCCGCCGTGATGGGCGTGTCCGTGCCGCGAAAGCTGTCCCACTTGCGGGCGCACTCGCCGGTGCGGTAGCGCCCGCCGTCCCGTCTTGACCAGTCCTCCCACAGACCGACGGGATAGCCTGCTTCTTTCAGTCCCATGCCGACGCCGACCCACTCGCTGTACGAGAGTTCTCTCGGGTCGATGTAGTCCAGCGCCTGCCGGAGATCGAGTTCGTCCTGCTTCATTTATCCTCCATTATCCCATGTAGGTTTTCGGGTCGATGCCGCGCGGAATGCGCCAGCCGTTGGCGGCAATGCGGTCGATGAGCTGCTTTGCCTGCTCAAACTGCCAGGTGCCGACGTGCGTAAAGCCCTTGCCCTCCAGAAAGCGAATCTGCTTGGGCGTTGTCAGGCCCTCGGTGCGGCGTGCCGCCAGACGGTCGAGCAGCTTTGCCGCCTTGCCCGCGCATTCGATCTCGTCCGGGCGGATGCCCCACTTTTCCAGTGCGCCGAGCTGCTTTTCGCTCGGCGGCGCGATCTCCCAGCCGAATGCGGGCGTGTAGCCTGCTAAATCCTCCGCCTGAATGGACAGCTCAAACTGTAACGGGTCCACCAGACGGCGCTTGCGGCTTTTCATCTCCGCCAGCTGCTTGGCGAGGGATTCCTCGCGCTGCTGCACCACATCGCTCTCGGCCTGCTCGGCGGCTTCCAGAATGTCCACCGGACCGCCCTGCTCGGCTGCACTCTCGGTCATGCTCTCGGCCACCTCGGCGGTTTCGCAGACCAGATGCGCCGGTCTGCAAAGCTCGTGCCGCTCGGTGTGCCACAGGAAATCCAGCAGCAGCAGGTCGGTCTTGCCGGGAAACAGGCGCGTGCCGCGGCCTACCATCTGGCTGTACAGGCTGCGTACTTTAGTCGGGCGCAGCACCACAACGCAGTTGACACTCGGGCAGTCCCAGCCCTCGGTGAGCAGCATACTGTTGCACAGCACGTTGTACTCGCCGCGGTCGAACGCCGCAAGGATTTCCGCGCGATCGGGCGATTTGCCGTTCACTTCTGCTGCACGAAAGCCGCGCGAACACAGAATATCGCGGAATTTCTGGCTGGTCTTAACGAGCGGCAGGAACACAACGGTCTTGCGGTCGGCACAGGTCTTTGCCATCTCGTCCGCGATCTGGTAGAGGTACGGGTCGAGCGCACTGTCGAGATCGCCCGGCTTAAAGTCGCCGGACTGCACGCCGACACCGGTCAAATCCATTTTGAGCGGCACGGTCAGCGCCTTGATGGGCACGAGGTAGCCCTCGCGGATGGCCTTTGTCAGCGAATACTCATACGCCAGCGACTGAAACACGCTGCCGAGGTTTCGCATATCGCCTCGGTCGGGCGTTGCGGTTACGCCGAGCACCTTTGCGCTGTCGAAGTGATTCAGGATACGTCCGTAGCTGTCGGATACCGCGTGATGCGCTTCGTCGATGATGATGGTGCCGAAGTAGTCCCGCGGGAACGCCGCCAGCCGCTTGGGCCGCATAAGGGTCTGCACCGAGCCGACCGCTACACGCAGCCAGCTGCCCAGACAGCTCTGCTCGGCTTTCTCGGTCGCGCAGGAAAGTCCGGTCGCGGTGTGCAGCTTGTCGGCGGCCTGATCGAGCAGCTCGCCGCGGTGCGCGAGGATGAGCACGCGGTCGCCCTGCCGCACCCTGTCCTCGGCAATCTTCGCAAAAATGACAGTCTTTCCGCAGCCGGTGGGAATAGAAAGCAGGGTGCTGTCGTCACCCTGCTCCCAGCGGTTCTCGACCGCTTCACGCGCCGCCTGCTGATACGGTCGCAGTTCCATATTAGAATGCTCCCGGCGTAAAGCCGCCCGCCTGCTGCATGGACGGCGCGCCCAGCGGATCGAGGAACTCGTCCAGATCGTTGGTTTCGCGGTCTGCGCCGGTCTTGTCCTTGTAAGTACGCTTGGTGATGCGGCAGCGGCCGGTCTTGCCGGTGACGGCTGCCCAGTTCATACGCAGCTTTTCGCCGTGCTGGCGCAGGCCGATGGACGTGAAGAACTGGCACAGCTTCCACTCAAAGCGCTTAAGCAAAAACAGGTTGACGTTCATCTCGCTCTCGCCGTCCGGCGCATCCACACGCAGGTGCAGGATAGCCTGATTGCACGGCGCTACCTTTTCGCTGCCGGCGTAGCGGGCACGCTCAAAGCCCAGTACGGTAAACGGGTACTCGCCCGGCTCGAGCACACGGCGCGGACTGCCCTCGTTTTCGATCTCGTCTTCCCAGCCGAGCTCCTGATCCAGAATGTTGTCGTTCATAATGATTGTCCTCCTTGATTAAAACGGAATGTCCTTGCGCTCCTTCAGAATGACCTGATAGAGCTGATCCCACGCACCGATCAGGCAGCCGTTTACAAAATCCGCCGGATAGTCGGTGATCTCCATGCCGAGCGGAAAATATCCCTTGGCGGAAACAGCGGTCTGAATGTCGGTCGCGGTGACGTTGTTGGCCTGCATCAGGTCGCGCAGCGCCTGCGGGATACCTGCCGGAATGTCCGGCACGGTGCCGTCCGGTTTCGCCGGTTCGCTGTCTGCCTCCTGTGCGGGTGCATCGGAAACGTCCTTACACTTATCCGGCATTTCGTCCGCAGAATTGACCACAATCGGTTCATTCGGTTCAGTAATTGACCGAATATTTTTTTCGTCCCCGATGACAGGCGCGATTCCGGCATAGTCGAACGGCATCTCGCCGGGCAGGCTGAAGCGGTTCTTGGCATCCCAGCACGGGTGATGGGTGGTGTACATCCGGCGCTCACCGCCCTGTCCCTTGGTCTTGCCGTTCTCGGTCTTGACGGCGAACGTCTTGTAGTTGGCGAACAGCACCATGTCCGCCCACTCCTTGACGAGCGGCGCGGTCTTGGCGGACAGCTTCATCTCCCAGCGGTCGTATGCGCCGAGCTCGTCCGGCTGCTCAAATTTCCGCATCTTGGCGTGCGCCGTCACGACTACGTTCACGCCGCGCTCGACCAGCTCATTGAGCGTATTCAGCAGGCTGCCGAACTCCTCCATCAGATAGGTGTAGCCCTTGCCGTAGCCGAACTCCTCGATGCTCTTTTTCTGCGCCTTGTCGCAGACGTAGCGGCTGCACAGCAGCTCCGCCCAGTCCATCGTGTCGATGATGAGCGTGCCGCACAGGCTCGGGTCGGCAATACACTCCTTGACCAGACCGAGCAGCATGACCCAGCTGGTCGGCTTAGGCGTGCGGGCGACGTCCATGTGCTTGGTGCCGCCCTCGGTGTCGATGAACAGCGGATGAGGGAACTGTGCGGCAAACGTAGACTTGCCGATACCCTCCGGACCGTACACGACAACCTTGAGCGCGGTCTTCTGTTTTCCGCGAATGATCTGCATTAAAATGCACCTGCTTTCCATGTACTCTGCGGCTCGTCAGGTAAAGGCTGTTCCTCGCCCTGCACATAGCCGTCCTCGATGATGATGGAGCACTCGTCGCCGGTCGAAACGCGCGTTGCGATGGCCTGTAAGCCCTCGCTCTCCAGCCACGCGCCGAACTCACGCAGCGTGCCGAGGTCCATCTGCTCCAGCTTGTCCAGCAGCACGAAGCCGCACTGCGGTTTCAGACAGCGCACAATAGCGGTCGCCACCCGCAGCTGCTCACTGCCGGACATATTATCCCATTTCTGTCCGTGATAGGTCAGTGCGCCGTCCGCAACACCGAGGCCCTCCATCGGCAGCTTGGCGCCGTCCAGCAGCGCGCGCTTGTCCTCGCGGAGCTGTTCGATGTCGGCGGTCAGGCTGTCATACTGCTGCTGATAGGCACGGGCATCCTCCTCGGCCTTTTCGCGGTTCAGGTTGTCGCGCACCTTGGCGTTGATGGTTTCGATGTCGGCAATGCTGCGCTCCAGCTCCTCGGTGCTCTCGTCCACAAGCTGCTCGGCGGTCTTGCGTGCGGTCGCAAGGTCGGCCGTCTTGGCGGTGAGTTCCTGCTCGGCGGTTTGCAGCTGACGGTGCAGCTCGTCCACCCGAGCGGTCAAGGCGCTCGTTGTACTGCTCCTGCTCTTTGCGTTCCAGTGCGGCAAGCTGTTCGCCCACGCCGATGATGCGGAGCAGCGTGTCCGCCTTTTCGCGGTCGCTCGCCTGCATAAAGCGCGGCAGATCGAGTGCAAGCTGCTCGATAAAGGCGTTCAGCAGCTGCTGTCCGGCCTTGCTGCCCGACGGGTCGATGACCTTGAGGTCGCTGTTCTTGCCGCGGCGCTCGACGATCAGGCCGTTGGACAGCGTGACCTTGATGTGCGGCGGAATGGTGCTGCCCTCGCGAGTCGCCATAGAGGGACGGAAGCGGTCGCCGCCGAGCGCCCACGCGATCGTGTCCAGCAGCGAGGTCTTGCCCTGGTTGTTGTTCCCGCCGATGATGGTCAGGCCGGTTGCGCTCGGATGCAGCTGCACCGCACGCACGCGCTTGACGTTCTCCGCCTCGAGCGAGGTGATCTTGATGGGGTCGGTCATGTTACATCTCCTCCAGCAGGCTCTTGATGATGTCCTTCGGCGTGCCGCGGCGCAGCAGGTCGGCAATGTCGTCGCCGGTCAGCTTCGCGCCCTTACGGACGATAGCGGCTTTGCAGACGGTGTCGCTGTCCTTGCAGGTGTCCCACATCGGCGACTTCTCGTTGGAGACCAGCTCGGTAAGCAGAAAGCGGAACGCATTTGCAGCGCTCTTGTCCTGTGCCTTGATCTGGTTGTACATGCTGCTAATTGCGCTGCCAATCTCGGAAACGATGACCTGAAGGTCGCCGGCCAGCTCTACACTTGCGGAAACCATATCGCCTTTTACGTTGCTGATAATCTTTACCATTGAAATTCTCCTAACTTCATGCTATTATGTGGTTGAATACATTTCTTTGCCGCTGATCGGGATTGCCGTCCTGACAGCGGCGTTTTTCATGCGCGGATTTCGTCGTAGACGATGACAGCCGCGATCTGGCAGACCGATTCCTCTGTGTTCGGGTGCTGCTCAACAATGTACGACAGCTTGCGGATTTCCTGCTCGATGACCGACAAAGCCTTGCGCCAGCAGGCAGCCATCTTGTTGAAGTCGTCCACCCGACCGACCACAGCGTCAAACGCCGTGAAGATCATGCGGTCGAAGGCTTCATCGGACACATATAATTTAGGCACCGGAGCGGCAACAAGTATGTCCTCATCGTCCTGCGGTTCAGCCGTTGGCGGTTCTTCGACCTGCCCCGGCTCCTTGCTGCCGGTCCGCTGCCGTGCTGCCATGGCGGCCAGCTTGGTGATGACCTTATCGCGGGATACGCCCAGCGCCTCCGCGATCTCGTTCGCGGACTTGCCCTCGTCGCGCAGCGTTGCCAACTGCTCGAGCTGTTCATCTGTCCAGCGGAAGTACGGGCGCTTGCTCGGCTTGATGCCGCGGCCATGCTTTTCGGTGTCCTCTACGCCGAACTCGGATGCGACCGAGGCGAGGGTTTCTGCGAAATTGTTGTTAGACATAGGGTTTCATCTCCTTTTTCATTCCGTGCCGACACCCTCGGCCATGAACTTCTCAAACGCGGCCTTGGGAATGATAAAGTGCATACGCCCGCTCGGCTGACGGTACGCGATGCCAAACGGTACCTGCTTGGTGCGGATCAGGTTGCGCAGCGAGTTAGGGTTCATGCCCAGACGTTGTGCGCATTCTTTTGCGGTGTAGGTTTCACGCTTGTCCGTCATGTGAATTCTCCTCTCTTATGTGATAAACTTAGCTGCCATCCGTGCAATGCAGATCAGAGCAGCCAAACTGATGTAAAATACCGCACAGAACATGTCGATACGCTGATGGAACAGCCTGTTCTTCAACAGGTGAATCTGCACCAGAATGAGCAGCGCCCAAAAAGCAGTGCCCGACGGGAGGTAAATCATGAAGCATCACCACCCTTCTTGATAGGTTCTCGTACATGCTTTCTTGTTTCCAGCTCGTATTGCGTCGTTTCTACATAAAGTAGCATATCTCGCTCATCAAATTCCTTGAAAATGTATTTTGACAGTGCAATAGCTGATTGGGCATCGCCCTTTCTTGCTGCCGCCGCAAGGCATTCATGCAGCAACCGCAGCACCGAGTAGCGAATATTATCCGTGGACGAAATGCGCAGTATTTGCTTTTGTTCTGGCATTTAGCTATTCTCCTCCGGCTCGCTGCTCGCCTTCAGTACACGGTCAAGGTTCTTTTCCAGCTCCTGCACGCTCTTTGTAAGAATAGCGTGCATCAGCTCATCCGGATACTTCGCAACGGCGCAGGAGTTAATGCTGACTTTGTCGCCTGTGAACGTGAAACTGACCGTCGGTCTTGCTCCGCCCGTCTGGTGAAATGTTACCGACTGAACCATGCCCGAAATATCCACGCCGTTCAGCAGGATCTTCGTTGCACAGCCTTTGCCGGTGCTTTTGATCTTGATGTCTGCGTCCATGGGGTTCACCTCACTTTTGTTCGCGTTTCTGAACTTTCTCAGTAAAAAAATATTCGGGGATTTCCCCTCGAGAAAAGCCTAATACGTCAGCCGATCGAAACATTTCCTGCTGTGAAAACTCAAGCTGATTGTTTAATCGTTGACTTACAGACACTCTTCCTAGGCCGATTGCGTCTGCAAAGGCATCCTGCGTTCCGAAAACTTCTTTAATTCTCCCTCGCAGGCGAGCATAATCGAAAACTGGGTCCTTCATTGTATCCACCTCCTGTTCGCGTTTCTGAACTAATTGTAGCATCTTTCTCCGCTAGCTGTCAATACCATTTGTTCTCTTTTCTGAATTTATTTTTGTCTGCGTCGTTTTCTTGTTGCGTTTTCTGAACATTCATGATATATTTATACCAAGAAGTTAGGAGGGAGCTAAATGGATACTATTGCAAGCAGACTGCGAGCGGCGCTTGAACTGCGAGGCATGAAGCAGGCTGAACTGGTTGAGCTAACAGGTATCGGTAAATCATCTATCAGCACTTATCTACGAGGATCATATATTCCCAAGCAAAAGAACATCTATAAGATGGCTAAAGCATTAAACGTCAATGAAGCCTGGCTTATGGGTGAGGATGTAGATCCGACTCGGCAGAATGCTTACTCGGAACCATCTGACAGCTCGCTCGTCACGATTCACTACGCCGGACCTGTGGCAGCGCACTTCAACGCAACACCCGATGACGCCTACGAGCAGCGCACCATCCCTGCCGAGTGGATTGGGCGGCGCAGACCTGAAGATTTCTTTCTGGCCACGGTCAGCGGCGACAGTATGTATCCGCAGTTCCAGGACGGCGATGAAATCCTGTGCCTGCGATGCAGCGACATGGGCATTTCCGGCCGAATCGGCATTATGCTGCTGGGCGGCGATGAGGCCACTGTTAAGCGTATTGAATATAAGCCAGGCGAGGATTGGATTGATCTCATTCCCATCAACCCGGAATTCAAGCCGAGACGTATCGAAGGTGTAGACCTGGAACAGTGCCGTGTTGTTGGCCGAGTTATCAAGGTCATTCGCACGGTTGATCAGATTTGATACGCAGATACAGGAGTTACAACGATGCAAAAACTGAAAACACCTCGCGCAGCTGAGCCAAACAAGCCCGGCTGCTTGAAATATGGTGCAACGGTATTCTGTGCCTTAGGTGCTTCTATCTATCTCATCATTGCTTTGACGGGATATGGCTTGACCGATACAAGCGTCCGCCCTCTTCTTTTTGTCCTGTCCGGAATTATGATAGCCGTTATCATAATTATATGGCGTCCACGGTCAAAGAAAGCAGCCGAACATCAGACTTTATACGAAGCACCGCCATCTGACGAAATATCCGAAGATTTGTTTCCACTCAAAGCACTTGAAGATGACTGTGCCGAACCACCCGTCTCATACATTTCCAACGGCCGAACGACCTGGCGTGCAGACGGAAAAGAGCTCACCGATGAGGATGTCGCATACCTGCGTCAATCCAGTTGGGAAAAGGCGCGCCAATACTACGAAAACAGTCCTAATCCGAAATTTCATCGCAGCTTTGAGGAAAACATGGCTATAGGTCGATTTTACGCAGCCAATGAAGAATATATTCGCAAATTAGAGAACGACATATGGCTGCCGCATTTATATGACTTCAGCAGTGTAGATGAAGCTATTGCTCATGCTCAAAAAGCTTTGATCTCCGCGCAAGAGCTTGCTGCGTATTGCTCAAAAACCTCCATTGGGCAACAATACTTTGAAGATATGTGGCTGCATGCACACAATAGTCGATACCCTGATTTCAGCATCATAGATAAAATCAAGGAGCGCTATAAAGATCTAACTCTGAACTACGAGGAACGCAAACATGACTTCGCTGTTCATCAAAAGCGACAGGCATTCTTGCAGATCGCTGACGACGAGGTGCTGAAGGTTATTCAGGACAATCCTGCTATCCTGCAGAAGGATCTGCACAAGCAGTTCGATCCCGACCTAAAGCCGACGATCGGTACTGCTGTCAGTCATTTAGTCAAGGCAGATAAGATCACTCGCATAAAGCACGGCAGCACCTACGAACTATATCCAAAGTAAAAAGCTCATCACATCATCTATTGTTAAACTGGTCGATTTCGACCATGTTAAATGCCTCGATTCCGAGGTAATTAAACGCAAAAAAAATCCCGCCCCGGTGCTACCAACACCAGAGCGGGACATGGGGTACTGATAAACCTTCCACAGCCATCAGTACCTCTATTTTATCACACCTTCATGCGATAAGAAAGGGGTTTTATCATTATGAACGGAAGTTTCCGCAAAAAGTCGAACGGCAGTGTGGAACTGCGTGTCTGGCTCGATATGCCGGACGGCAGCCATGTGCAAAAGTCGTTCCGCAGGCGTACTCGTGCGCTCGCTAAAGCCGCCTACGAGGAATTTCTCGAGCGCGGCAAGGAAGCGCAGGCGCACCGGCAGACCGTCGCAGGCTGGGGACAGGAATGGCTCGAGCGCAAAGAAAAGTCGGTCAAGTACCGCACCTACGCCAATTACGAGCTGTATTTCAACCGCTATATCCTGCCTGCGCTCGGAAAAATGCAGCTCAGCAAGCTGCACCAGGCGGACATTGAGCGCATGATGGGCAATGCCGCCCACCTCAGCAAGAGCGCCCGGCACCACATCTTCATCACCATTGACCAGATCATGAAAAGCGCCGTGGCGAACGGCCTGTGCAGCCGCAACCCGTGTGAGGGTATCAAGGTGAAGCCGGACGCGACCTTCAAGAACATCACGGTCTACAAGCCGGACGAAATCGCCTGCCTGCTCTCTCATCTTGACCGACCGTTCGGCGTGGCAATCGCTATTCTGCTGTACGCCGGTCTGCGCAGCGAGGAAGTCATGGGGCTGCACTGGCGCGACATCGACAGGCAGAACCGCACGATCACTGTCCGGCGCGTTATTACCCGCGTTTCCAAAGGCGAGTTCGCGCCCATGGATGTGACCAAGAACGAGCGGGTGCGCGTCGTCACCTACGGCGAACAACTTGCCGCTGTGCTGGCGGACGCGCCGAAAACGAGTATCTATGTCGTGCCGGCAAAGCGCGGCGGTTATATGACACCCGGCTCGTTTCGCCGGCAGTATGACAGCTTTTTCGATGGGCTGCCCGTTCGCCGCCTGTCGCCGCACAAGCTGCGCCATACATACGCCACCTATCTGATCAAGGGCGGCGCCGAGCTGCGTGCCGTGCAGACCCTGCTCGGACACTCGTCCGTTAAGGTCACCGAGATCTATACGCACGTCAATACCGACGACCAGCGCCGGGCATCGCAGAAGCTGGCGTACTAACTAAAAAAGTCCTCTCCACACCAACTTTCATGTCATGTGGAGAGGATTTTTCGTTCCCTTAAATTTTCCCTTTTTCCTCGTGTTTTTCGAGGCACCGTGGAGTCTTGTGAGGACTTTTACCACAAGCCGGAATTATGTAATATCGAAACCATCGGTAACAATATACGCAGATAAAACAAAAGAACGCACCGTTTTCGGTACGTCCTTGCATTTGGTGGAAGGTGGTGGATTCGAACCACCGAAGTCATAGACGACAGATTTACAG
>OLSC01000570.1_pt1 | contig 43890 bp, 41 predicted proteins | sample 1672881 | NCBI WGS metagenome assembly OLSC01 (sample SAMEA3136733, study PRJEB25190) | human gut metagenome | biome: human gut; feature: human-associated habitat; material: faeces | place: Austria | collected 2013 | reverse complement strand
TTCGGGCCTGGAAGTTCTTGGACTCCACCTTCTTCTGGGCGTTCTCAATGGCGCCGGAGAGAATCTTGGCGTCAATGGGGGTGTCGTCGTCAATCTTCAGGGTCTCCATCATGTTTTGCATCCGCTCGGTGCCGAACAGACGCATGATGTCGTCCTCCATGGACAGGTAGAAGCGGCTCTCACCGGGATCTCCCTGCCGGCCGGAACGGCCCCGGAGCTGGTTGTCGATGCGGCGGGACTCATGGCGTTCGGTGCCCAGAATGAACAGGCCGCCGGCCTCCCGCACTTTTTCTGCCTCGGGGGCCAGTTCTTCTTTATGCTTGGCCTCGGCCTGGGAGAACATCTTCCGGGCCTGGAGAATCTCCTCGTTGTCGGTCTCGGCAAAGCCGGTGGCCTCGGCGATCATCTCGTCGGACAGGCCCGCCTTGCGCAGGTCGTTCTTGGCCAAAAACTCCGCGTTGCCCCCCAGCATGATGTCGGTACCACGGCCGGCCATGTTGGTGGCCACGGTGACCGCCCCGAACTTGCCGGCCTGGGCGACAATCTCGGCCTCCTTCTCATGGTTTTTGGCGTTGAGGACGTTGTGCTTGATGCCCTGCTTGGTCAGCAGCTTCGAGAGGACCTCCGACTTTTCAATGGAGGTGGTGCCGGCCAGGACGGGCTGTCCCTTTTCATGGCAGGCGGCGATCTGCCGGACGATGGCGTGGTATTTGCCGGTGGTGTTTTTGTACACCTCGTCGGGGTGGTCCACCCGGATCAGGGGCTTGTTGGTGGGCACCTCCACGATGTCCAGCTGGTAGGTGGCGTTGAACTCCTCCTCTTCGGTCAGGGCGGTGCCGGTCATACCGGAGAGCTTCCGGTACAGACGGAAGTAGTTCTGGAAGGTGATGGTGGCCAGGGTCTTGGACTCCCGGGCCACGGTGACCTTTTCCTTGGCCTCAATGGCCTGGTGCAGGCCGTCGTTATACCGCCGGCCATACATGAGACGGCCGGTGAATTCATCCACGATGATGACCTCGCCGTCCTTCACCACGTAGTCGATGTCCCGCTTCATGAGGCCCCGGGCCCGGATGGCCTGGTTGATGTGGTGGGAGAGGGTGGTGTTCTCCGGGTCGGAGAGGTTTTCCACGTTGAAGGCCTTCTCCGCCTTGGCAATGCCCCGGGCGGTGAGGGTGACGGCCCGGGCCTTTTCATTGACCACGTAGTCGGCGTCGATGTCGTCGGCCTCCTCTTCCTTGTCGTCCACGGTGGCCTTCACCAGGCCCTTCAGACTGGCGGCAAAATTGTCCGCCAGGGTGTACAGCTGGGTGGACTGTTCCCCCATACCGGAGATGATCAGGGGGGTACGGGCCTCGTCGATGAGGATGGAGTCCACCTCGTCCACAATGGCGAAAGCGTGGCCCCGCTGCATGAGCTCAGCCTTGTAGATGGCCATGTTGTCCCGCAGGTAATCGAAACCAAACTCGTTGTTGGTGCCGTAGGTGATGTCCGCGTTGTAGGCGGCTTTCTTGCCCACCGGGTCCACGCCGTGGATCACCAGGCCCACGGTGAGGCCCAAAAAGCGGTAAACTTTTCCCATCCAGTCGCTGTCGCGCTTGGCCAGGTAGTCGTTGACGGTGACGATGTGGACCCCTTCCCCGGACAGGGCGTTGAGGTAGGCGGGGAGGGTGGCCACCAGGGTCTTGCCCTCGCCGGTCTTCATCTCGGCGATGCGGCCCTGGTGGAGAATGACGCCGCCGATGAGCTGCACCCGGTAGGGGCGAAGCCCCAGAACCCGGTCCGCGGCCTCCCGGCAGGTGGCAAAGGCCTCGGGGAGAAGATCGTCCAGGGTCTCCCCCTTCTGATACCGCTCCTTGAATTCTGCGGTCTTGGCCTGGAGCTGGGCGTCGGTGAGCCCCTTGTACTCCTCTTCCAAGGCCTCGATTTTGCGGACAATGGGATCAATGCGCTTGATCTCCTTTGCCATGTTGGTGCCGAACAGTTTGGTCAAAAAACCCATAGTGGATAGATCCTTTCCAAAAGCGGAAACCGCTGTGTTTTGTAAAAATAATGGGCATAAACCCCCATGGTCATAGCATTATAACACATTCCCCCGGGAGAAAAAAGAGGAAACTGTGAACAAGTGGTAGAAAATCCGGGGAAAAATCAAGGTTGTTCGAGGAAGATTCCCTGTGGTATACTGTTGCCAAAAGACATTGACACCAAAAAGGAGACATGGCCATGGCGGCGAAAAAGAACGAACAGCACCCTCTTCGGATCGAAGGATACGGCAGCGCGGGAGAGGGGGTGGCCCGGCTGGAGGGACAGGCGGTCTTTGTCAAGGGGGCCTTGGCGGGAGAGATCTGCCAGGTTCAGCTGTTGAAGGTGGGCAAGTCCGCCGCCTGGGGCCGGGTGACCCAGGTGCTGACGCCGGTTCCAGGCCGCCAGAGCCCCGACTGCCCCCGGTATCCCCGGTGTGGAGGATGTCAGCTGCGGCACATGACCTATGCCGAGGAACTGCGCTTTAAGCGGCAGAAGGTCCAGGACGCCTTGCAGCGGATCGGCGGATGGACCGGGCGGGTGGAGAAGATCCACGGGGCGGAAGCGCCGGACCGGTATCGGAACAAAATCCAGTTTCCCGTGGCCGACGGCCCTCGGGTGGGCTTTTTCCGGGCCCGGAGCCATGAAGTGATTGACGCGGAGGACTGTCTCTTGCAGCCGCTGGCCGCCACCCGGCTGCGGGAGGCGTTCAAACTGTGGATGGAACGGTATCAGGTTCCCGCCTACGATGAAAGGGTCCACGGGGGGCTGATCCGGCATTTCTATGTGCGGGTCAACCAGCGGGGACAGTCCCTGTGCGCGGTGATCGCCAATGGGACGGACCTGCCCCATCAGGAGGAATTGGTGCAGGCGCTGCGCCGGGCAGAGCCTGATTTGGCGGGGGTGGTGCTGTCGGTCAACCAGGAGAAGACCAATGTTATTTTGGGAAAGACCCACCGGTGCCTCTGGGGGCGGGACTACCTGGAGGATACCCTATGCGGCCTGACCTTCCGGCTCTCCGTGCCCTCCTTTTACCAGGTGAACCGGGAGCAGGCGGAGGTTTTGTATGGCCGGGCGCTGGCCTTTGCGGGGCTGACAGGGCGGGAGACGGTGTTGGACCTCTACTGCGGCATTGGAACCATTACCCTGGTCATGGCCCGGCAGGCGGGGCGGGCCATTGGGGCGGAGGTGATCCCCGCCGCGGTGGAGGACGCCAAGGCCAACGCGGCCCGCAACGGGGTGACCAACGCGGAGTTTCTCTGCGCCGACGCGGCGCAGGCCGCCCAGACCCTGGCCGACCGCGGCCTGCGCCCCGATGTGATCTGCGTGGACCCGCCGCGAAAGGGACTGGCCCCGGCGGTGATCGACGCCATCGTTCAGATGGCCCCGCAGCGTCTGGTCTATGTCTCCTGCGACCCGGCGACACTGGCCCGGGACGTCAAGCGCATGGAGGAGCAGGGGTATGTGCTGCAGAGGGCGGAGGCGGTGGATTTGTTTCCGCGGACGGCGCATGTAGAGACGGTGTGCCTGTTGTCCAAACTCAAATACTAAGTAGCATATCGAGGTGGAGTTGAATTGAGATGAGCTGGATTTGACTGCGGCGGAGAGCAAAGTCATCTATGACGAGATCAAAGCGTATGTACTGGAGCATACTGGCTTGAAGGTATCGTCCCTGCATATCTCCCAGGTCAAGCGGAAGTGCGGGTTGGAGGCTGGCCAAGACTATCATCTGTCGAAGAAGGAAGATGCCAAAGCGCCGCAGTGCCCGCCGGAAAAGGAAGCGGCCATTATGGATGCACTGAGGCATTTTGGCATGCTTTAGGGAATTCTGGAGTATTGGCGAAACGATGAACGGAGTCCGTAGAAGCGACCACCGATTGTTCAATAGTCGGTGGCCGCTTCTTTTGCGATCAGGAAAACAGAATACGATTTTTATTGTCTCTATCACAAAATATTTAATTTGCGAAACCAGTGGAGGAATTTGTGGATTTTTGGTATAATATAAGAAATATTAACGGAATTGGTTGGGAAGCTTCCGATGGCGCGTATCAGTTGCAATAAGCTCTGGAAGAGGCTTATAGATCAAGAGAGAAAAAAGCCGGCATTCGCTCTGCTTCCCTTGCAAAGCTCGGCAAAGGGGACAACATTACCACAGATGTTCTGCTTCGTATCTGGGAGGTAATGGACTGCCATATAGAAAATATTCTCGAAACGACCGGAGAATAGCCAGCACGAAGAATGAATTGGGAGGTTTTGCTATGACGATATTGGGCAAAAAACAGATGTCCGAAGAAGACATCAAGTTAAACTTCATAACTCCGGCCATTCAGAGAGGTTGGAAAGGTCATATCACGATGGAGACCAGAATCACAGATGGCCGCATCAACATCAGGGGCAATATCGTGGTTCGCAGCAAACCCAAGTTTGCCGATTATTTGCTGTACTTAAACGATGGCAAGCCGATTGCCGTTGTGGAAGCAAAGGACAACAACCACTCTGTATCTCATGGATTGCAGCAAGCGATGACATACGCTCAGATGATGGACTTGCCGTTTGCATATTCGTCAAACGGCGATGCGTTCTATGAGCATGATTTCCTGACCGGGCAGGAACAGCAGATTGCATTGGAAAAATTTCCGACACAGGACGAGCTAATTGCACGCTACTATGCGGAGTTGAATGGCGGCAAGGGCATTTCTGCCTTGGAAAAGAAAATTGTTGCCCAGCCGTATTATTCATCTCAAAGCACGTATCCGCCAAGATATTATCAGCGAAACGCTGTGAACAGAACGGTGGAAGCAATCGCAAGAGGACAGCAGAGATTGCTGCTTGTTATGGCTACCGGAACCGGCAAGACCTATACAGCGTTTCAGATTGTCTATCGGCTGCTCCGTTCTGACCTAAAAAAGAGGGTTTTATATCTGGCAGACCGGAACATTCTGGTTGACCAAAGCATTTTGCAGGACTTCGCCCCCCTTGAAAAGACCATCTACAAGGTGGACTTCTCCGATAAGGAATGCCTGAGCAAGATTGCTTCCCATGAAGTGAATTTCGCCCTCTACCATCAGATGGTAGGGCAGAATGACGAAGAACATTTCAGGCAGATACCGGCAGAATATTTCGACCTTATTATTGTAGACGAGTGTCACCGCGGCAGTGCCAAGGAGGACAGCAACTGGCGTAAGGTTTTGGAGTATTTTGCTTCGGCAACGCAGATCGGAATGACGGCCACCCCGAAGGAGAGTGAAAAGGTATCCAATATCGACTACTTTGGAGAGCCGGTTTATATTTACAGCTTAAAACAGGGCATTGAGGACGGCTTCCTTGCCCCGTTTAAGGTCATCAATATTACAACCAACATCGGAGACGGCTGGAGACCATACCAGGGACAGACCGATATTTTTGGCAATGTCATTGAAGACCGAATTTACAACAACCGGGATTATGATTACACCATCATTCTCCAAGACCGTATTGATGAGGTCGCCAGAGAGATCACGGAATATCTGAAAAGCACCGACAGAATGCAGAAAACCATCGTGTTCTGCGCTTCCGAAGACCATGCAGAGCGCATGAGAATCGCCCTTGTCAACGACAATCAGGATATGGTGAAGGAGAATCCGGACTATTGCGTGAGAATTACCGGCTCAGATGTGTACGGCAAGTCCAAACTTGACTATTTCATTTCTGTATCCGAACCATATCCCGTGATTGCAACCACATCGGAACTGCTTTCCACCGGGGCAGACTGCAAGATGACCAAGCTCATTGTTCTCGATAAGACTGTGGAGAGTATGACCACGTTCAAGCAGATGATCGGACGAGGAACCCGTATCCGAGAAAAGGAGGGCAAGACACACTTTGTCGTGATGGACTTTCGGAATGTGACAAGGCTGTTCACCGACCCTGAGTGGGACGGTCCGGTTGAGCAGCACGAGGGTTTTGAGCATGGCGGCGCCAAGCCAAAGGGCGGCGGCCACGGCGGTGGTGGGAAGAATCCTCCCGATGATCCTGTGGAAACGCCCATCGTGGACAGGGACGGCTGCAAGGTAAAGATTATCAATAAGACCGTTTCTGTCTATGATGCGAATGGCAAGCTGCTTAAGCAGGAGGACATCATCGACTACACCAGAACCAATATCAAGGGTGAATACGCTTCCCTGTCCGATTTTATCCGCAAGTGGAAAGCGTCGGACAAGAAGAAAACCATTGAGGAATCTTTCACGGCGATGGGCATTGACCTCAAAGCGTTGAAGGCAGACCAAGGGATGGAAGATGTGGACGATTTCGATTTCATCTGCTATGTGGCATACGGCAAGAAGCCGCTGACCCGCAAAGAACGGGCCAGCAAGGTGAAGAAAAAAGACTTCTTCAGCAAGTATTCTGCCGAAGCGCAGGCGGTTCTGGGTATCCTTTTGGATAAGTACATGAATCAGGGCATTACCGAGGTTGAAGATATTAAGGTTCTGTCCCTTGCCGATTTTGCGAACTTTGGGAAGCCCGCAAAGATCGTCAAGCTGTTTGGCGGCAAGGCGCAGTACGAAGCAGCCATCAGGGAGCTGGAAGAAAGTATCTATGAATTTGAGGTAGTTTAATATGGCGATGCAGTCAGGATTTATAAAACGCATCAGAGATATTATGCGTATGGACGCAGGGATCAATGGTGACGCCCAGAGAATTGAGCAGATGGTGTGGATGCTCTTTCTGAAAGTCTATGACGCAAAGGAAGATGATTGGGAGCTGAACGAGGACGACTACGAATCCATCATTCCCGAAGCATTGCGATGGAGAAATTGGGCGAAAGCCGACAGCAACGGTCACGCCATGACGGGGGACAAGCTGCTGAACTTCGTCAACAACATTCTGTTCCCGGTGCTGAAAGGCAATGATGTGAAGGACGGGGATGCGGTTCTCTATGAGGGGATCAAGGTGACACCCGATACGCCAATTAAGAAAGCCATTGTCAAATCCGCCTTTGAGGACGCCAACAACTATATGAAGGACGGCGTTTATCTTCGTCAGGTCATTGATGTCATTGACGAGATTGCATTTGACGATGTGGATGATAAAGCCGCAGCTGGGCGAAAAGATGGCAGACAAAACCACGCCGAGATTGATACAATTCCATACCTTCAAAAATGCTGTAAATCCGCCGTTTCTGGGCGGTTTTTCTATTTTCAGCACTGTGGCGGCATAGGCTGAGTGGCAGCTTTGCCAGAGCGAATCACACTTTTCGGAAGTACTTTGTAACGATAGAAAAGCTATTGTTACAGAGTAGGGCTATCGTTAAAATGTTGTTTTAGAATTAAACGAAGCAAATAGAACAGGAGTTCTCGAACTGCTTGGATAAAAAATCGCAACTAAATGCGAAAATCTATTGCAACAAGCGTAGCTTTGTGCTATAATTTTAATTGGATTTTGTGACTCGAAAAATCCGTAGAGTTCATAATGTAGCTGTTAGAGTTGGAGGACAGATATGTCAGTTTCATATAACAGATTGTGGAAATTGTTAATTGATAAAAATATGAGTGTCGCTGATATGCGGAGAGCAGCCGATATTGCGCCAAATACCGTTACTCGGATGAAGAAAGATCAAGAGGTAACTTTGGCTGTTCTTGAAAAGATATGTGCTGTTTTAGATGCGGATTTCGGCGATATTGTAGAATATAAGAAATAGCGTTTGCGGAGGTTTCTCATGTTAAAAGATAAAAGCCTAACATATGTGACGCTGTTTAGTTCGGCCGGTGTAGGCTGCCACGGTTTCCAAATGGAAGGATATCGTTGCATTGCCACGAATGAAATTATAGAGCGTAGGATGCAAGTGCAACGTTGTAATCATAAATGTGAATTTGATTCCGGTTATATTGTTGGAGATATCACATCCGATGAGATTAAACAGAGAATTTATGATGAGATCCACAGGTGGGAGAAAAAAGGCAATGATCGTGTGGACGTTATCATTGCTACGCCACCCTGTCAGGGCATCAGCGTCATTAACCATAAAAAGAACGGTAAGGAAATAAACAGGAATAGCCTTGTGGTTGAATCCGTTGAGATTATCCGCCGGATTAATCCAAGATTCTTTATTCTTGAGAATGTCATGGCGTTTCAGAAAACACTCTGCATTACACCCGATGGACGGACTGTGCCTATTGGAGAGTATGTTAGGGAGACTCTCGGAAAGGATTATATCATTTCCGGGCGAATTCTGAACTTTATGAATTATGGCTCGAACTCTTCACGGACGAGAACATTGATGATTGGCGTCGATAAGGCCTATCGGAACAACATCACGCCATATGACATTTATCCGGAGTTCCGACCGGAGAAGACACTACGGGAAGTGATTTATGATTTCCCAAGACTGGAATGGGGAGAAATCTGCGCAACGGATTTCTATCACGCATTCCGCACATATAAGCCCGAGATGCGCGAGTGGATTCATGATCTAAGGGAGGGTGAATCCGCATTTGACAATGCTGATCCTGCCAAGCGTCCGCACAGGGTGGTTGACGGCAAAATCGTTGAGAACATTAGGAAAAACCGGGATAAATACACAAGGCAGCCTTGGGACCGCTTTATTCAGTGTGTTCATACCCGCAACGACCAACTGGCTGCGCAAAATACGATTCATCCAGAACAGGATAGAGTTTACAGCATCAGGGAACTCATGGCGATGATGACGATCCCTGACGATTTCCGTTGGGTGGATATGAGCCTCGATGAACTAAATGCGCTTTCGGATAAGGAAAAAAAGAATATTTATAAAAACCATGAAATGAACATTCGTCAGTGTTTAGGTGAGGCTGTACCAACTGAAATCATGCGGCAGCTTGCTGAGGCAATTCGTAGCAAGTTGAGCCAAAAAAGGTGTGAGTCTATTGAAATCAACAGGATCATCGCTGACAATCATTTGGATGAGAGGGAAAGCCTGTGTGCCTTTTTGAGGGATAATCCTCTGAAGTTGGATGTAGCATCGCTTATGCGGATTACAGAGCTTTGCAATGCCCGCAGGGAAAAAAATGCTGCGTTTTACACAAATAAGTTCATTGTGAACGAGATTATAGGGAGTTTACCAACGTTCAGCAAGGATGAAATTCGTATATTAGAACCGTCCGTAGGAGCGGGTAGTTTCATCCCTTTTCTGTTCAAGCGGTATGAAGATGTTCCCCATGTCATCCTGGATGTGGTAGATATCGATCCGGATAGTATTGAGACACTCAACATAATGCTGGAGAAACTTGACATTCCGCAGAATTTTACAATCAACCGCATATGTCAGGATTTCCTTACCTACCACACAACGTATCGGTATGACTTGGCGGTCGGCAATCCGCCTTTCTCGAAACTGAAAAAGAGGACGCCTGAAATTGAAATTTCTCTTGCGTCAAACGCAAACAAAGTCACCAATAATCTCTCGGAGATGTTTTTGGAAAAATGTGCCCGCTGTAGCGATTGTGTTGCCCTGGTGCTGAACAAGACGTTACTCAGTACAGATGAATTTGAGGAGACGAGAAATCTTCTGCAGCAGATGCGGATGGATACAATTATCGACTTCGGCCGCTATGGTTTCACCGGGGTGTCGATTGAGACCATGTGCCTCATCGTATATCCAAAGATGAAGCCGAAAGAAACAACGGTCTATAGCATGAAGTTCAACCGGAAATCCGTTCGGCAGCAATCTTATTTGACGGATGAGAGATTTCCTTATTTCATCATTTATCGGGATGAGCAGTTTGATAATGTTGCTGATAAACTGCAGTTTGATATGTTCTCAGTGTTTCGTGACAGACAAATTACAAAGTCCATTACGTGCCACAAACAAGATGGTTCTTCCTTGTGGGTAATCAAAGCAAGGAATATTAATGATGATGGACAGGGCGTCACGCACATTTCGGATTATGACGTCTACCTGCCGAAAGAAAGGGCTGTTGGACTTTCAGCATACCGATATGTAAATGATTATAGTGTTTACCTGACTCCGAATATGACTTATAATCCACGAGTCATTGAGAATCTTCCCGGAACCATTGCAGATGGTTCAGTCGCAGTTCTGATTCCGAAGAAACCGCTGCGGCTTACTAAGAGGCAAAGGGCGTATTTCTCAACAGAGGAATATAGGCGGTTTTACGGGATTGCAAGAAATCTGTCAACGCAGTCCATTAATGTGGACAAGACAAGTGTGTATTTTTATGGGGTGTTAAAAGAAGATGACGAGTAATATTTTACAGAGATTTTTGGATGAACATGATTATGATGTCCGCAAAACAGGGAACGGTCGCTGGATTGACCAGAAGTGTGCCTTGGATGCGGTCTGCTTTGTAGCGGACTGTATTGTAGATTATATTCAGAACGGAGGTCGGCAGCCATTTCAGTCGCCGGATATTTGGCACTCCGAGTACGCTATACAGAATGTTCAGCATTTGTTTGGAAAACCTGATCCGACCATAAGGACAACGCTTGACGAATACAATAAGTTCTTCCGTCAACCTATGAAGATGCTGGCGGCAGCGGGGGTTCTACGAGAGGACGGTGTTGTACATAATACTATCCAATTCAGCGTGGAAAACATGGATGTGTTGGAGTATATTGCGCTCCGTGAGCGAAATTCTTTCGAGTTTCTTTGCCTTTATATCGAAAAGACACTGAAGGATAGTGGCTTGTGGAACAGGTTCGAGACCTTTTTTGAGTTACAGACAAAAGAGTCCCTGCAAGAACTGAAGACCAGGTTCTCTGATTTTTGCATCAGATACACACCCATCAACACAGCGGTAGAGGCAAACCGTATCTTTATCAAGGTATTGAATCCGCTCGCCTGCAAACTGCACAAGAAGGGTGTGGAAAAAGGGCATCTTTCAAGGGCTATGATTACCTACGATAAAATCATGTATAACCAGACCAACTGGAGAGATGATGCCATAGGCAAGGATAAGAATGTTGCTCGTGGTGATTTTAATCCGCAGCCGAAGACCGAGCAGATGTATCAGTACCGTATCAGCAGAGCCATGAAGTATCTTCGCAAATTCAATGACGATCATAGGGACGGTATGTCAGAAGTTTTGGATCGTTTTTCTGTTGGCGAAAAGGCCACACATATGCACCACATCTTCCCCCAGAATGAATTTGAGGAGATTGCTGATTATATTGAAAACCTCATCGCGCTAACCAGCGGACAGCATTTACAGAAAGCGCATCCAAATGGGAATACACGGATTATAGATAAGCAGTATCAATACACCTGCCTTATCGCTAAGACAGAAAGTATTCGGAAAAATATTATGGACAATAAAGGCGAACCAATTATTTATGATTTCGCGGCGTTTATGTATGTGTTAGATGTTGGGCTCAGAACAGATTATTTTGAAGCTCTGCCCTCTTGCGATTTTAATTCTGTCGTAACTGGCATTGAATTCAACTACTAAATAGCCTTAGAGGGGAGGGCGTTCGTATGAGGAAAAGCCGATCATTTAAGGAATATGTTGAGAACAACCTCGACAATCAGATCTGGAAGGAAATTGAAGAGTTTTTGCGTTCGGTTGACCCTTCTGTTCTCGATTTGCGCCTTAACAGAGTCCGAAATGTCGGCGAAATAGAACTTTATGAAACAGATCTGCAATTTGTGGATGTGTCTGATCTCCCCGGCTCTGCTATAGAATTTGATGTGGTTATGGACGCTACGCTCATTGTCCATGATGAGGATCGATATCATAACGATGAAACTGAGGCAACTCATCAATGGCTCATGGTTCGCTGCCGTGGCGATCTGGATTGTGGGCTTAGCGATCTGGATATTTATGATGTCCTCGTGTATAACAGCCGTAACCGTCAGAGGCGCCCTATGTCCAATGCGCTCGTGCCAATCATCTATAAAGATAATCTTGAAAAAGAGGCCGAGACGTTCCTGCGAAATTACTACAAAGAGGCCCTCCTGCAGCCGATGTGGGTCGATCCATCCGAACTGGCAAAGCGGATGAAACTCACAGTGATTCGGCATCGCATATCGAAGGACATGAACGTTTTCGGGCAGATCTATTTTCGTGAAACGGACGCTAAACTGTATGACGGAGAGAAAGAGGCGGAGACGGTAAAGCATGTCATGCCAGGAACCGTTATTGTTGACCCGTCTGTGGCTTTCCAGCGAAATCTTGGAGCTTACAATAATACCATTGTTCATGAATGCGTCCATTGGGAACTTCATAAAAAGGCTTTTGCACTTGAACAGCTATATAACGAGGATGCAAGCCAGATCAAGTGTAAAGTAGTTGGCGGTGTAGAAGGCCCAAATAATGACGATACCAAATGGATGGAGTGGCAGGCGAACGCCCTTGCTCCCCGCATCCAAATGCCGCTTGCCATGTTCAAGCGGAAAGCATCTGCGATGATCCGGAAATACCGCGATGAACTGGGCATTTTTGAACTGTGTGAGTTGATGCCCTTTGTTATCGAGGAATTGGCGACATTCTTTATGGTTTCCCGGACTGCGGCTAAACTGCGTATGATTGACGCCGGGTATGAGGAAGCGGCGGGAGCCTTTATCTACATAGACGGACATTATGTAAAGCCACACGCCTATAAGAAAGGCTCAATCAAGCATAATCAGACTTATTCCATTCCGGCACAGGATGCGGCAATCCAGAGCCTTGTTAACCCAAAGCTAAAAGATGCCGGGCACTATGTTTATATCGATTCGCACTTTGTTCTGAACCATCCAAGGTATGTGTATCAGAATGAAGCTGGCGAGACTTTGATGACCGACTACGCTCGGTATCATGTGGATGAGTGCTGTCTGGCATTTGATCTCTCTATTCGGGGCAAGGTAGAGGAACGCTATCACCGGGAATGTTTTCTGAACCGCGACAAAGGTTCTCCCATCGACTTTGATATCGTGTATAATGGAGAAAACGGAGAACTTGATGCGGAAAGCAGAAAAAAACTCATCCGTGATACGGTTATGGAGGAAGCCAGAGTATTGGACGGTCTTTCCAACAACTATACGAAAGCATGGAAAGAACTATTGAAATGGAGAGGTATCTCACAGGCAGAACTCTCCCGTCGAACTATGATCACAGAAAAGACTATCGGGCATATCATCAATGGAGATACCATTGGAACTCTCAATAATGTGGTGTTGATGTGCCTTGCCGCTCATCTCCCTTGGGATATGAGTGATTACCTGATTCAACGCTCTGGACATAAGCTGTTATGGAACAACAATGACCACAATTGGTATCGGTTTGTGCTGAAGAATATGTACCCAAAATCAATCCCGGAAATACAGGCATTTCTGCAGGAGCAGGGTGCGAGTCCGCTGTAAGTCCACAAAATCCATATTTTAACAGGAGCCAGAGATGAAAATAGAGATTGAAAAGGATTTCCCTCAGTATTTTAAGCCAGCCTATCCGGAAGAATTTGAATTGTTTTCCCATTTTGAAGTAACAGCGGGCATACCAACCGTTTTGTTTGCTATCACTACTTGGAAAGAGAACGGCAAACCGAATGTGTGCTTTCATTCGTGGAGTTGCTTTCACGGGGATAAGACCGCTTTCTTTGCTGTGATGGGCAATTTATATCAGCATACTCACACCTATACTAATATCCAAAGGGAAAAATGTTTTTGCATCAACTTCCTTCCGATAAGTTATTATGATAATTTGGTGAACACCATTCATCACAACGAAATAGACGATGACGAATTTGCAGAAGGAGGTTTTACTATTTCCAGCGCAAAAACTATTCCCGCACCTGTAATCAATGAGGCGTTTCTTACTATGGAATGCACCCTGAAAGAAGTGCAGGATTTAAGCGGTGCGGGAATAACTGCTATGGTGATCGGGCAAGTGCAGCATATTTCTGTGGAGGAAACGTATGCGCAGGGGTATGAACAGAGATATGGCAAAGATGGATTTATGCTGCTTGTTCCTGCACCGCAGGACCTTATCACCGGGGAGCCAAATCAGTCAGCGATTGCGACTGTGTATATTGAGAAGTATGATTGATTCATGAAAGGAAGTTAAAATTTGAGGAGGAGCCCTATGAGTGAAAATGTACGTCTTGGCTATGGCGTTGTGGATGAAGCAAAAACCGAGGCCAATAATAGAATAAAAGAACTTGTCAAAATAGCGGTCAATATGTTCTTTGATGATTTGGAGGGGCGGGTAAAAGACCTCCCGGAAACTATCAAGCGACTGCGTAATAATCCAGACATAGAACAGAAGCTGGCAGCATTATGGTCAGAACAGCTTTTTAAAGAAGGCCTTGTTCCTAAAGGATATAGTGGTCTGCCTGATAAGTTGCTGGTTGCCAATCTCCATCAGGATGGATATTTGAATGGGATGTATGTAGGCTATATCCTTGCGATGATGGCGCTGGTGGATAATGGTACTTCTAAAGACACGATTCTTGCTGTTCGTGATTATATCCGCCCGAATTTAATGGGGCATCATTTTGACGACCGGGACGAGTTTATCAGCCAATACAAAAATGAAAAATATAGCTGGGTGGAAAAGGAAAAAGGCTGACCATAGGGATACCAAATAGATAAAGAATGGGATTACAGCAAGTTTTTTATTTTTGCATCCGAAAACATGGAAATCCGATTACAATGCTCAAAATAACATGAAAAGTGCCTAACAGAGCCATATGTGACCTTAACGATCATGTATGGCTCTATTTTTTTGCTCATTTTCCGAGCCTTTGAGAGCGAAACATGGAAATGTGCTTACAATTCCGTATCCTGCACGAAGCGGCTAAAATGGAATTATCAAAGGGAACACCTTTGAAATAAATCAAATCCGCTTTGTGAAGTACGCGCGTTAAGCAGAGCGGTGGATACATACGGAAGTCTGAAACTGGCGTTATTGTGCTGGTTCAGGAAAATCCGATGTCCACCGTTTTCTCGCCATGCCATCACAAGGCTGCCGGAGTCGGTGTGTCATCAGATGCACCGGCTTTCTTCGTGTCCACCGCTCGGTGAGCGGTGAAAGGACACGAAATGAAAGCCAGTCAGAGTAACACAGAGGCAAAGAAGTTCCAGATCCCGATGGTAGTAACGGACGAGATCATCCATGATTTTGGCTTCAAACCGGAAGACGTCACCTGGCAGCGCATCGGAAACCGCAAATGCCGGGTGGTCATGGTGGATGCGACCGAGGAGGAGTATCGGGCCTATATGGCGCCGGTCTGGGCAGAGATCAAACGGGAAGACCGAGATGGCCGATGCATGGTCAAGGGAAAGAATGGCCGGCTCATCCGCTGCCCGGAGAGTAACCGTTGCGAGGAGTGCAAGCATTTCTCGGAGTCCAGCCGTGAACGGAATAAACCTGCCTCGCTCTCCGTACTGATGGATGAGGGAGCAGAGCCAGCCGCTGAAGGAGCGTTTGAGGAAGATGTTATCTACGAGACGATTCTGGAAGACCTGATCGCCATGCTCAGCGAAATCAAGCCGAAGTACGGCAAGATTTTCCGTCTGCTCTACAATGGAGCCACCCAACAGGAAATGGCGGACGAGCTTGGGATCAAGCAGCGGACAGTGTCGGATGACATCAAGAAAATCCGCAGCCTGGTGCAGCCGCTGGCAAAAGACATTTTCAACCGTTAAAAAGTGAGCGGTGCTTATCATCACGATAGGCACCGCCTTTTTCAGTCCTTTTTGTAAAACATGGTCTCATAGCCGTCCGCCCGGAGATTCAGACCTTTGATCCACGGCGGCGTCCTTCCCATCTGTTCACATACAGCGTCAAGGGAGACATCCATACTGCACTCAATAATCAGTTCATCATGGACATGGCCGACAATAAAGCAGTGTGAAAGTGTCCGGATGGCATACATGAGGATATCTCTGGAAACCGCCTGGACGATGTTTTCCACGAATTTCGGGCCGTAAGATTCGATGCGTTCCCACTTCTTTGTGCTGCCAATACCCTCATAGGTGACGGAATCGCCGCCGAACTTGTTTGTCCCCATCCTCGGCTTCACATAGCAGAGCTGCCGGCCGGAAGGCAGGACGATGAACAGCATTCCGCTGCGGTAACGGAACCGGATACCGTGCGTTTCCGTGTCCAGCCGCTGGCGGACGGTTGTTTTGACCGCATTGTCCACATCCCACCAGAACTGCACGATGTTTGGATTGGAAGTGCGCCAAGCGTCTACGAGGGGCTGGAGTTCCTCCTCGGCAAGCCCCATTTCCAGTGCGCCCATCGACTTGAGAGCGCCCACCGATCCGCCATATCCAAGGGCCAGCTTGGCGATTTTGCCTTTCTGTCTGAGATGGGCGTTCTGCCCGTGTTTTTCCACTGGCACATGGAACATGGCAGAGGCGCTGGCGCAGTAGATGTCGCTGTTTTCTGAAAAGACCTTCAGGCGCCAGGACTCGCCGGCCAAAAACGAAAGCACCCTGGCTTCGATGGCGGAAAAGTCGGAAACGATGAATTTATATCTCTCCCTTGGCACAAACGCCGTGCGGATGAGTTCCGACAGAACTTCCGGCACGGAGTCATACAGGGTGGAAAGCATGGAGTAATCGCCGGAGCGGACAAGACTCCTGGCGTCCTCCAGATGCGCCATGTGGTTCTGCGGAAGATTCTGTAACTGGATCAGCCGGCCCGCCCAGCGGCCGCTTCTATTCGCACCATAAAACTGGAACATCCCTCTCGCCCTGCCATCTGCACAGACGGCGTTCTGCATGGCCTGGTATTTCTTCACAGAGGACTTGGCAAGCTGCTGACGCAGCTCCAGCACCTCGGCGAGTTCCGGCGGTGCGGTTTTCAGCAGTTCCTTCACAGCTTTCTTATCCAGGGAGTCCACCTCAAGACCGTGTTTTGTGAGCCATTCCTTCATCTGCTGGACGGAGTTCGGATTTTCCAGAGCGGTAAGCTGCCGCATCTTTGCGGAGAGTTCCTCCCTGGAACGCTCATCGATGGCAATGGCCTGTTCCACCAGCACCATGTCAAGCTGTATGCCCCGGTCGTTGATCTCCTGGTCGAGATAGTATTCCTCCCACAGGAAATCCGGCACGGGGAACTTCGACAGCTTCTGCTGGATCGCCATCTCGGTTTCCACGTCACGCTTGTTATACGCGATGAAGGTGGACCACCTTACCGGGTCATGCTCCGGGAGATTGCGTGTCCTGCCGCCGTTGGCCTTGGTAGGCTTACAGGGGACACAGAAATAGCGGATGAGCGCCTTGCCCTCAGCCATCTTCTGGTTTTCCAGCTTCAGAACTTTGCCGATCCCCTCCAACGAGAGGGGCAGCCCCATGTACGCGCCCCATACCAGGGAGCAGCGCCAGGAGGACGGGTCAAGGTAATTCCGGACGGTATCTTCCTCGATGCTGTAGGAAGAAAAATGCTGCGGATAGTTCCGGCGCAGCCAGACGGAAAGGCAGATCCGCTCGAAGGACGCATTATACGCCCACTTGATAACGGAATCATCCGAGAGAGCTTTGATAATCTCCTCCGGTACCGTATCGCCGGATGCCAGGTCGTATACAGTAGCTTCACCGCCGTCTGCGGACACGCCGAAAAGCAGAATCTCAAAATCAGGAGACGAAGCGTATTTATACACGCCGCATTTCTTCATATCGACACTGGAGAAGGTCTCCAAATCGATGGATAAGGTGTGGATTGCCATACTGTTACCTCCATAAGAAAATAGGCGGCAGGAGTCCTGTTCCCGCCGCCCGGTGTGCATTGTTTATTCCTTTGGCTGCTTTGCCGCCTGGCGCTTCTTCTCCCGGTGCTTCTTAAACTTTGTCCAGCACCAGTGCAGGAAGTCGGTGATCCAGTACACGATGCTGCCGATGGCAAATCCGTACAGGAGAATGAAGATCACGATCACATCAAACTGTTTTGCAAACTCATAAAGCTCTGTCATATCCCTTTACCTCGCATTTTCTTTGAATGGGCGGGCGGCAGCAGTGACTGCCGCCCTTGTGTTGTCTCAGGAAAGATAATCGTCATCGTCCTCGGTGGTAAAATCGTCCTCGGCACGGCTCTTGCCGCCCAGCGGCTCCCCGTCGGAGATCTTCTGCAGATTGTTCAGCCCGCAGGCGATGCCCCGGTTGCCGTTGGAATTAAAGGCGTACAGGTTGATGCTGGCCCTGCCGTATACGCCGGAATATACCTCGGAACGCTCCAGGATGGGGTTCAGGTCTGCATCCACAATGCCGGGAGCGGTGTCGGAGTTGGCGTTGATGAAGTACGCATCCGCATAAACCGGATCGTTGGGGCGTTCCGCATCACCGTCACGCAGCGGGGTCTTGATGACTGAGAGGGCGGGGACGGTCTTGCTGTTGCCCTTCAGCTTGGACTCGCCTTCCTCATAGGCTGCCTGGATCGCCGCCTTGATGGCATCCACGGTCTTCTTGTCAGACTTCGGGATGATCAGGCTGACGCTGTACTTGGGCTTGCCGCCGTTGATGCTCTTGGGGTCCCAGACATTCGCATAGCTCCAGCGGGTTCTGGGACCGGTGATAACTTTTGTCTTATTTACAATCTTTGCCATAGTTGTTGTCCTCCTCATTTTCTTTGAAATCGTTAATGGCTGTGTTTATGGCCGGGCGCTTGTCGCTCTCCGGCACCAGTACGGGTTTGCCGGGTGGCTTGTATACAAGGCCGCCGAGCAGCTCTTCAAACTTCTTCCGGCCAAGGGCATGGCTCATGGCCGTGATACCCAGAAGTTTTTTCTCATAGGGCTCATAGCCGGCATCTTCGACCACCCTGGCGACTGCGCCCTCATCGGTGTACTTCCGGTTGGAGCGGCCCTCGACTACTTTGAATCCTGTGAACTTCGTCCCGGACAGGGCTTTCTGCAGGGCGTAGTTCTTGACGTCCCCGGCCTAGGCGACCAGCTCGTCTGCCTTGGAAAGGATCGCCGCGATCTCCTCATCTTCTAGGAGCGCGGGTATTTCAAAATCATACCGGGCCAGTTCCAGGTTGTACTCCGCCCGCTTGCGGCAGCTGGCCTTTACCTTGCAGAACTGGCAGTGATCCCCGGCTTTAAACTCACCCTTGCCCTCGTATGCCAGTTTTGCGGCGGGGGCAAGCACAGTTTCGGCCCAGTCCAGGAGTTCTTCCCGGCTCATGGTGTATGTGCTGATATTCTCCCGGCGGGGCTGGTAGATGGTAAGGCTGATTCGCTGGGTGTCATAGATCCCATCGAACAGGTCGAGGGCGCCCAGAGCATAGCAGGAAAGCTGGCTGTTCTGCTCCGCCGACACCAGAACTCCAAGCCCGTGCTTGTAGTCAATGATGTGGAGAAGCCCGTCCGCGACGATGACGCAGTCCCCGGTGCCGAAGCTGCCCTCGATCCTCACATAGCGGGAATAGTCGAGCCGCTGCTCTACAAGCACCAGCGGGTCGGCGCAGAGCTTTCCGGCCTCCGCTGCCTGCTCCATGACAAAGGCGCAGTACCCTTCGGCGCATTCCTCCATCTCCTGGGAGTAGTAGGTCAGGTTTTCCGTAGGGTCTTTCACCCTGCGGCCGAGAGCTTTTTCTACCTTATAGGCGCACAGCTCATGGCAGTCGGATTCGCTGGGCCTGTCCGCATACTCCTCGCAGAGCCGCGCTGACGGCGGACAGTTGATCCACCTGTGGCTTGCGGAAGCGGAAAGGAAAGAATGTTTACCCATCGGTCCCCGCCTCCGGCTTTCCGAGCGCGTCCGCTTCCTTCAGAAACTCATCATATTGGGAAGGGTCGATGTCCGACAGCTTCCGCGCTCCGTACTTTGTGATGAGGGCTTTCACCTCTGCCGAATATCCAGCCTGGGCGATTACCGTCATGCGGTGGCGTACCTCTTCAAAGGCCGGTGTTTTCGGCTTTCCTTTTGGGGCTGCCTTTGGCGGCGTATCCTCCGCCCCCTGGGAAGAAAACATCCCCGCCAGCGTATTGGCGATTCCGATGATGGTCTCCCCACAGGAGCGCAGCTCCTTAATCTGTAAGTCCAGGTCGCTCATTTTCACCATCCGGCGTTCCTCCTTCCTGATTTGCCGTCTGCAGCTTTTTGGCGAGACGCTTCGCGATCACGCTGATGGCAATCAGCACATCGGCGAGTTCCTCGTCAAGCTGCCTGTCTTTCGTTGTCGCTGAATTTTCTTGCATCTGCAGCACCTCCGTTTCCGATCGGCTTTTCTGCCCCTCTGTCTCTGAAAGGACAGAACCAGGATTTTTCAGCGGAGAAAAATTTTGCCGTCCCTGTGCCTCTCACTTCTGAAAGGACAAGGACGGCATTTTTTAGCAGAAAATCTGACAGCGGCAGTTCGCATTTTATAGGAAACGAAAAAAGTCGAGGCGCCCGCCGCTGAAATGGAGGTTTTCTGTCCTTTCACAATTAGAGAGGTGTAAGCCGCTCAATTTTTCAGAGAAAGGATGGAAACAGACTATGGGAACTGCAAAATCAAAGGGCCTGCCGCGCTGCACAGCGCATCGGAACTGCTTTGCCAATAAGGACGGCGTATGCGTCTGCCTGGGCGACAATGACTTTCATGGAAAGGACTGCCCGTTTTTCAAAACCTCGGATCAGAATGACGCAGACAGGCAGAAAAGCTACGAGAGGCTGGTGCAGCTTGGTCGCGCGGATTTGATCGAGATGTATAAAGTGAGGGGCGCTTATGGGAGTCAGTAAATATAACAGTGAAGGTTACTATGACCCAACCGCCTATGAAGCCCTCACGAAAGTAACCCAGGAAGAAAAGGCGGCGAGATACCGGCCGCTGGTGTATATCTGCTCCCCGTATTCCGGGGACACAGAGGTCAATACCGAAAAAGCAAGGCGGTACAGCAGGTTTGCCAAAGACGCTGGCATGATCCCCATTGCGCCGCACCTGCTGTTCCCGCAGTTCTTATCGGAAGAAACGGAGCGGGAACTGGCGATCTTTATGGATCTGGTGCTGCTGGGCAAGTGTGAGCAGCTCTGGGTGTTCGGCGGTGAGGTGTCCGAAGGGATGCACCGGGAGATTGGAAAGGCAAAGCAGAAAAATTTGACGATCCGTTATTTTACGGAGGAGATGGAGGAAAGAGAATGCAGATGACAATTTATGACGCCGCGACGGTGGGGAGCCAGTCAAACTGCGTGTATCCGAATCCCGTGATGGTCACGGATGCGGATACCATGCGGCAGGCGGCTTTCGACCATGTATGCGCGGCATATAAGCAGAACTACCGCAGCGTGGACAATTTCTTAAAAGCGGACTGCCTGCCGATGGACTGTGACAACGACCACTCGGATGATCCGGACGACTGGCTCACGCCCTTTGACGTGGCGATGGACTTTCCGGGCGTGGGGATGATTTTTGTTTACAGCAAAAGCCACATGAAGCCGAAAGGAAAACGCGGCCCCAGGCCCCGGTTCCATGTGTATTTTATCTGTACGGAGACAACGGATGCGGCGCTCTACAGTTCATGGAAGGACAGGTTGATTGCCGATTACCCCTATTTCGATGACGGGGCCAAGGACAGCGCCCGGTTTCTTTTCGGGGTAAAAAACGCGGCGGTCGAGGTGTATGACGGCGAGATTACCATTGATGCGTTCCTTACAGACCGCTTTGCGGAGTGGGACGCGGCGCAGGGGCAGATCCCGGAAGGTTCCCGGAACAAGACCATGTCCCATTACGCCGGCCGGATCATCAAGCGTCTGGGCAACACCGAGGAAGCCCATAAGCAGTTCTTAAAGGAAGCGGAAAAATGCAGCCCGCCGCTGGATGATGCGGAGCTTGCAGGTATCTGGACCAGCGCCGTGAAGTTTGGGGCGAAGGTGGCTGCCCAGGACGGGTATATCCCGCCGGAGCAGTATAACCAGGACTTCCTGCTGATGCCAGAGGATTTCTCGGATGTGGGCCAGGCGATTGTGCTGTCGCGGGAGTACATGGATCGGCTCCGCTTCTCCCCGGCTACGGACTACATCGTGTTCAACGAATCCTTCTGGGAAGAATCCCAGCCAAACGCCCAGGGCATTGCCCAGGAGCTGACCGCGAGACAGCTTGAGGAGGCGGAAACCGAGATACAGCGGTGCATGAAGGAGATGTCGGATAACGGCGCATGGGCTATGCTCGCCGCGATGGGTGCCAAGAAAGCGATGGCGGCGTTTAATGAAGCCCAGCGGCACTCCTTTGAAAAGTATGAGCGGGCGGAGACCTACCGGAAGTATGCCATCAAGCGCCGGGACACCAAATACATCTCGGCGGCCTTAAAGGAAGCCCGCCCAATGATCCAGATCGAGCAGCGCATTCTGGATGCGGATGAGTTTTTGCTGAACCTGCCGTCCGGAACCTGCGATTTGAGGACGGGGGCTGTTCGGGAACACAATGCCCAAGACTATATCACGAAACAGACGGCGGTTGACCCGTCCGGGAACGGTATGGACGTCTGGGAGGACGCCCTCCAGACCTTTTTCCAGGGGGACGCCGACCTCATCCGCTATGTGCAGGAGATCGTGGAGCTTGCCGCCATCGGCAAGGTCTACATTGAAGCCCTGGTCATCGCCTACGGCGAGGGCCGGAACGGGAAATCCACCTTCTGGAACACCATCGCCCGTGTGCTTGGCACCTACTCCGGCAATATGTCCGCAGACACCCTGACCGTGGGCTGCAAGCGCAACGTGAAGCCGGAACTGGCTGAAGCCAAGGGCAAGCGGATGATCATTGCCGCCGAGCTGGAGGAAGGGATGCGCCTGAATACCTCCAACGTCAAGCAGCTCTGCTCCACAGACGAGATCTATGCGGAGAAAAAGTACAAGGCGCCGTTCTCCTATGTCCCCACCCACACGCTGGTGCTGTATACCAACCACCTGCCCAGAGTCGGGGCCATTGACCAGGGCACCTGGCGGCGGCTCATCGTGATCCCCTTCAACGCTAAGATTGAAGGCAAGGCAGACATCAAGAACTATTCGGACTTCCTGTTCAAAACAGCAGGCGGTGCTGTGCTTTCTTGGATCATCGAGGGCGCAAAGCGCGTCATCGGCAATGATTACAAAATCGTCCAGCCTAAAGTGGTGCGGGACGCCATCCAGAAATACAAGGAGAACAATGACTGGCTGTCCCATTTTCTGGATGACTGCTGCGAGATCGATCCGTCCTACGAAGCGAAGTCGGGCGAGGTTTATAACACCTACCGCAGCTATTGCAACCAGATGGGCGAGTATGCGCGAAGCACCACAGATTTTTACACTGCCATTGAGGCGGCGGATTTCACACGCCACAAGACGAAAAAAGGGATGCTGATTCATGGATTCCGCCTGAAATCGGAGTTTGAGTAAGCGTGAAGCTATCAAGGTGACAGTCGGTGATAGTCTCTCCCTAAAGTCCTCTAAGGACAAGAAAAAATAACATATATAAAGAAATCGTGGGAGGACTGTCATAGACCGTCACCAGAAGGAGGTCTTATGAGAGAGAAAACCATCGAACAAAAACTGGTTCAGGTAGTTAAGGCCAAAGGCGGGATTGCGCCGAAGTTCGTATCGCCGGGATTTTCCGGGGTTCCCGACCGCCTTATCCTATTGCCGGATGGGAAATGCGGCTTCGTGGAGGTCAAGGCCCCTGGCGAAAAACCACGGCCGCTGCAGGAGTCAAGGATACGGATTTTGCGGCGGCTGGGGTTCCTGGCATTCGTCCTGGATGACGAGAGCCAGATCCCCCACATCCTTTCTGAGATCGGAGGTGACAGCGGTGGAGTTTAAACCGCATGATTATCAGCAGTATGCCATCGAGTATATTGAAACACACGAGGTCGCCGCCGTATTGCTTGATATGGGTCTTGGCAAGACGGCAATCACACTGACGGCTTTATACGACCTGCTGTTCGACTGCTTCGAGATCACCCGCGTCCTGGTGATCGCACCTCTCCGAGTGACGAGGAACACCTGGCCACAGGAGATTGAAAAGTGGGATCACCTGAAGGATATCCGCTATTCTGTGGCGGTTGGTACGGAAAAAGAACGGCTGGAAGCGTTCCGCAGGGATGCGGATATCTATATCATCAACCGTGAGAACGTCCAATGGATGGTGGAAAATGTACCGTTTGAATTTGATGCCATCGTGGTGGACGAACTTTCGTCCTTCAAAAATTGGAACAGCAAGCGGTTCAAATCGCTGATGAAAGTGCGCCCCAGGGCGAAGCGAGTCATCGGCCTTACGGGCACCCCGTCCGGAAACGGGCTGATGGACCTGTTCGCTGAGTTCAAGGTGCTGGATATGGGTTAGCGGCTGGGGCGTTTTATCACCAAGTACCGCCAAGACTATTTCCGGCCGGACCGCATGAACGGGCAGGTGGTGTATTCCTATAAGCCTCTGCCGGGAGCGGAAAAGCGGATCTATGACAAAATTTCCGATATTACCATTTCCATGAAAGCCGCCGACCACCTTAAGATGCCGGAACTTGTAAGCAGTGAGTACCGGGTGTATATGGAGGAGCCGGAACAGGCCATTTACGATGAGATGTGCGAGGATCTGACGGCACAGCTGGATAAGGGTGAAGTCACAGCGGCCAATTGTCCGGCAAGCTCTCCCAGATGGCAAACGGGGCGGTCTATACGGATAACGGAGATGTGTTTATTATATTCAGGTTGTACTTGATACTTTGGTATCCTCCTTAAAAGCCGCAGCCAAGAGTATAATTCCAGGTATTGCAAGAGAAGATATCTTAACCTCGTTAATTCCACTTCCACCTCTCGCCGAGCAAAAGCGCATCGTTGCCAAAATCGAAGAACTGCTGCCGCTGTGCGATAGATTAAGAAAGTAGGGGAATTAGCTTGGAGGGAGAAAACGATGTATCGATGGAATGATGAGATTAGAAACAATAGAGTTTCAAGCTTCCGGGTACGCAGCTTTTGTGCGATGCCGGCGTCCGCAAGACAAAAATAGGGTCTGAGCAGGGAGAGCCGCAAAAAAATGGCCCGCGGAAAAAAGTTTTTCTTGTAATTTGGGGCAAAGGGTGGTACACTGCAACCGACAATTTAATAATGGGAGATGCTATTTTTGTTGTAACGCCGCGGGGAAAACGCGGCGGAAGGAGAAGTTCATGAAAAAACGTATTTTCGCACTTTTCCTGTCGGCCCTGCTTCTGACCACTGTACTCTGCGCCTGCGGAGACGAGAAGTCTGAGGAAGCAGGCGGGATCGGCAGCAATGGAACGAGCTCTTCCGGAGAGCCGGTCACCGGCGGTGAGCTGGTGGTCGGAATTTCTCAAGACCTGGGAGACAGTCTTGACCCGTATCAGATGACGGCAGCAGGAACCAGAGAGGTCTTATTCAACGTCTACGAGGGCCTGGTCAAGCCCAATGTCAGCGGCGAGTATGTGCCGGCGGTGGCATCCGACAGTACCGTGTCGGAGGATGGCCTGACCTATACCTTCCCCCTGCGGGAAGGGGTGCTTTTCCACAATGGGGAAGCTGTGACCGCCGAGGACGTGATCTATTCCTTTGAAACCTGCGCCGAGACCACGGTGGACACCGCCCTGGCCGCGGCGCTTTCTTCTGTGGAGGATATCTCCGCCGAGGGGAGCACCGTCACCATCACCCTGTCGGAAGCCAACCCGGACTTCCTGAGCTATGTGGGCATGGTGTACATTGTCCCGGCGGCGTATGACCAGCAGGATACCGCGCCGGTGGGGACGGGACCCTTCCAGTTTGTCTCCCGCTCTGTGCAGGAGAACCTGGTTCTGGAGAAGTTCGGCGACTACTGGGGCGAGAAGGCTTATCTGGACCAGGTGACCTTCAAGATCTATGAGGACGCCAACGCCCTTATGTCCGCCCTGAGCGCGGAGTCGGTGGACATGGCCTTCCACCTGACCATTGACCAGGTGAACACGGTCAGCGGCGGCGCCTACAAGACGCTGGAGGGTACCATGAACCTGGTCCAGGCCCTGTACCTGAACAATGATGTGGAGCCCTTTGACAATGAGAAGGTCCGGCAGGCCATGTGCTACGCGGTGAATGTGGAGGAGATCCTGAACCTCACCGGGGAGGGCCATGGCAAGAAGCTGGGTTCCTCCATCTATCCGGCCTTTACCAAGTACTTCGATGAGAGCTTGGCTGATTACTACACCTATGATGTAGAGAAGGCAAAGCAGCTGCTGAAGGAGGCCGGGTACGAGGACGGGTTCTCCATGACCATCACCGTGCCCTCTAACTACACCCCCCACATGAATGTGGCGCAGGTGCTGGTGGAGCAGTTGGCCCAGGTGGGGATCACCGCCACCATCAAACCGGTGGAATGGGAGACCTGGCTCTCAGAGACCTACATGGGACGGGACTTTGAGAGCACCGTGGTGGGCTTTGACGCCGCTACCCTCAGCGCCGGCGCTCTGCTGAACCGCTGGATGAGCGACAATGAGAACAACATGATCAACTACGACAACCCCGAGTACGATGCGATCATGGAAAAGGCCAATACCACCACCGACGACGCGGAGCAGACCAAGCTGTACAAGCAGGCGGCCAAACTGCTCACGGAGACCGCGGCCAATGTCTATATCCAGGACCTGGCGGACTTTGTGCTCATCAAGTCTGACCTGGACGGGTATCAGTTCTATCCCCTGTATGTGATGGACCTGTCTACCGTCCACTATGTCCAGTCTGTTTAACCAATCCGGCCCCCTGGGCCATGCCTGAAAGAGAAAGGAGGGCGAGAGGATGAAATATATTTTGCGCAAGCTCCTCACTCTCATTATTACATTGTTCATTGTTTCCCTTCTCGCCTTCCTGGCCTTTCAGGTGATTCCCGGGTCCCCGGCCACCAGTATGCTGGGGACCAACGCCACGCCGGAAAAGGTGGCACAGTTGGAGGCGGAGCTGGGACTGGACGACCCGGTGCTGGTTCGGTATGGCCGGTGGGTGGCGGATTTCGTCCAGGGAGACTGGGGGGAGTCTTACAGCTACAACCTGCCGGTCAAGGACATGGTGCTGGAGAAGCTGCCGGCCACGGCGGCCCTGGTGCTGCTGGCCTTCGCCATCACGGTGGCAGCCTCCTTCCCCCTGGGGATTGCCACGGCCCGGCGGGAGGGGAGCAGGCTGGACCGGATCATCACGGTGGTCAATCAGATCTGTATGTCCATTCCGCCGGTGTTTGTGGGCATCCTGCTGTGCTTTGTCTTCGGGATCACCCTGCGGGTGTTTGTACCGGGAAATTTTGTGTCCTTTGCAGACAGCCCGGGGCAATTTTTCCTCTACATGCTCTTCCCGGCCCTGGCGGTGGCCCTGTCCCGGATGGCGATGACCGTTAAAATGCTACGCTCCTCCATCCTGGATGAGATGAACAAGGATTACATCCGTACCGCCTTCAGCCGGGGGCGGACCCGGGTGGATGCCCTGAAAAAGCATGCCCTGCGCAACGCCATGATCCCCGTCATTGCCTTTTTGGCGGTGACCGCGGCGGAACTGGTGGCGGGGAGCATTGTGGTGGAGCAGGTGTTTGCGGTGCCGGGCATTGGCCGGCTCCTGTTGGCCTCCATTGGCAGCCGGGACTTCCCGGTGGCCCAGGCGGTGGTGGTACTGCTGGCCGTGTGGGTGGTGGTGGTCAACTTTATCGCGGACATCCTGTACCAGTATATGGACCCACGGGTCAGAATCCAATAACCCCCGGGGCCTGCCCCAAAAGAGACAAGACACAGAGGGGAGGGAAGGAATGTGCTTCTGGCAAGAGACGGAAAAGCGCCGAAGAAAGCCCAGCGGAATCCGGCGGGGGGAAGGGAGCCCCATCCCAATTTCTTTTTGCTCATCGGCGGCGTGATTGTGGGCGTCATGGCGGTGCTCATTTTAGTGGGCTATGTCTGGACCCCCTATGACACCACGGGAATGTCCGGCGCGGACAAGTTTTTGGCCCCCTGTCTGGCCCATCCCTTGGGCACGGACAATTTTGGCCGGGATATTCTCTCACGGGTCATGGAGGGGGCGGGGAGTACGTTCCTTATTGCCCTGTGTGTCGTGCTCATTGGCGGGATCATCGGGACGGTGATCGGCTGCCTTACCGGATATTTCGGCGGGGCGGCGGACCTGGTGCTCATGCGGGTGTGCGACGCCATCACAGCCTTTCCCAGCATTCTGCTGGCGCTGGTGCTCATCAATGTGTTTGGGATGGGCAAGTATCAGATCATCTTAATTTTGGGCATTCTGTTCATCCCCTCCTTTGCCCGGGTGGTGCGGGGGGAGGTGGCCAAGGAGCGAAACCTGAATTATGTGGCCTCGGCCCGGCTCATGGGGGCCAGCCACCTGCGGATTATCTTCCGGCATATCCTCCCCAACACGGTGCAGGTGCTGCTGCCCATTGTAGCCATCGGCTTTAACAACGCGGTGCTGGCGGAGGCCAGCATGAGCTATCTGGGGGTGGGGGTGCAGCCCCCGGACGCCTCCTTGGGACGAATGCTGTCGGAGGCCCAGACCTATCTGGGCCGGGCACCCTGGTATGCCCTGTTTGTGGGCCTGGCCATTGTACTGATGATTCTGGGGCTGAGCCTGCTGACGGAAGGGCTCCAGCAGCGCCGGAGAAGCTGAGAGGGAGGGACGGGCATGTTAGACATTCAAGACCTCCACATTCGCTTCCGCAACGCGCCGGAAGGGCGGGAGGCGGTGAAGGGAATCTCCCTGCACATGGATGAAGGGGAGATTCTGGGCCTGGTGGGCGAGTCCGGCAGCGGAAAGACGGTGACCGCCATGGCCCTGGCGGGGCTGCTGAGCCACGCCAAGACGGAACTCTCCGGCGCCATTTTCTTTCAGGGGCTGGACCTGCTCCAGGCCTCCCGGGAGACGGTCCGGGCGCTGCGGGGCAAGGAGATCGCCGTGGTCTTTCAAGAGCCCATGACCTCCATGGACCCGGTGATGCGGATCGGGCCCCAGGTGGAGGAGGCCCTGGTGGTCCACACCAAGCTGAGCGCCGAGGAGCGTCGAGCCCGGGCCTTACAGGCCATGGCGGACGCGGAACTGCCGGAGCCGGGGACGCTGTATCGCAAATACCCCCACGAGCTCTCCGGGGGAATGCTCCAGCGGGCCATGGTGGCGGCGGCCATCATTTCAGAGCCCAAGCTCCTGATCTGCGACGAGCCCACCACGGCCCTGGACGTGACGATCCAGGAGGGCATTTTGAATCTGCTGAAAAAGATCAACCGGGAGAAGGGGACGGGCATCCTTTTTATCTCCCACAACCTCCATGTGGTGCGGAAGCTGTGTACCCGGGTGGCGGTGATGTGCAAGGGAGAACTGCTGGAGGAAGGGCCGGTGGACCAGGTGTTTTACCACCCTCAGGCGGACTACACCAAGGGCCTCATCGCGGCCATTCCCACCAGACGGAAACGGGGGTAAGACCATGGAACCCATTTTGGAGATTCGCCAGCTCAACAGTTTTTACCGCCAGGGCGGCAGTGCCTTTTCCCGGGGTCGGACCGTCCAGGTGCTCCAAGACATCAATGTGACCATCGGCCGGGGAGAGGTCCTGGGGCTGGTGGGGGAGTCGGGGAGCGGCAAGTCTACCCTGGCCAAGTCCATTCTGGGCATGACAGAGTACCAGGGGGAGATTGTCCATCACTCCCGCCGGCCGCAGATGGTGTTTCAGGACCCCTATTCCTCCTTGAATCCCGCCTTCTCCATCCGGCGGATTGTGGAGGAACCCCTGCGGATCTATGGCAAGTACTCCGCCGCCGAGCGGAAGCGGCGGGCGGAAGAAATGCTGGAGGCCGTGGGGCTGGGACCGGAATTTCACAATCGAAAGCCCGCTCAGCTCTCAGGCGGTCAGCGGCAGCGGGTGTCCATCGCGGCGGCGATGATTGTCCAGCCCCGGCTGGTGATCCTGGATGAGGCGGTGTCGGCCCTGGATGTGACCATCCAAGACCAGATTTTGGACCTGCTGATGAAGCTGCGGCGGACGTATGACCTGAGCTATCTGTTTATCTCCCATGACCTGAATGTAATCTACCAGTGCTGTGACCGGGTGATTGTCATGCAGAAGGGGAAGATTGTGGAGGAGAACACGGTGGATGGGATTTTTGACCATCCTGTGCATCCCTACACCAAGCAGCTGCTGAAAGCGGCGGAATGAAAGCATGGATGCCGGACGGAAGAGATGATCCGTCCGGCATTTTTGTTTTAGGAGGTGCAGACAGGGCGCGCCGGGAAATGGCGCCTTTGGGTTGACGGATGGAGGGGAGAGGCGATATAATGAGAGAAATCTGGAAAGAGCCGGGCCGACGCTGGAAGGCCCGTGGAAGGAAAGGCAGGAGATGAGGGGATGAAAAAAAGACGAATGCTGTCCGGGGCGCTGGCCCTGGTCATGTCCCTGATGGTGCTGGCCTCCCCCGCCCTGGCGGCGGAGGCAGTGTCTGATGGGGAAATGCCGGCGGCGGTGGAGACGGAACCCGCCGTGCCGGAGACGGAAGAGACGACCACACCGGGAGAGCCGCCGGTGGAATCCCAGAAGCCGCCGGCAGAGGAACCGGCCGACCCGGCGCCGGAACAGCCGGAGGAGCCTGCGCCGCCGGAGGAATCGGTGCCGGAGAGCCCCAGTGAGGTGCCTGCCGGACCGGCGCTGCGCCAGGATCATGTGCGGTACATGGAGGGCTTTCCCCAGGGGACCTTCCAGCCGGAGAAACAGCTGACCCGGGCCCAGGCCGCCCAGCTGGTCTATCGCCTGCTGGCCCAGCCGGAGAGCGGGACGGGCGACTGCTCCTACACCGATGTGCCCAGCAGCCAGTGGTACGCCCAGCCGGTGCGGGCGCTGTGCGCGTTGGGGCTGTTTGACAACGGGACCACCTTCCGGCCGGAGGCGGTCATCACCCGGGCGGAGTTTGTGGATCTGCTGGTCCGCCTGAAACCCCAGGCGGAGGGAACGGCTGTTTTTCCCGACGTGCCGGCTACCCACTGGGCAGCCAAGCAGATCGGGGTAGCCGCCGCCCAAGGGTGGATCGCCGGCTACCCCGATGGAACCTTCCGCCCGGAAAAAGGGTTGACCCGGGCCGAGGCCTGCACGGTGGTCAACCGGATGCTGGGCCGGACGGGAGACGCGGCCCAGGCCAACAAGCTGCTGACCCTGGGGTTGTTCTCGGACATGACCGCTGCCCACTGGGCGGCTGTGGCTGTGGCCGAGGCATCGGTGTCCCACACCCCGGCAGCGGGCAGCGGCGGAGAGAGCTGGAGCGGTGTGGACCTGACAAAGATGACCTTTCAGACCGGGTTCCATCAGGTGGGCGGTCAGCTGTACTACGTGGACCGTGACGGCAAGCTGGCTGTGAACCAGACGGTGGGAGCGTACACGGCCAACAGCGCCGGGGCGCTGACCCAGACCGCCGCGTCCTACCAGATGGCCAACGTACCCTATATCAGCCAGATTGACAACATCTATGCCTGGGTGGGCTGTGAGGCGGTGTCCACCCTGATGGGCCTGCAGGCCAAGGGGTATGCCAAAGAGGTATCGGTGAAATATTTCCTGGACAATCTGCCCCGGCACAGCTCCAACCCGGAGAAGGGATTTGTAGGCTCCCCCTATGTGCCGGATACCTCCAAGCGGACCCGGACCACCATCTATCCGGCGAAGCTGGCGGAGTATTCCAACAGCTACTGCGGCGGGGATGCTGTGTGCGCGGATTTCCGGGGGACCTCCATCACCGACCTGCAGCGGGAACTGCTGGCGGGCAACTGTGTGGTGGCCTATATGACCCTCTGGTGGGAGGCGCCGTACTATCGTTACTACAATATTGAAGGCACCACCCAGCGGCTGGTGAGCAACAACCACGCGGTGCTGGTGTGCGGCTATGATCCCAACAAGGGATACTTCATTTCCGACCCCTATAACTATTACAACCGGGGGCAGGTCCACCAATATTGGGAGAATGCCCAGACCTTTGAGAAGATTTGGAACGAGAGAAAGGTCGGCATGGTGCTGCGGTAAGGGCCGGAGAGACGAACCAATGAATCAAAAAGACGAGAGACTTTGCAGGTCTCTCGTCTTTTCGTTTGGGCGGGGAACACGCCGAAAAAGTCCCCCACGGAAGGGTCCGTGGGGGAGGGATCACACCTCGGAAAGGGTGAAAGTAAATTCGGTAAAACCGTCCTGGCTGGTGACGGTGATGTCCTCTTTGTAGGTGTTGAGGATGGTTTTGACAATGTAGAGCCCCAGACCCACCCCGTCCTTGTGGGTGGAGCGGGAGGAGTCGGCCTTGTGGAACCGGTCAAAGATATGGGTGAGCTGCTGGGGGGGGATGGTCTCGCCCTGGTTGCCGATGGCGATATAGGCTTTGCCGGCCTTGGTGGTAATCCGGAGAGTGAGACGCCCCTGGGGAGAGGAGAACTTCACGGCGTTGTCCAGCAGGTTGTAGCAGACCTGGGTGACCGCGTCTGGGTCGCCCCAAACCATCACAGGGCCGTCGGGGAGCTGGGTCTGCACGTCCAAATCCTTTTCCGTAATCTTGGACTCTAAGCTCACCAGCACCCGGAGAAGGACCTCCGCCACGTCAAACTGCTCCTGGGCGGCCACCCGTTCGGAGGACTGGAGCCGGGAGAGCTCCAGCATCCGGCGGACCAGCCGGGACAGGCGGCGGGTCTCTGAAGAGATAACCTGTAAGGATTCCCGCTCCTTTTCCGGGGGGATGGTACCGTCCAGAATGCCGTCGGCAAAGCCGGCGATGGTGGTCATGGGAGTTTTCAGCTCGTGGGAGACGTTGGCCACAAACTCGCTGCGCTTTTGCTCTGCCTGGGCCAGGGAGTCGGCCATGGCGTTGAAGGCGATGGCCAGCTCTCCAATCTCGTCCTTGCGGTTGGTGTATTCGGTGATCCGGGTGTCCACCTCGCCGTGGGCGAATTTGTGGGCGAAGGCGCACATGCCCTTCAGGGGGTCCACCATGCGCTGCACGGTGATGGAGCAGATCACCAGGGAGATCAGCAGCACCGCCACGGCGGTGATGAAGAAGAGCTGGAAGGTATTCTCCAGAAAATCCAGCACGGAGGTGGCGTCTGCGGCCACGAAGAGAAAACCTGTGGGGATGCCGGAGGAGATGAGCTCCCCGGAAACCCGGTCCTGCACCAGGGGGGAGAGAACTTCGCTGGTCAGGTAGCATTTGCTGGACAGGAGCTGACCAAAGGTGGTGACCCCGCTGTATGGCTTGCCGTTGAGCAGCTGATTCACTGCCCAGGAGGGGACGCTGAGGTCCGCAATGGTGGAGGAGTTGAGCAGGTCCTCGTTCAGGTTGACCCCGGCGGCACAGAGAATCTGGCCCTTGGTGTTGCAGACCAGAACCGTGGTATCCGTCAGGCGCACAGCGGAGTAGATGTAGTTGATAAAGTCCTCCCCGGACAGAGAGTCGCCCTTGGTGATGGCGGCGTTGGCGTAGCTGGAAATAAATCCGGCGTTTCGGTCCAGGGTGGTTTGGATTTCCTCCAGCTGGTGCCGGTAGGACAGGGAGAAAAAGCCCGCGCCCAACAGGACCATGCAGAGGATAATCAGGCCCAGCATCACGGTGACCTGGCGCAGGTACATGCTTTTCGTCCGCTTCATATTCATATCAGCCGTTGTGTAGCTCGAACTTATAGCCCACGCCCCAGACCGTTTTCAGGGACCACTGGTCGCTGACCCCCTCCAGCTTTTCCCGCAGCCGCTTGATGTGTACATCCACTGTGCGGGAGTCACCAAAGTAGTCAAATCCCCAGACCTCGTCCAGCAGTTGGTTCCGGGTAAACACCCGGTTGGGGGAGGAGGCCAGATGGAAGAGGAGCTCCAGCTCCTTGGGCGGGGTGTCCACCCGCTTGCCCCGGACCTCCAGCTCGTAGGAATCCAGGTTGATGACCAGTCCATCAAAGGTGAGACGGCGGGCTTTGGCCTCGTCCCCGCCCAGGCGGCGGAGAACCGCGTGGACCCGGGCCAGCAGTTCTTTCATTTCAAAGGGTTTGACAATATAGTCGTCGGCCCCCATCTCCAAGCCGGCCACCTTGTCAATGGTCTCGCCCTTGGCGGTGAGCATGATGATAGGGGTTTTGTCGGTCTCCCGAATTTTGGCGCAGACCGCCCAGCCATCCATCACAGGAAGCATAATGTCCAGGAGGACCAGGTCAGGGCGAAAGAGGCGATAGAGCTCCAGTGCTTTGCCGCCATCTCCGGCGACCATGGTTTCATAGCCTTCTTTTTTTAGGTAGAGGTTGATGAGCTCAGCGATGTTGCTCTCATCCTCCACGATCAGTACCTTTCTTGCCATGGGGGTCACCCGCTTTCCGTAAAAATCATGTCGAGGGATAGCATATCAGATCATTTTGAATAAATCATGAAGAACCCGCGCCGCAGCCCGAGAGAGCACCGGTCGGCTGCCGGCGGGGGAGATAAAAATATTATTGCATGGACGGGAAGGTTCGTCAAGGAATAAGTCCCGGATGGCGGGGCATATTAGGAGGGAACTCTTAATGAGAAAGGAGATGCAAGATGAGCCAGAAAAAGGAAAATAAGCCCTGCAACCAGTTTGAACAGGGCCAGGGCAAGCAGAAGAAGGCCCGCAGCCAACAGCAGGTGAGCGACAAGAGCAGCCTCATCGGCGGCGCTGGAAACAGCAACAACGGCGGTCAGGCTGGAACCTGAGGCAGAATGGGAAAACCCGCGGAATCCGGGAGAACGGATTCCGCGGGTTTTTTCGTGGACTGGATGAGGGTGTGGGCGGCATACAGTTCAGCCCCGGCTTGGGCGGCGCGGAGCTGGAACAGGTGGTCGCTGGGGACCGCGCTCAGCTCTGTTGTAAGGGTGCCGGAGGCACCGGGCTCTATGGTGATGCAGGTCTCCGGGTCTTTGTCCAGGGTGACGAGGATGGCTGTGCCGCCCAGGTTTTTTACCTGGAGGGTCAGCCAGGCCCCGTTGTCAGAGGAAAGACTGCCGCTCTGAATCTGGGTCTCCACAGAGGTGCGGGAGGTGCCGTGACCAAGCTCCGTGGCCTGAAGCGAGGGTGCGTCCGGAGAAGAGGCTGGGGCACAGGCGGTGACAAGCAGGGAGAGAAGGACGGCGGCCGGGAAAAAACGAAAACAATGTCTCATATAAAAGCTCCTTTCTATGGCGCGGGGAAAATGCTGCTATTTTTTTATTCCCACAGGGCGGGAAAAACGGACAGAATTTGCGAAAAAAGAGGGACGATTTTTCAAGTTTGTGGAAACGGGAGAAGTTGACGCCCCTGTATTTACCCGGGTGGAAAATCCCGGTATAATGGGGGAAAAACACGGGAGGGGATGGGCAAGAATGGATCAGACACAGCGTGCACTGTTAAGCACCCTTTACGAACGCTGGTATGGCGTTCTGCATCGCTATGCTCAATGGGCGGTGGGGGACGCCCTTTTGGCAGAAGAAATTGTTCAGGAAACTTTTTTGGCGGCGGTTCCCAAAATAGAGGAACTGGCGGCGGGGGAACATCCGGAGCGGTGGCTGATCCAGACGGCAAAATACAAGGCGCTCCATGTCCTGCGGGAGCAGGCCAGGCAGCGGGCAAAGAACACGGTGCTGGAGGAATCCCTGGCTGCACCCGATCAGCTGGGGCAGTGGGAGGACCGGGAGTACGCGGGGCAGCTCTGGGAAAAGGCGGCGGCGCTTTTGTCCCCGGAGGAGGTGGCGCTGCTTCGGATGGTGGCACTGGAAAAGCTGGGGCACCAGGCGGCGGCAGAGCGATTGGGGCTCTCGCTGTGGTCCTGCCAGAAACGAATGCAGCGTATTCGAAAAAAGCTGCGGGCCCAGAGGAGAAAGCTGGAAGGGGGGACACCATGAAGCGACCGGAGGAGACCATGCGGGCATTGTCCCGGGAGGAATTGGAGCAGATGCTTCAGAATGACTTTCTCATGGCGTCGTCCTGTGACGCGGAGCAGGTTGTTCAGGTGGTGGAGGAACTCATGGCCCGGGAGGGGCAGTCGGAAGCAGTACGGAGGGCCCGGACATCGGCGTCTTTGGAAGCCTTTTGGAAACGCTATGAAGGAGAGCGGGGCGCGGCGGGAAAAACGCGCCCACGACGGCGGAGGAAAAGGGGATGGATGGCGGCAGCGGTTCTGGCGGCGCTGCTGGCCGCTGCGGTTCTGCCCGCGGCGGGGCACGAGGGGATGTTCCAGGTCCACAGCCCATGGCAGACGGAGGACAGCCCGCAGATAGCAGGGGAGACCCTGGAAGTCCAGGTGGAAGAGGCGGGGAGGATGACCATTCGCTATTTCATTGCGGGAAAGGGGCAGGTAGAGGCACTGGGGGCCGAGGAAATTGTGATCCGGCATAAAGTGGGGGGTGTTTGGATGGAGACGGTCCGATATGATCGGAAGACCGACGAACTCTGGACGGAAGGGACGATGGAATATGGAGGAGAGATTTCCTACCAGGGCCGGCCCGGGGAGCGTTACCAGGTGGAAGTGTTGTTTTTTGCGGAGAACGAGGCCGGGTACGACAGCCGCCGGCAAACGTGGGAAGTCACGGCAGAATGAGACCCGTGCGCAGGGAGGGGGATCGCAATGGAACTGACCCAGGGTATGGAGCTGGCGCAGGTTTTGAAGCTGTCGCCTGGGCTGCTGCAGTCCATGGAGATGTTGCAGATGAATACGCTGGAGCTGGGGGCGTATCTCAAAGAACTGGCGTTGGAGAACCCGGTGCTGGAGGAGGCGGAGCCCGGGCAGGGGCAGGATACGTGGGAGGCCTTTGCCAGCCAGGTGCCCTGGCTGGGCGACACTCCTTGGACCGGACAGACTGCCCAGGAAGGGGACTGGGGCCGGGGAGAGTCGCCGACGGAGTCCTTGGCGTTTTTGCTGGAGGAACAGTTGGCCCGGCGGGGTCTGTCGCCCGAATTGCTGGCGGTGTGCCGGTATTTGGCGGGGTTGCTGGACGATGACGGACGGTTGGACCCGGAGGACCTGGCGGGGCTGCGGACAGCAGGCGTGCCGGCAGAGCTTCTGGAGCGGGGGGTGGAGGTTCTCCAGTCCCTGGAGCCTGCGGGTGTGGGGGCCAGGAGTCTGGAGGAGTGTCTGCTGCTCCAGCTGCGGCGGCTGCCAGGGGAGCATACAGTGGCCCAAGCCATCTGTCAGGGCCATTTGGAGGAACTGAGCAAGGAGCACTATGGGGCGTTGGCCCGGCGGCTGGGGGTCACCCAGCGGCAGGTGGAGGCGGCAGCCCGGGAGATCCGCGCCCTCTCCCCCAGCCCGGTGGGGGAAGGGGTGGAACCGCCGGCGGTGCCATTCATCCGGCCGGATGTCTGGGTGGCGGAGATGGACGAAGAGCTGCGGGTTTTTGTCAACCAGTGGGATTTGCCCCAGTATCAGGTGAGCCAGACCTACCGGCAGATGCTGCGCGGAGGGGTGGAGGCGGAGACCGCGGACTATCTGCGTCAAAAGCTCCAGCAGGCCCAGTGGGTGCTGACGTGCGTGCAGCGGCGGCGGAAGACGCTGGAGGCCTGCGTGCAGGCCCTGGTCCAGGCCCAGGCGGCCTATTTCCGGGGCTGTCAGGCGGCGCCGGGGCCGCTGCTGCGCCGGGAGGTGGCGGTGCAGCTGGGGGTCCATCCCTCCACGGTGACCCGGGCGCTGAGGCACAAATACCTTCAGTGCCGTCAGGGACTGTTTCCCATGGAGTACTTTTTTGCCCGGCCCATGGGGGCGGAGGGGGCCTCCCCCCAGCGGGCGAAGGCCGCACTGGCCAGGATGATCCAGGGGGAGGACCCCCGGCGGCCGCTGAGTGACCAGGCGCTGGGGGAACGGCTCCAGGCGGCGGGGATGCCCCTGGCCCGCCGGACGGTGGCCAAGTACCGCCGGGAAATGGGACTGCCCCCGGCCTATCGCCGGCGGCGGTGAGGAAGAAGCCCAAAAGGAGCCCAGCCAAACGATGGCTGGGCTCCTTTTTTGACGGAGAGGTGGTTATTGTGTGCAGGTTTTCAGTGCGTTTTCCAGGATATCCAGGCCGCAGTGGAGCTGGTGGTCGGTGATGGTCAGAGGGGACAGGAAACGCACCACCTGTCCCCAACGGCCGGCGTTTTCAATGAGCAGGCCGTGGCGGGCGCATTCCTGTACCAGGGCGGAGACCAGGTCACCGTTGGGGGCCTTGGTGACAGGGTCCTTTACAAACTCCAGGCCGATCATGGCGCCCAGGCCTCGGACATCCCCTAAGAGGGGGAACTTCGTTTGCCATTGGGCGCACCGGGCGGTTACGATCTGACCGATTTGGCAGGAACGAGCGGCCAGGTCGTCCCGTTCCATCAGCTCGATGGTCTTCAGCGCGGCGGCGCAGGCCAGGGGATTGCCGCAGTAGGTGCCACCGATGGTGCCCGCGGGGACAGCGTCCATGATCTCGGACCGGGCCACAATGGCGCTGATGGGTAGGCCCGCGGCGATGGACTTGGCGGCGGTGAGGATGTCCGGGGCGGCCCCGGCCTCCTGCCAGTATTCCGAGGCGAACATCCGGCCGGTGCGGCAGAAGCCCGACTGGACTTCGTCGGCGATCAGGAGGATGCCGTGGTCATCGCACACCTTTCTGAGGGCCTTGACCCAGGGAAGGGGGGCGGGGAGGAAGCCGCCTTCTCCCTGGAGGGGCTCCAGAATGAGGGCGGCCACCTGGTCGGCGGGGGTGCCCTCCTCAAAGACATCTTGGAGGCTCTGGAGGCAGGCGGCAAAAACTTCCTCCTCAGACAGACCGTCGGGACTGCGGTAAAGGTAGGGGAACTGGGCCCGGTAAACCCCGGTGGCCAGAGGCCCCAGACCGGTGGTATAGGCTTTCTTGGCGGTCAGGGTCATGGTGAGCAGGGTGCGGCCGTGGAAAGCCCCGGAGAAGGTGATGAGATTGGGCCGCCCGGTGTAGGCCCGGGCGATCTTGACAGCGTTCTCATCGGCTTCGGCGCCGGAGTTGGCGAAGAACACTTTCTTGGACGTCCCCCGCACAGGGGCCAGCTGGGCCAGCTTTTCCGCCAGGGCCACATAGCCCTCGTGGGTGACGATGTTGAACATGCCGTGAAAGTATTGTTCCGCCTGGGCCTTGACCGCGTCGATGACCTCCGGGTGGGAGTAGCCGATGTTCAGCACGCCGACGCCGCCGATCCAGTCCAGAAAGCGGTTGCCGTCCAGGTCCTCCAGCATGGCGCCCTCGCCCCGGGCGATGGCCACGGGGTAGACACAGCGGATGGCGGCGGGCACGGCTTGGGCGCGGCGGTCAATCAGGGCCTGGGCCTTGGGGCCGGGAAGGGTGTCGGTGATGATTTCGGGCAGGGCGGTACGCAGCATGGGAATCCCATCCTTTCTGGTTCAAAATGGTGTGGGGGATTTAGTAGAGGGAGCGGTAAATGGCGTAAATCTGCTCCCGGGAGAGGGGGACAAAGTTGTTTTGAAGCAGGCGCTGCTGGTTTGCCAGGACGGAGTCGGTGAACTCCGCCAGCTCATGCTCCTGCATGCCGTATTCGTGGAGGGCTTTCTTGGGCAGCAGGCAGGAGAGCAGGTCCTCCAGGGCCTCGTACACGGCCTCGGGCGGGCAGTCCAGAAGCTGGGCCAGGAAGGCATTGAGCTCGGCGATGGCGCCGTCGGACCGAATGGCTAAGTATTGCTTCATGACGCCGGTGAACATGGCGTAGTTGGACTCCCCATGGGGGACGTGATAGACCGCGCCCAAGGGGTAGCTCAGGGCGTGGACCGCGGCGCAGCCGGCGTTGCCGAAGGCGATGCCGGCGTAGTTGCTGGCCAGGAGGAACTGGGACAGCAGGGGGAAGCGGGCGTCGGGTCCCTGGTCCCGGATGGCCAGATAGCCCTTGAGAATCCAGGCAATGGCCTGGTAGCCGAAGAGCTTTGTGGTGGCGCTGGCCTTGGGGGAGAGGCTGGACTCAATGGCGTGGATCAGGGCGTCAATGGAGCTGGTGGCGAAGACGGAGAAGGGAAGGCCCTTCAGCAGCTCGGGGATGAGGACCGCCTGATCAGCGAACATGCTCTCATGGGCCAGACCTTTCTTGGTCCGGCGGGAGAGGAGCGCCAGGATGGAGATGTTGGTGACCTCGCTGCCGGTGCCGCAGGTGGTGGGGACCAGCACCAGGTCCCGGGCCTTTTGCAGGGGAAGCTTGCCATCGTAAAGGTCCAGGATGGGGGTGACATGCTGGAGGACCAGGAGCTTGGCGATGTCCAGCACCCCGCCGCCGCCCACGGCAATGACCCGGGTGACCTCCTTGGGCATATCCCGGTAGATGGCCTCCACCATCTCGTCTGAGGGCTCTCCCAGGCCGTATTTCTCCTGGAAGAGGACCGGGCAGGGCAGGTTCAAGGGGGCAAAGTAGGGGGTGTAGAGAAACTCATTGGTGAGGAGCAGGTCCTGGGGACCCAGGTGGAAGTCCTGGGCGAAGGCCTGGCAGGTGTCGTACTGCCAGATGGAGGGATGAATGACAAACTGTGTCATGGGAATGCACCGTGCCTTTCGTTTGGAATCAATAGGTTCTGGGGAAGCGGCGGCGGTACTCCTCCCGCAGGGCGTCCCGGAAATCGGGGTGAGCGATTTCAATGAGGGCTTCCGCCCGCTGGCGGAGGGTTTTGCCCCGAAGCTGGGCGATGCCGTACTCGGTGATGACGTAGTTGACATCATTGCGGGTGGTGGTCACCGCAGAGCCGGGGTCCAGGAAGGGGACGATCTTGGAGACCTTGCCCTTACCGGTGGTGGAGGGCATGGCCATGATGGCCCGGCCGCCCTTGCTCATATTGGCCCCCCGGACAAAGTCAATCTGGCCACCCACCCCGGAGATCTGCCGCAGGCCCACGGAGGTGGAGACCACCTGCCCCATCAGGTCAATCTGCACGCAGGAGTTGATGGAGACCAGGTTGTCATTCTGGGCAATGACATAGGGATCGTTGACATACTGGACAGGGTACATGGCCACGGCGGGGTTGTTGTCCACGTAGTCGTAGAGGCGGCGGGTGCCCATGAGGAAGGTGGCCACGCTCTGGCCCCGGTGGAGGGTCTTCTTTTGGTTGGTGATGTTGCCCGCCTCGGCCAGCTCCACCACGCCGTCGGAGAACATCTCCGTGTGGATGCCCAGGTCGTTCTTCTCTTTCAGGAACAGCAGGACAGCATCGGGGATGGCGCCGATGCCCAGCTGAAGGGTATCCCCGTCCCGGACCAGCTGGGCCACGTTTTGCCCGATGGCCCGCTCCACCTGGCTGATCTTGGGGGGCGGCAGCTCAATGACGGGGGTGCAGCTCTCCACGATGCAGTCAAACCGGGTGACATGGAGGAAGCTGTCCCCCAGGGTCCGGGGCATGTTTTGGTTGACCTGGGCGATGACCAGGTCGGCCTCCTCGGCGGCGGTTTTGGTGTAGTCCACAGAGACCCCTAAGCTGCAGTAGCCGTGCTCATCCGGAGGCGAGACCTGGATGAGGGCCACGTTGGGGTGGAGGTGGTCCCGGAGAAGGGCGGGAATTTCGGAGAAGTAGACGGGGGTGAAGTCGGCCCGCCCTTCCGCGGCGGCGGCCCGGCTGGTGGCCCCCAGGAAAAAGCTGTTGTGGTGAAAGTTTCGGTCGTATGCGGGCTGGCAGTATTCCGCCTTGCCCATGGCCACCATGTGGACGATCTCCACATGCTCATATTGGGCGGCGTTGGCCACCATGGCATCCAGCAGGAGGGAGGGCTCGCCGGTGGCGTGGGCCACCACCACCCGGTCCCCGGAACGAATCCGGCGGACGGCCTGCTGGGGGGGACAGAGGTGCTCTTGATACCAGGTTTTCCAGTCCATGGGAAATCCCTCCTTTGCGTTATCCTTGGTCCCGGGACCGGGCCCGGGTCATAAGAGACCGGGCCTCGGCCAGCAGGGACGCGTCAACGGTGTGGACCAGGATGACCTCCTTCAGATCGGGGAGCAGGGGCATGAGCTGACCCTCGATCAAGGTCTCGTTGGTCATGGCGGCGGCGGGACAGCCGGCGCACTGGCCCAGCATCCGCAGCCGAAGAATACCGTCCTGGTAGCCCACCAGTTCCACGTCCCCATTGTGGGCGCGCAGGGCGGGGCGGACCAGTGTCTCCAGAAGTTGTTCCAGCGTTGCAGTCATCGTGATCTCCTCCTGACGTTGGGTGTGGGACGGTCAGTCCTCTTTCACATGGGCGATGCGCTTGGCCAGCTTTTTCTTCCCCTCAATGTCCCCCTGGCGGGCGATCATAACCCGCTGGGCCTGGGGAGAACCGGCCCCGTGGAGGGACTCGGTGCGGTAGCCCACGGCGCCGGAACCCAGGGAGAGGTTTTCGATGAGGCGGAGAATCCGCATGCGGTTTTCCGCGGTGGTGCCGGTGCCGTTCTTCATGTATTTGGCCACCCAGGGACCGGTGAATTCCCCCCGGAGGTCGGCCTCGGACAGGCAGGTGCCCACGCTGCCGCCGGCCAGGTCCTCGGCGATGCGGGCCATCTCATAGGGGAAGCGGGTGACGTTCTGCTTGCAGACGTTGGCCAGGAGCAGGTCGATAAGGTAGTTGCCGGAGGCGGTTTTGGTCCCCTCGGCGGAGCAGGCGATGCCGCAGGAGTACATGGTCTCGTTGAGGTGAATCATCTCAATGAGCTTATCCTTGACGTGGCTGGCCTTGGCTACACCGTTGTAGTCGGCGGCCACGGCGGAGGCGCCGATGAGCACATCCCCCACGCCCACCTTGCAGCCGCCGTAGCTCTGGCGGTGGTAGCCGGCAAACCGCTCCACCATCATGGTGGCAAACTCGGTCTCCCCGTTGAGGTAGATGTTTTCGTTGGGGATGAACACGTCGTCAAAGACCACCAGCAGCTCCACCCCGCCGTACTGGGCGTTGCCCACGTCGATGTCGGTGTTCTCCAGCTTCCGGGTGTCGCAGCTCTGGCGGCCGACGATCATGAACAGCCCCTCGGCGTCGGCGGGGGCGGAGAAGGAGACGGCGTAGTCCTTGTCATCGGGCCCCATGGCCTGGGTGGGCATCACCAGGACCTGGTGGGAGTTGCACATGCCCGTCTGATGGGCTTTGGCCCCCCGGACCACGATGCCGTCGGGACGCCGCTCCACCACGTGGAGGAACATGTCCGGGTCCTCCTGCTTGTGGGGGGGCAGGGACCGGTCGCCCTTGGGGTCGGTCATGGCGCCGTCAATGGTCCAGTCCTTGGTCTGGGCCTCGGCCACAAACTTGCGGAAGTTTTCGTGGTAGCTGGTGCCGTACTTCTGGTCAATTTCGTACGTGGTGCTGTACACGGCGTTGATGGCGTCCATCCCCACGCAGCGCTGGAAACATGCCGCAGTGACCTGGCCCAGCAGGCGCTGCATCTTGACCTTGTTGACCAGGTCCTCGGTGGACTGGTGGATGTGGGTGAACCGGTTGATGGTCTCTCCGGTGAGATGGGAGGTGGCGGTCATCAGCGCCTTATAATTGGGACCCTGGGCCAGATCATAGGTCATCCGAACGGAGTTGACCGAGGGGCGGAGGATGGGATCGTCCACGGGGTTTTCCACCCGTTTGCCGAACATGTAGACCCGCAGATTCATGGCCCGCAGGCTCTCAACGTATTCTTTTCCGGTCATCATTGCCATAGTAATTCGTCCTTTCCGTGTTTTGAGATGTGGTTCTCCTAAAGGTGCAAGAATGTATTTGTCAGCGAAGGAGGTGAAATTGCCTTCGCCTATCAATACAAGCAATTATCGTGCCAACTATGGGCAAAAAAGAAAACCAGGCAAAAAACAGGATAAAAATTTGAAAAAAGAACGGAAAAAGGAAGCTCCCCTGGGGCCGGATCAAAGAGAGACCGAGCCACAGGGGAGTTCTTTTGTGACGAAACACAGAGAGAAACCAGGGGCGGGAGGCTATTCTGTTTTGAAAATAAAACACGCCGCAAAACTGAAACACTGGGATCGCCGGGGGAAGGCGTTTTAGAAATGAATCAGTCGGGGGGCAGGCGGCGCTGTGCCTGGTATTTTTTCTTTCGGCGGAGGAGGGTGGCCGGGTCCATTTGGAGCCGGCGGGC
>OLSC01000553.1_pt1 | contig 44679 bp, 37 predicted proteins | sample 1672881 | NCBI WGS metagenome assembly OLSC01 (sample SAMEA3136733, study PRJEB25190) | human gut metagenome | biome: human gut; feature: human-associated habitat; material: faeces | place: Austria | collected 2013 | reverse complement strand
TTGCTGCCGATCTTCTGATTGATGATGAGGAGATCGAAGATATGGTTCAGAACGAAGACCTGGATTATTTCGGACTCTGCAGCTCTTTGAATGCGACTCCGGAACTCATGAGCTTTAAACTATACAGCCTGACAAAACGAGGCCAGGCTTATCATATGCCGATGGAGATACAGAGTAATTTTCTGGCGAAATAATAGCGGATAAGATTATTCTACAATAGAAAAACTATAGATTTATCTCACTGAAAGGAGGATCATTTATGTCAAGACATCATATAGAAAAGGTAACTTGTCCTTCCTGCCATCATGAGGGAGATTTTGAGCTCTGGGACAGTATTAATACTGCACTGGATCCTGAAATGAAAGAGAAGGTACTTAATCAATCTATTTTCCTTTATACCTGCCCGAGCTGTGGAGAAACCTTTCGTTTAAACTACTCCACACTCTATCACCAGATGGAAGATCTTGTCATGATTTATCTGGTTCCTGAATCAGAAGTAAAGAAGACATATGAAATATTTTATGAAAAAAATGCTTTGGCTGATTATCGTACCGAAAAGTACTTATACCGGATTGTGACATCAGCAAATCAGCTCGTTGAAAAGATCCAGATCTTTGATGCAGGTAAAGATGACAGGGTAATGGAACTTGTTAAATTACTTGCGACAGATTCTATTCTCAAAAATGATCCCGATATAGAATTTGATGAACTGCGCTTTGCTGTCGACGACGACGGAACAAATATTCTTGTAATCATTAATAAGGGTGAGATTACTGGTGCAGTTGACATTGACAATATGTATGAATTTGCTTCTTCACACTGCAATGATTTCAAGGATCTCCGCGATGATGATGAAATAGTTATCAATAGGGAGTGGATCCTTAACAAACTTGCCGAAGCAGAAAACGAATAGTATATTTGGTGGCTACACCCCCAAGCCCCTGTGGAATCAATAACGCCGGTACTGGATATCAAAATCCCGCACCGGTGTTATTGATTGTAATTATCTTACTTTGATATAATCATAAACTGTCAGCTATGCAAACTTGAATTTATCTGCTTATGTTACGTACTTTCGTTGCTAACCTTTTCCTCCCTTACCAATCCTTTTTTTCTTTTGTACAGTCATGGTTCTTTTTGCGTTCTTCCACCATATTTGCAAACCATTCCACCTTAGCCGGGTCATAGTGGGAAAAGAAAGCACTCATTTTCGTGTCCAGTGCGGCAATTCTTGCCATATCCTCCGCAGAGAGTGCAAAGTCGAATACATTCAGGTTTTCCTGCATTCGTTCAATATGTGTGGACTTTGGAATCACCACTACGCCTCGTTGCAAATGCCAGCGTAGAATAACCTGTGCTGCACTTTTACCATACTTTTTGCCGATTTCATTCAGCACAGGATTCTGAAACATATTCCCTCTGCCTTCGCCAAACGGAGCCCAGGCCTCAATCTGTACGCTGTACTTGTCCATCCACTTCTTTGCCTCTTCCTGCTGATAGAAAGGATGTACCTCCACCTGATTTACCATCGGTTTAATGCGGGAAAAGGAGCAAATATCCACCAAACGGTCAGGATAAAAATTAGATACACCAATGGCACGAATTTTTCCTTCTTCGTATAGTTCTTCCAGTGCCCGCCATGCCCCGTAATAATCCGAATACGGCTGATGCAGCAGGCAAAGATCAAGATAATCTGTACGTAGCTTTTCCATAGAGTCTAAAACCGACGCTTTAGCTTTCTCATAGCCGTAATGCTCGATCCAGACCTTTGTGGTCAGGAAAATATCTTTACGGTCAACACCGGTTTTTTCGATTGCTGCACCGACCTGCTCTTCATTAAAATAGCTTTGTGCCGTATCAATGGCACGATAGCCGGCCTTTAGTGCATCCAGTACGCAACGTTCGCATTCCTCCTGTGGCACCTGAAATACACCATAGCCCAACTGTGGCATTTTCACACCATTGCTCAAAGTAATATAGTCCATAACAAAAACCTCCTGTTGTATTAAATTTTATTCTGTGATATTATCGTAACAGCCGGTAGTTACTACCGGTCAAGGATTTTTTTCAAAAACAGGAGGCTTTTTTGTGTATTCTATGAAAGAGGCTTGTACTCTCACCAATATGACCTATGAAAATCTGAAATTCTACTGCAACGAGGGATTGGTCCCCAATGTCAAGCGAGACAGACGAAATTATCGTGTCTTTGACGAACATGACATCAAATGGATTCAGAGTCTGAACTGCCTGAAAAGCTGTGGAATGAGCATTGCAGAGATGAAGCAATATCTTGCTTTGTGCATGGAGGGCGAAGGCACAATTCCAGAACGTAAGGTGATTCTTGCGGAAAAAAAAGAAACCTTGCTCCAATCCATTGTTGAACTGCAAAAGGCAGTGGCATACATTGACTGGAAGCAGAGATTCTATGACGATGTGCTGTCAGGCAAGACAGCGTATTACAGTAATCTTGTTCCGGAATTGCTGAAGTGATATATTGGTACAGTTGACACAGCAACTCCCGATTTGCACTTCAAATCGTTTCCTTCATTTTATCACAGCCTCTATTATTCCGCCATCAGTCTTTCGAACCAGGTATTCATAACAATGATGAACTGGCCTGCTCCTGGCAATTCTTGCAGCATTTCGTCAAGAGTTTTCTGTTTCACATATTTCTGCACATACACCCAACAGGCAATGCTACTGGCTTCTGATACAATGTCAGCTATGGTTTTGCGCATAAGCTCTTCAAATTCAGCAATTTCTTCTTTCGGAACAACATCATATGTGGTGACAGTATGGAGCCTCTCTATCTGGATGGACAGATCATCTGGATTCATAAACAAGAAACTCTTGAAGAAGGAGAAATCGGTGTCTTTTTCCTCGATGGTGATGCTTATGTAAAGAAATATCATCAATCTGATTCCGGTATCCAACTTATTTCTCTAAATAAAAAATATGCTCCTATCCAAGTCACTTCCGGCTCCACCTTAAAAACTTTTGGAAAAGTAGTTGGCTAATTTTAAAAGGCTGATGCATTAACAGTAAACTTGCAGGGCGTCTTTTTTCACCATTTTGCATGGCTTATAGCGTTCACAAAACACATTCACAAGTTTCACAACATTCACAAAATCTTCACAAAAAATTAGCACTCACCTCTTGACACTGCTAATAATGCGTGTTATATTACAGATAGAACAAAGGAAGAGAGATAAAAGAAAAGGTATTCCAGATGTTCGAAGAACTAGAAATGATAATACAGCAGACTGGATCGTGAAGATCTAGGGAGCTTTTGAAAGGAGATATGACTTATGTTAATGCCTAGTATTTTTGGAGAAAACTTATTTGATGATTTCTTTACACCGTTCTATTACGATGACAAAGATGAGAAGAAAGCAGAGAAGAAACTGTACGGACACAGAGCACAGAATCTTCTGAGAACAGATATTAAAGAAACCAAAGAAGGTTATGAACTGGTGATTGATGTGCCTGGATTCAAGAAAGACGAAGTTAAGGTAGCTCTGAAAGATGGTTATCTGACCGTCAGCGCAGCTAAAGGCCTTGATGAAGAAGAGGATGACAGGAAGACAGGACGTTACATCAGACGTGAACGTTATGCAGGTGCATGCGAGAGAAGCTTTTATGTTGGTGAAGAGGTTACACAGGAAGACATCAAGGGTGAATATAAACACGGTATACTGAAACTGTTTGTTCCGAAGAAAGAAGCAAAACCGGTTTCCAACGATCCGAAATATATCACCATTGAATGATAATGGTAGCATCTGATCGATAAAAGTTCGTGGTACTGCCCGGAGACTTCGGGCAGTATCCTTTAAATAGATTTGTAAGTAACAGTCAAAAGACTTAAATATAGATTTGTTTGTCATGAAAAGGAGAGATGACTTATGTTAATGCCTAGTATTTTTGGAGAAAACTTATTTGATGATGATTGGATGAACTTCCCGTTTAACGATGAGTTTTGGGGCAAGAAGAATCCACTTTATGGTAAACATGCACAGAATATGATGAAAACAGATATTCGTGAGACAGATGGCAGCTATGAACTTGATATTGATCTTCCGGGATTTAAGAAAGATGAGATTAAAGTTCAGCTGAAAGATGGTTATCTGACACTGTCGGCAGCCAAAGGACTTGATAAGGATGCTAAGGACAAAGAAGGAAACTACATCAGACGTGAACGTTATGCAGGTTCCATGAGTCGAAGCTTCTATGTAGGTGATGGAGTAAAGGAAGAAGATATTCATGCAAAATATGAAGACGGTATTCTGAAACTTTCTCTTCCGAAGAAAGCACCAAAAGCTGTTGAAGAAAAAGACGGTTATATCGCAATCGAAGGTTAACCCTCCATTGCTTATTCTCCCTCTTATATATGGCCGGGATCCGAAAAGGTCCCGGCTTTTTGCGTTATATTCCAGTCCCACATATATCAGCTTTGGTTGATATGTGCAGGGTTTTGTGCTAAGATGATTCCCGGAAAGTGAGTGAATAAAAATGAAAAAAGTTCGACTTTACGGGTGATTTTTTATGTTACAGGACTTCTTGTCATGGCATTGGGAATCATCTGTACCGGGAGTGGAGTATTGCTAAGGAGAGGAAAGATGAATCAGAAAGACTTTAAAAATAAGAGTGAGATGCAGATTTTTCTGTCGTATTTTAAACCTCACAGGAAATTATTTTTGCTGGATATGGTATGTGCATTAGCGATTGCGCTGATTGATCTGGCATTTCCGTTTATTTCCAGATGGTGTATGTACAAACTTTTGCCGGACAATGCGTGGAGAACATTTTGGACAGTAATGGCGGTTGTGTTCTGTGCTTATATTTTGCGGTCAGTTTTTACTTATATTATCACCTACTGGGGGCATACATTTGGCGTGCGGATAGAAACCGATTTCCGGCGTGATCTGTTTCAGCATATTCAGGAACTGAGTTATGCGTATTTTGATAATGCTCGAGTAGGACAGCTGATGAGCCAGCTCACATCGGAACTTTTTGATATTACAGAATTTGCACATCATGCACCGGAGGATATTTTTATTTCTACTGTGACGATCATTGGTGCACTGATTATTATGTTTACGATTCAGTGGAAATTGGCACTGGTAATCGCAATTACCATTCCGATTTTTCTGATGATTGTGTGGAAATGTCGGTTTTCGATGCAGGATGCATCACGTAATGTAAAAAAAGAAATGGCAACGATCAATACAGATTTTGAATCCGGACTTTCCGGACTTCGAACTGCAAAAGCTTTTGCAAATGAGGACAAAGAACTCGATAAATTCGATTCTGCAAATCTGAGCTATCGCGATTCCAAAGCGGATTTTTACAGAGCCATGGGACGGTTCAATGCAGTGATGGAATTTTTTATGTGTATTCTTTCTGCGATTGTAATTGCAGTTGGTGGTGCACTGATCATGTCGGACCAGTTGAATATTATTGATCTGATCACATTCAGCCTGTATGTTTCCACTTTCGTGAATCCGGTACGAAAGCTTTCAACGACTGTGGAACTGATTGCGAATGGAACAGCCAGTCTGCACAGATATGTACAACTGATGCGGACGGAGGCGACGCTGAAAGACGCTCCGGATGCGACAGAACTTCAGGATGTAAAAGGCAGAATTGACATTGATCATGTTGGATTTGCTTATGAAGGAGATCATGATGTGCTTCAGGATGTTTCACTTCATATTGCACCGGGAGAGACGATTGCATTTGTCGGATCATCTGGTGGTGGTAAGACGACGCTGAGTCAGCTGATTCCGCGATTCTATGATGTAACATCAGGAAGTATTTCGATTGATGGCACCGATGTGCGAAAAGCAACACAGGAATCTCTGCATAAGAATATTGGAGTCGTACAGCAGGAGGTATTTCTTTTTGCAGACAGTATTGCGGAAAATATCCGTTACGGAAAACTGGATGCGACCATGGATGAGATCATCCGGGCGGCGAAGATGGCAGAAATTTATGATGACATTATGGAAATGCCGAAAGGGTTTGATACGAATGTTGGCGAGCGTGGGGCACTTCTTTCAGGAGGACAGAAGCAGAGAATCTCCATTGCACGTATTTTTCTGAAGAATCCGCCGATTTTGATTCTGGACGAAGCAACTTCTGCATTGGATAGTGTAACGGAAGCAAAAATTCAGGAAACTTTTGAGAAACTGGCAGTTGGAAGGACAACGATCATTATTGCACACAGACTTTCTACAGTGAAGAATGCAGATGATATCGCTGTGATCGAGCAGGGACAGATTGTGGAAAAAGGAACTCATGAGGAACTGATGAAAAAAGATGGAATTTACGCTTCTCTTGTCCATACGCAAGAACTGAAAGAGTGAAAAGTATAGTGGACAGTTGTATTAAATTACATATATAAATACAAAAATATAAAAAAATAAAAATTCTGCTTGCATTTTCTGTAAAATATGATATTATAGTTTATGCATTGCAGATGCGGGTGTAGTTCAATGGTAGAACACCAGCCTTCCAAGCTGGATACGTGGGTTCGATTCCCATCACCCGCTTTTTTGTTGCAAAAATATAAAAGAAATCCCTGACAGATCAAGATTCTATAAAGAATGCGGATTCGTCAGGGATTTTTTGAATGAATTTAGTCTTGGATATTATCCTTTGATTACTTTCCTGATTGCATCATACAGCTCATCGTAAGTTTCATATGCCGGAATCTCCGGATATTCAGATTTGATGGCATCGGTGCTCTTGAACAGGAAGCCTGCTTTGCTTGCCTGGATCATGCCAAGGTCGTTGTGGCTGTCACCGCTTGCGATGGTGTCATAGCCGATGGACTGCAGGGCTTTGACAGTTGTGTATTTGGATTTTTCACAGCGCATCTTGAAGTCTGTGATTTCGCCGTTGTCTGCTACAACGAGTGAGTTGCAGAAGATTGTCGGATAGCCGAGTTTTTTCATCAGAGGTCCTGCGAACTGAGAGAAGGTATCGCTGATGATGATCACCTGTGTCATTTCTCTGAGCTTGTCGAGGAATTCTTTCGCACCTGGGAGTGGATCAATCTTGGAAATTGTTTCCTGAATCTCTTTCAGTCCAAGATTATGTTCTTTTAAAATATTGAGACGGTATTTCATTAATTTGTCGTAATCCGGCTCATCTCTTGTTGTTCTTTTTAATTCCGGGATACCGGTCTCTTCTGCAAATGCGATCCAGATTTCAGGTACCAGTACACCCTCAAGGTCTAAACAAACAATTTCCATAATATTTCTCCTCCGTTCTGAAGCGGCTTTAGTGTTGTAATAAGGTGCCGCGTCTCTTTAAGTAAGTATTCAGCTACCATTATAACGGAAAGAATTCGAAACTTCCACACAAAATTTATTTATCTCAATTAAGAAGACTCCCATCTCTTTCAGGTGATGAGTAATAGTAAAGTTGGCTCAGAGGGACTCCGATTTCCGACTGAGATAAATGTTCCGCGAGAATGCGCGGTGATTCTGTGTTAGGACACAATTTCTGTTGTATCTGCGCGCGTATTGGTGCTATGATAGATAAGGACATAGAGACATTCTTGAATTACATAGAAAGAAAATATCGGAGGTTTGAAATTACAAAATGAAACAGGAAAATTATATAAAGGGAATGGCGATGATCATTCTGTCTGCATTCTTCTTTGCCTGCATGAATGTAAGTGTACGTCTGGCAGGTGATCTTCCATCCGTACAGAAGAGTTTCTTCCGTAATCTGGTGGCGGCAGTCTTTGCAGCAATTATTTTAGGTAAAAATCATATCATTCCAAAGGTACAGAAGCAGTACTGGGGAACACTTTTCCTTCGTTGTGCATTTGGCACGCTGGGAATTCTCTGTAACTTTTATGCGATTGATCATCTTCTGGTAGCAGATGCTTCGATTCTGAATAAACTGTCGCCGTTTTTTGCAATCATCTTTTCATTTTTGCTTTTGAAAGAGAAGATTACGCCAACACAGGGATCATGTGTACTTCTTGCATTCATCGGCTGTCTGTTTATTGTGAAACCAGGATTCCAGAACGCGGCATTGATTCCGGCACTGATCGGAGTTTGTGGCGGCCTTGGTGCAGGTGTTGCCTATACAATGGTGCGTGTGCTCGGAACACATGGAGTGAAAGGACCCATCATAGTGTTTTATTTTTCTGTTTTTTCCTGTCTGTTTGTGTCGCCGTATCTGATTTTTGATTATACGCCGATGACAGGAAGACAGCTGGCAACACTTATGATGGCAGGTCTGTTTGCTGCGGGGGGACAGTTTACGATCACCGCGGCATATACGTATGCACCGGCGGGCAAGATATCAATTTTTGATTATTCGCAGATTATATTTGCGACACTTCTGGGATTTTTCCTGTTCGGAGAAATTCCGGATACCTATAGTTTTATCGGATATGGACTGATCATTCTTGCATCTCTGGGAATGTTCATTTATAATATGAAGGCAGCGAAGAAATTATGATCTTTGCTGCTTTTTATATGGGAAGAGAAAAAATAGAAACCTGACAAAAAATGTCAAGAATATAACGAACAACTATTGATTTCATGTGAAAGAGTGGATATAATGAGTTCAACAGCGATTTAAAGACAGCTAAAATAACTGAAAGAAAATAAAGGATATAAATGAAAACAGACTAATGAGGAGGTAAATTGGAACAATGAAAATCGGAAATGATATTTATTATGTAGGTGTCAATGATCATCAGGTAGACTTATTTGAAGGACAGTATGATGTACCAAACGGTATGTCCTACAACTCTTATGTGATCATGGATGAAAAGATTGCAGTTATGGATACTGTAGATGCCAATTTTACAGAAGAATGGCTTGGAAACGTAGCCAAAGTTCTTGATGGTGCAAAACCGGATTATCTGGTCGTACAGCATATGGAGCCTGACCACGCTGCCAACATCGAGAATTTTGTCAAAGCTTATCCGGATGTGACAGTTGTAGCCAACACCAAGACATTTACCATGATGGAAAACTTCTTCAGAGGTATGGATCTGGGGGATAAGAAACTGGTAGTTTCCAATGGTGAAAGCCTGACACTTGGTAAACATGTCCTGACATTCGTGTTTGCACCGATGGTTCACTGGCCGGAGGTTATGGTTACATATGACAGCACTGATAAAGTTCTGTTCTCAGCTGATGGATTTGGAAAATTTGGTGCCCTTGATGTAGAAGAGGACTGGGACTGCGAAGCACGTCGTTACTATATCGGAATTGTTGGAAAATATGGTCCGCAGGTTCAGAAACTTCTTAAAGCTGCAGCAACTCTGGATATCCAGACAATCTGCCCGCTTCACGGACCGATTCTGACCGAGAATCTGGGACATTACATTGAAAAATATGACATCTGGTCTTCTTACAAAGTAGAGAGCGAAGGCGTTGTGATCGCATATTCATCTGTATATGGAAATACCAAGAAAGCAGTTGAAGTTCTGGCACAGAAGCTGGAAGAGAAAGGCTGCCCGAAAGTTTCTGTATTTGATCTTGCAAGAGATGACATGGCAGAAGCTGTTGAGGATGCTTTCCGTTATGGCAAGCTGGTTCTTGCAACCATCACCTACAATGCAGATATCTTCCCGTTCATGAAGACATACATCGATCATCTGACAGAAAGAAATTATCAGAACCGTACTATCGGACTTATTGAGAACGGAAGCTGGGCTCCGAACGCTGCCAAAGTTATGAAGGCTGAGTTCGAGAAGAGCAAAAACATCACCTGGCTGGATACAACTGTTAAGATCATGTCTTCTTTAAGCGATGAGAACATTGAACAGCTTGATCAGATGGCAGAGGAACTGTGTAAATAAAAGATGGGAAATAGTGCTAAATAACGAAACAAAATATTGCGGATATCTTGAAAATGCTTTCTTAAATGTTATAATTAAGTTATTATTATGACAAAAAAGGAAGGTCTTCTGTGAAAAAGAACGAGAGATGTCTTGCTATTTTGGAAATACTTCAAAAGCGGCATAAGGTAACGGTAATAGAGCTGGCGGAGAAATTTGGTATTTCGGAAATGACAGTCCGCAGAGATTTGAATTCGTTAGCACGTGAGTACAATATTTCAAGAACGCATGGTGGTGCAGAGCTTGGAAATCAGCCGGTAGTCCGGATGATTTCTTTTGATGAGCCGAGAATTGCGCATAAAGAAAGCAAGGATAAGATTGCAGCTTTAGCAGCGTCTATGATCCAGAACGGACAGAGGATATTTATAGATGCCGGTTCGACTACGCGTATTATTTTGAACTATCTGGCAGAAGATACGCGTGCAGTTGTGGTGACACATCATCTACAGGTGGCAGAACATGCACTTAAGTTTGAGAATCTTTCCGTAATCATGCTTGGAGGAGATATGATCCGGATCACAAACTGCACTTCCGGTCCGGTGGCAGAAGAACAGTTGAAAAATTATCAGCTGGATACAGCGTTTATCGGAGCGGCGGCAATCGGATCTGATGGTAAATTATACGACGGATATTCACCGGAGGCCAGACTGAAGGGCACGCTTTTTTCGGTTGCAAAGAAAATTTATGTCCTTGCGGATTCCTCAAAGATGAATACATATAATCTGAATGAGTTTGGAAGTCTTTCTCAGATTGATGGACTGATTACAGATTCGGGGATAGATGAGGAAGCGATGATTCTTATGAAAAGACATCGTGTGAATGTGATCATAGCAGAATAAGGTGTTTTGAAACTTTTTAAATCAGCAGAGCATATCTGCTGATTTTTTTTGCATTTACCGGATGTCAAAGTGTTAAAAGCGAACAAAAATGGAAGAAAAAACGAACAAAAAACAAGTGAGATATAATTGAAAAATGCTGTAAAACCTGAAAAAACTGGATTTTGAACAAATAAAAACGAACAAAAATAACGGAAATAATGAACAGTAAAAAGAAGAAATGCACAAATAAAGCCGCAGAATATTGGTTATTAAGTGCATTGCAAATAAAAAAACCTTATGCTAATATGTTCATACAAACAAGAAACGAACGAATAATTCGCGAAACGAACAAAGGGAGGTTTTTCTATGAAGAAAAAAGTGATCGCAACATTATTAACAGGTGCTATGGCATTATCTATGGTAGCAGGCGCTGCTACAGTTATGGCAGACGAAAAGACAGAGACAACAGAAAAATACACAATTGGTTTTTCTCCATACACTCTGACAAATGAATATTTTACAGCAGTTCTGGATGGTGTACAGAAAGCATGTGATGAAACAGGAAGCGAACTGATCTATTTTGATCCACAGAATGACCCGACACAGCAGGCATCACAGATTGACGATATGATCGCAAGCGGAATTGATGCCCTGATCTACATTCCATATGATTCAGCAGGAGCTCAGACAGTTCTTCAGAGCTGCAAAGATGCCGGCGTAAAAGTAATCAACGTAGATAACGTAATTACAGAAGATGATTATGATCTGGTAGATGGAATCATTGCTTCTGATAACGAACAGCTCGGATATCTTTCAGGACAGTGGGTTGCAGAAAATCATCCGGATGGAGCAAATATCCTGACAGTGCATCTTCAGACAGCTGAATCCTGTATCATCAACGTAGAAGGATTCTGGAAAGGAATCAAAGACAATGCAAAAGACCCGGATGCATATGTAGATGCACAGGTAGTTGAAGGTGAAGGATCCACAGAAACATCCTTTAACGTAGTAGCAGATGCTCTTCAGGCAAACGACGACATCGACGTAATCTACTGCATCAACGATACTTCCGCACTTGGTGCTGTACAGGCAGTTGAAGACGCTGGTAAGACAGGACAGATTGACATTCTTGGTAAAGATGGTGCTCCGATCGGTAAACATGCGATCAAAGATGGAACAATGGTACAGTCTTCTGCACAGAGACCTACTTACATGGGATATCTTGGTGTAAAAGAAGCTATCGATGTTCTTGAAGGAAAAGCAATCGAATTTAATACAGCAATCGAATCTTACAGCATTACAAAAGACAACATTGACGACTATGACCTGGACGCTTGGGATTCTCTGGACGAAGACAGCACAGATGATGTAGCTGCTGAAACGACAGAAGAAGCTGATACAGAAGAAGCAAAATAATTGCAGAATCGGGCGTTGCGAGCAAATCTTGCAACGCCCACTTTAAAAATGAGAGGTAGCATAATATGAGCGATACAAAGCTGTTAGAGATGACAAATATAACAAAAGCATTTGCCTCCAATGTTGTGCTGAATGGTGTACACCTTTCTGTAGATGAAGGAGAAGTTGTTGCTATCCTCGGCGAGAACGGAGCCGGAAAGTCAACCCTGATCAAGATTCTTGGTGGCATTTATAAGGCAGATTCCGGAGAAATCCGTATGCATGGAACTGTAAAAAATATTACTTCTGCCGCGATAGCAGGAGAAAATGGTATTCGTATCATTCATCAGGAAATTGTTCTGGTACCGGATAGAACAATTGCAGCAAATGTATTTCTGGGCAGAGAGCCTAAAAACAAATTTGGTCTTGTAGATGTACAGGCAATGGAAAAGCAGACGCAGAAACTGATTGATGATCTGCATTTGAATTTAAAAGCAAGCGAACTGGTTAGAAACTTGACAATGGGTATGCAGCAGCTGGTTGAAATCATTAAAGCGATATCAGCAGATGCAAAAGTGGTAGTTATGGATGAGCCAACATCTTCTCTTTCACAGGGTGAAGTAGAAATACTGTTTGGTATAATCCGCCTTCTTCAGAAAAAGAATATTGGAATTATCTATATTTCACATAGATTGGAAGAATTATATGCGATCACAGACCGTATTGTAGTCCTTCGAGATGGAAAAATGGTCGGAGATCTGGAGACAGCAACAGTAGATAAAGATCATCTGATCAGCCTGATGGTAGGCCGTGAACTGGATAGTTTTTATACGAAAAATAAACACAAGATTGGTGAAGTTGCACTGGAGACAAAAAATCTTTCTCACGTAAAACTGTTTAAAAATGCAAATTTCAAGGCACGCTATGGCGAGATCGTTGGTTTTGCAGGACTGGTAGGAGCCGGCCGTACAGAACTTATGAAAACTATTTTCGGTGCATATGAAAAAAGTGGCGGGGAAATTCTTTTGGATGGAAAACCGGTCAACATTAAATCTCCGCGTGATGCGATCAATAATGGCATTGCATATGTATCAGAAGACCGCCGTGGTGAGGGGCTGATCCTCAAAAATGATGTCAAATTTAATATGGGTCTTGTCTGTCTGGCTGATTTTGTTAATGGAATTCATGTAAAAGACAAAGAGTGGAACAGTATGGTAGAAGACTATCGAAAGAAATTTTCCATAAAGATTACATCTCCAAAGCAGCTGACAGGAAACCTGAGTGGTGGAAATCAGCAGAAAGTAGTTCTCAGTAAATGGCTGGCCAATAAACCGAAAGTCATTATTTTGGACGAACCTACGCGAGGCATTGATGTGGCAGCCAAAGCAGAGATTTATGCGATCATTGACGAACTGGCAGCGAATGGCGTGTGCATCATTATGGTTTCTTCAGAACTTCCGGAAATTATCAATATGTGTAATCGTTGTTATGTCATGTGTGAAGGAAAAATCACCGGTGAGATTGACGAGTCAGAATTTTCACAGGAAGCAATGATGACACTGGCAACAAAACGAGATTAAAAAATAAAACAACTCTTGTCAATAAAAAAGTTAGGAGGTCTGGACATGGATGCAAAAAATAAGATCCCAGGCATAAGTTTTGTAAAAAGGAACATCGGTACGATCATAGGTCTGATTCTCTTGGTAATTATAGTTTCTATTTCTACACCAAGATTTCTTACCTCATCAAATATTCTGAACCTGTTAAAATCCAATTCAGTAAATGCGATCATCAGCTGTGGTATGCTGCTTGCAATCCTGATGGGAGAGATTGATATTTCTGTTGGATCAACGGTAGGTTTATCAGGTATCATTGGTGCTTACATGATCACAAATGTAGGACTCCCGGTAGTTCCGACTGTATTTATCTGCCTTGGTGTTGGTGCACTGGTAGGTATCGTAAATGGTGTTGCGATTTCTTATTTAAAAGTTCCGGCTTTTGTAGCAACACTTGCTACTCAGAGTATTGGACGTGGTCTGACAGAGATTATTTCCGGTGGTGTTACAATCCGTGTTCGTAACGAGGGATATACTGCACTTGGCAATCAGAACGTTGGAGGAATTTCTGTTATCATCATTTATGCGGCAGTAGTACTTATTTTCACATGGTTTTTATTAAACAGAACTCGTTTTGGATATTATATCTATGCATTAGGTGGAAATAAACTTGCAGCACAGTATTCTGGTGTAAATGTAAAGAAATATAATATGCTTCCATATGTACTGATCGGTCTGTTCTGTGGTCTGAGTGGTCTGATCTGGTCAGCAAGACTTGGATCAGCAGCAGCGACTCTTGGAAGTGGATTTGAAATGGATGCGATCGCAGCCGTTGTTATTGGTGGAACCAGTATGTCAGGTGGTGTAGGAACTGTTGGAGGAACTTTCATTGGTATTCTGATCATCGGTGTTATCACAAATGGTCTGAACCTGATGGGAATCAACTCCTTCTGGCAGGAAGTATTTAAAGGAATCATCATTCTTGCAGCGGTAATCATCGATGTAGTAAGAAAATCAAAATCAAAAGACTGATAACAGGAGTATCAGGTTGAATGGAGACCGTTATGGCAGAAAGAATGTTATTTGCAGGTATGGATGTAGGTACCAGTGGCTGTAAGATGTTGGTATATGATCTGGATGGAAATATCGTATATCAGTCCAGCAGAAAATATCAGGAAGAAGGAAACGGCGGACACCGTGAACTGAACCCGGAAGTTGTGATGACAAAGGTTAAAGAAGTGCTGAAAGATATTGCGGGAAACTGTATAGAAGGAATTACGGCAATGGCAGTGACAAGCCTTGGAGAATCTGTAGTATGCCTGGATAAAAACAATAACGTACTTACAAAATCCATGTTGACCGGAGACAGCAGAGGAATTCCTGAAACACAGGAAATCATAGACATTCTCGGCGCGGACAGAATATTTGAGACAACAGGCCTTCCGCCAAATGAACTTTATGGACTCCCAAAATATATGTGGTTAAATCGTAATACCAACGCGGTGAAGGATGCAGCAGCGATTCTGTATTATGAAGACTTTGTCGGATATATTCTTACAGGACAGAGAAAAGTCAGCTATTCATCTGCCGCACGAAGTATGGCATTTGATATCAGAAAATTTGAGTGGTCAGAAGAATTTCTGAAACTTGCAGGCATCCGTAAGGAGCAAATGTCAGAACCGGTTCCGCCATGTACTGTAATAGGTACGATTCTCCCCGATATGGCGAAAGAACTGGGACTGAACGAAGATCTGAAGATTGTGGCAGGTGGTCACGATCAGACCTGTGCAGCCCTTGGAAGTGGATTGTTTGCACTCAAAGATGGTGAATGCGGGATGGGAACCTGTGAATTTATGTTCACAATGCTTCCAAGAGTCATGATAACACCTTACATGATGCGAAATGACTTTACCTGTATTCCATACGTGTTCCCAGATACTTATTTGTCGAGCATTGAGGTAACGACCTGCGGAGCTTTGAAAAACTGGGCAAAAGACAGTATATTCCGTGATATTGACCGAAAGTGCAGGGAAGAGGGCAGAAACTTTTTCCAATATATGGATGAATTGTCGAGAGATATAAAAACAGATGTCATGGTTCTGCCACAGTTTGGATCAGCCGGAAATCCGGATCTGTCCATGGATGCGAAAGGAACGATCACCGGTCTTACGATCCATACAAAACCGGAGGAACTGTATAAAGCAATCCTGGAAGGTATGGCTTTTCAGATGTATCTTGCATACGAACGTATGAAGGAACTTGGAACAGAGATGAACTGTATTGCTGTCACAGGAGGCGGCGCGGCATCGGAACTGACTCTTCAGATACGTGCAGATGTGTTTGGAATGGAAGTGCATTCTCTGGAAAGTGCAGAAGCAGGTACACTGGGATGCATGCTTATGGCTGCTACGGCTGTGAAAGCTTATCCTTCATTAGAAGAAGGTATCAGAAGAGCAGTAAAAGTAAAAAAGAAATATCTTCCTGAAAAGGACATGGCAGATTATTATCATGGCAAATTTGAACGTTATAAACGTTTTTATGAAGCGATGCATGATTTTCATTAATGGATCATGCAGTAACAGAGAAATAGTAACACAGCAGCATAGAGAATAGAAATGGAGGAGCTTACTATGAAACTTGTAAATGGATTCAAACTTATGGAGTATGCAAAAAGAAATAATTTAGTATTACCGGCTTTTAATACAACCAACCTGGAGATGACATATGCAATCGCTGATGGACTTATGAAAGCAAATCTTCCGGGATATATTCAGATTTCTTCCAATAATCTGCGTCTTTCCAATCCGGCTATTATTGCAGAGATGGCAGCTGATGCAGTAAAGAAATCCGAAACACCGATCGGACTTCATCTGGATCATGGTAAATCTTTTGAAGATGTTAAAGCTTGTATTGATGCCGGATTTACTTCTATCATGATTGATGCATCACATCTTCCATTTGAGGAAAATGTGAAAGAATGCCGCAGAGCAGCTGATTACTGCCATTTCTACGGAGTTCCGGTAGAAGCAGAACTTGGTGCGCTTCGTGGTAAAGAAGAAGATATCGTAAATGAAGCAGAATGCAAGACAGATCCGGACATGGTAGCAGAATTTGTTGAAAAAACCGGATGTGATACACTGGCTGTTTCTGTAGGAAATGTACATGGACTCTGCCTGAATCCTCAGATTGATATTCCACTGCTTGAAAAAATCAACCAGGTTTCTAAAGTTCCGCTTGTTCTTCACGGCGGTTCCGGTATTCCGAAGGAAGTTATCTGGGAAGCAAAGAAACACGGACTGATTAAAATCAATTATGGTTCTGACCTTCGTAAAGAATTTGTCAAAACATTTGGTACTGCTTATGAAGAGAACCACAATGAGCATGATGTAATTCATTTAAGTCTTGAGGCTGTTGAGGAAGTAAGCAGAAAGGCACAGGAGCTTGTGACAATGATCAACGAGCACTAAATTTTCTGTAAGGCGGGTGTTGGTGTGAGCGATACATATTTAGGAATTGACTTAGGAACTTCTTCCATGAAGATGGTACTGACAGATTCAAAAAAACATATTCTGGGACAGATTTCGGAAGATTATGAGGCTGTGCAGTCGCAGAATGGATGGTCTGAAATTGATCCGGAGATCTGGTTTCAGGCCATGCAAAGAGGAATGCACCATATTTTTGAAGGACAGAATCCGGAATCATTAAAAGGAATCGGTGTGACCGGACAGATGCATACTCTGATTGTTATTGGAGAAGATGGCAGACCAGTGAGACCGGCAATGATGTGGAATGACACCAGGACAAAGGATCTTCTTCCGGAATTAAAAGAAAAGATTCTGGAATTTCCGGAAGGAGAATATCTTTCCCAGACAATATCTACAGGAAGTCCGGCAGCAAACCTGTACTGGCTGAAAGTGTCTGAACCTGAAAATATGAAGAAGGTCAGAAAGTTTCTGATTGGACCGGATTATCTGGTATATCGCCTGACGGGAAATCAGACAACAGATTATTGTGAAGCTTCTACCTCCTGTCTTTATGAAATCTGTAACAAATGTTGGTCGGAGGAGATGCGGAAGCTGATCGGGCTGGATCAGAGCTGTTATCCGGAAATTCGTGGAAGTGCAGAGAGTGCAGGAAAAATACTTTCGGAGACTGCGGAAGAATTTGGAATCAGCAAGGATGTGGAAGTGATTGTCGGAACCGGTGATAATCCGGCGACAGCAATCTCAACCGGATGCCTGGGATTGGGATATCCGGTAGTGTCTCTTGGTACTTCAGGGGTATTTATGATGCCGATCGACAGACCGGAGAGCCAAACAAAAGGAAAGAAGATACTGTTTTCTTTTGATGATAAAAAGTTCCAGTACCTTGTGCAGGGGGTGGTCCAGTGCAATGGAAATACATTTGACTGGTGGAACAAAAATATCATGGAACTGAAGCGTTTCAAAGAACTGACTACGTCCATTGATGTAAACAGCAATGCACAAAATGACCTGATTTTTTATCCTCATCTGGATGGTGACAAAACCATATATGCGGATCCCGAACTCCGAGGAGCTTTTATTGGTTTGAATCTGACAACTACACAGGAAAATCTGTTCTACGCTGTGATTGAAGGGTTATGCTTCGGTTTTCGGGAACTTGCAGAAAAAATGCATCTTCCGTTGGAGAAATTTGGTACAGTGAAAGTTGTGGGTGGTGGTGCAAAAAGTCCGGTATGGCTTCAGACAATGGCAAATGTGTTAAACATTGCTGTTGAGAAAATGGAAGGAATGATTGGACCGGCATTTGGAATTGCACTTTTGGCAGCGTACAAGAGTGGCAGTATCACATCCCTGGAGCAGATATCAGAAGGCAATGTGAAAATTGAATGTCGTTATGAACCAAATGAGGAGGCTGTTGCAGCCTGTCAGAAGAAATATCAAGAATATCTGAGAATTCGTTCAGGACTCCAGTATATCAGAACCGGAGTTATTGAATAAGTCTGTTTCGCAGATAAAAAGTTAAATACTATATAGAGTCCCTGTGGGTTGTGAAATCTGGAAAGATATCCGGAAATCATATCCTGACAGGGATTTTTTAACAAATACTATTGACAAAAATTATCATTTACATTAGGGTTAGTTTATACGTACTTAATGATAAAAAGTATCAATAAACAATGGGAAAGATAAGAGGAAAGCGCATATGACAACATTACGCGAATTGCCGATCGGGAAAACTGCGACGATACGCTCTGTCGGGGGAGAGGGCGCACTGAGACAGCATTTTCTGGATATGGGGCTGATTCCGAAGGGTGAAGTGACCATGGTGAAATATGCACCGATGGGAGATCCGATGGAACTGCGTATCCATAGTTATGAACTGACTCTGCGACTGGCGGATGCAGAGAAAATTGAGATAGAAAATATCCGTGATGCAGTAAAGCATACGGAGAGTAAAGCAGCTCGGAAACAGGATGGTTCTATGGGAATTCCACATCCGGGAATCGGAGAAGGCGGAAAGTATCATGAGAAAGAGAATGAACATCCATTGCCGGATAATGAGATACTGACATTTGCTCTTGCGGGAAATCAGAACTGTGGAAAGACTACGCTGTTCAATCAGCTGACCGGATCAAGTCAGCATGTCGGAAACTTTCCAGGAGTTACAGTAGACAGAAAAGATGGAAACATCCGTGGCAGAAGTAATACTTTAGTGACGGACCTTCCGGGAATTTATTCCATGTCCCCGTATTCCAGTGAAGAGATTGTGACAAGAAACTTTGTACTGGATGAGCATCCGAAGGGCATTATTAACATCGTCGATGCAACGAATATAGAGAGAAATCTTTATCTGACGATGCAGCTGATGGAACTGGATATCCCGATGGTCCTGGCTTTGAACATGATGGATGAAGTCCGGGAGAACGGAGGTTCCATTCTGGTGAATCAGATGGAGGAGATGCTGGGAATTCCGGTCATTCCGATTTCAGCAGCCAAGAATGAAGGAATTGACGAGCTGGTACAGCATGCAATCCATGTGGCGAAATACCAGGAACCGCCACGTACGATCGACTTTTGTGATGTAAATGAAGACGGTGGAGCAGTCCACAGATGCCTTCATGCAATTATGCATTTGATTGAGGATCATGCAAAAGCGGCCAGAATTCCGGTGCGTTTTGCGGCAGCAAAGCTTGCAGAAGGGGATTCCCTGATCATGGAAAGTTTGAAACTGGATCAGAACGAGCAGGAGACACTTGAGCACATCATCAAACAGATGGAAAAGGAACGTGGACTGGACAGAGCTGCGGCTATTGCTCATATGCGTTTTGATTTTATTGAGAAAGTCTGCGATGAGACAGTCGTGAAGCCAAAGGAGAGCAAGGAACATCTTCGAAGCATGAAGATTGATAAGATTCTTACCGGGAAATATACAGCGATTCCGTGCTTTGTTGGAATTATGGGACTTGTGTTTTTCCTGACATTCAGTGTGATCGGAGCATTTCTTCAGGATCTTCTGGATATGGGAATTACAGCGCTTGGGGATATCGTGGATCAGTGGATGACAGTGGCAGGCGTCAATGATGTGCTTCATTCGCTGGTTATGGATGGTGTATTTAACGGCGTTGGAAGTGTATTGAGTTTCCTTCCGGTAATCGTAACGCTGTTTTTCTTCCTGTCCTTGCTGGAGGACAGCGGATATATGGCACGAGTTGCTTTTGTAATGGATAAACTGCTTCGAAAGATCGGGCTTTCCGGAAGAAGTATCGTACCGATGCTGGTGGGATTTGGCTGTACGGTTCCGGGTGTTATGGCGAGTCGTACTCTTCCGTCGGAGCGTGACCGTAAGATGACCATTTTGCTGACTCCGTTTATGAGCTGTTCGGCGAAACTTCCAATCTACGCATTTTTTACAGCGGCATTTTTCCCGAAACATGGAGCTATCGTGATGATCGCATTATACTTTGGTGGAATCATCATGGGTATTTTGATGGCACTTTTGATGAGAAATACACTGTTCAGCGGTGAAGCAGTGCCGTTTGTTATGGAACTTCCGAATTACCGTATGCCGGGAGCGAAGAATGTAGGACATCTGCTCTGGGACAAGGCAAAAGATTTCCTGCAGAGAGCATTTACGGTAATTTTTATGGCAACACTGGTAATCTGGTTCCTGCAGACATTTAATTCTCATCTGAGTATTGTGACAGATTCTAAGGACAGTATCCTTGCAATGGTAGCAAGTGTGATTGCACCGATCTTTAAGCCAATGGGATATGGTGACTGGAGAATATCTACAGCGCTGATCACAGGATTTATGGCAAAAGAGAGCGTGGTATCAACACTTTCTATTCTGTTCGGAAATACAGCAACACTGCTTGAAAGTATCACACCACTTTCTGCAATCAGTCTTCTGGCTTTTTGTCTGTTGTATACACCATGTGTGGCTGCAATTGCTTCGATTAAAAGAGAACTTGGTGGAAAATGGGCGATTTTTGTCGTACTGGCACAGTGTGTGATCGCATGGCTGGTTTCGTTTGTTGTTTATCTGGTGGGGGGCCTGTTTTTCTGACGACTGACATTCAGTGCCAGCCCCATCTCACCGAGGAGAAATACGATGGATGTACCTCCGTAACTGATAAAAGGAAGTGTGATTCCGGTATTTGGGATGGTGTTGGTGACGACTGCAATATTCAGGATGACCTGAATTGCCAGATGTCCCATAATTCCGGCGGCAATCATTGCCCCGGATAATTCCTGGCAGTGCATGGAGATGACACAAAGTCTCCAGAGCAGTAAGGCAAAAATGAGAATCAGGATGACTGCACCAGCCAATCCCATTTCTTCGCAGATAATTGAAAAAATCATATCATTCTGGGCTTCGGGGACGAAGCCCAGTTTTTGTATGCTGTTACCGATGCCTCTGCCAAAAAGACCGCCGCTTCCAATTGCATACAGTCCCTGAATTGTCTGAAACCCTTTCTCATATTTTTCCGGTTCACGCCAGATTGCGAGGCGCTCGAGACGGTAGCTTTCAGCAGCGAGAAAGATGGCAATAAAACCAATTCCGGCTCCGCCCAGTGCTATGAACTGCATATAACGCGGACTGGCGGCGAAGATCAGGATAACACCGATTCCAAGAATGATAATGGCGGTACTCAGGTTGTTTGAGCCAACAAGTCCGACGATAGGCAGGAGCGTCAGCATGGTGCGGCACATGAACCAGAAACCGTCTGTTCGTTTACGGGATTTTTCAATCTGCCAGGTCAGAAATAGCACAACGGCAACTTTGGCAAATTCAGAAGGCTGGAAGGAGAGCGGACCAAGATTCAGCCATCGTTTTGAACCGTTGATTTCCTGTCCGAAGAGAAGAACAGCTGTGGACAATAACATAGAGAGCAGGTAAGCAGCTGGTGCGAGGCGGACAAAAAAATGGTAATCAACAGAAGAGACCATATACATGGCACCCAGCCCGAGCGATGTGGCAAAAAGTTGTTTTTTAAAATAATAGGCAGAGTCGTTAAAACGTACTCTGCCGTTATATTCACTGGCACTGAAAAGGATGATCAATCCAAAGACGGCCAGAATAAGAACGAGAGTCAGCATAATGGAATCTGGCTGGGAGCGAGGGTGGCGTTGTTTGTCCTGTGACATGGCAGACTCCGAAAAGCTTTTATTTAAAGATATAGAGAAAGCATAAAAAATATACCTGGGGGATTGTACAAAATAAGTGGTGTGTTATAATTTAAAATATACTAAATGAAGGGGGATACGAAGGATGAAAAAGTTCATCGAAGAATTTAAAGCTTTTGCGCTCCGCGGAAATGTGATGGACATGGCAGTCGGTGTAATTATCGGTGGTGCCTTTTCAGGCATCGTAACATCATTGACCGATAACTTTATCAATCCGATTCTGAATCTTCTGACAGGCGGTGCTACATATTCTCTGTCTGATGTTGCAGGATTTGCATCTTCATTTCTTTCAGCAGTCGTAAACTTTATCATCATGGCTTTTATTCTTTTCTGTCTTATGAAAGGAATCAATAAGTTGACAGGTTTGACGAAGAAACCGGAAGAACCGGCGGAACCAGAGACAAAGATCTGTCCATACTGCCAGAGTGAGATCAGCATTAAGGCAACCAGATGTCCGCACTGTACATCCATTCTGGAAGAAAAAGCAGAATAAAATGAAAAGATGATATTATGAAAAGCTCTGTACAGGTGATTGCACAGAGCTTTTTTAGCAGGATGATCATATGAAAGATACGTTTATCCACACAGATGGGGAGAAAGTAATGACACACATTGAAAAACTGGAAAAAGAATTGTTTGAAATGCAGGATCTGAAATATCGGGATTTTCACAGTAAACTATTGCCGGGAATTGAGAAAGAAATGATCATAGGAATTCGGACACCGATCCTCCGGAAATTTACAAAAGAATTTGCAAAGACACCGGAGGCAGAGCTTTTTCTGCATGATCTGCCACATCGGTATTACGAAGAAAACAACATGCACATGATGATCGTAAGCTGGATCAAAGATTATGAAAAGTGCCTGGAGGAGGTAAAAAGATTTTTGCCATATGTGAATAACTGGGCGACCTGTGACCTTTCGGCACCGAAGTGTTTTGCGAAGCATAAAGAAGAGCTGCTTCCCGAGATTCATTCATGGATCGCGTCAGGGGAAACTTATACGATCCGTTATGGGATCGGAATGTTGATGAGTTTTTATCTGGATGAGGATTTCAGACCGGAATATCTGAAGCTGGCGGCAGACGTGCGCTCAGAAGAATATTATGTAAATATGATGATCGCATGGTATCTTGCAACGGCTCTGGCGAAACAGTGGGATGCGACAATTCCATATATTGAAGAACGCAGACTTCCGGAGTGGGTGCATCGCAAAACTATCCAGAAGGCAGTAGAGAGTTACCGGATCACACCGGAGCAAAAAGTGTATTTGAAGAGTTTGCGGTGAAAGTTGAGAGAAAATTCTTGACTTCAAGTATACTTGAAGTGCTAACCTTAAAGAAGCAAACTATATTTTGGGAGGAAACGAATATGTACACTGCATCAAAAGAAAGATACACAGCTATGGAATACGCCCACTGCGGTAACAGTGGCCTGATGCTTCCGAAGGTGTCACTGGGATTGTGGCATAATTTTGGAGACACAGCAAATTTTGAAAATATGAAAAAGCTTTGTTTTACAGCTTTTGACAATGGAATCACACAGTTTGACCTGGCAAATAACTATGGTCCGGAACCGGGAAGTGCGGAGAAAAACTTTGGCCGTATTCTGAAAGAAGACCTGGGTGTTTATCGTGATGAGCTGATCATTACAACAAAAGCCGGATATGAGATGTGGGATGGTCCTTATGGGAACTGGGGCAGCCGTAAATATCTCCTTGCCAGTCTGGACCAGAGCCTGAAACGTATGAGACTGGACTATGTAGATATTTTTTATCATCACAGAATGGATCCGGATACGCCACTGGAAGAGACAATGGGAGCACTGGCAAGTGCTGTGCAGAGTGGTAAGGCAATTTATGTCGGACTTTCCAATTATGATGGAGAGACATTGAAGAAAGCGACAGCAATTTTGAAAGATCTTCGCTGCCCATTTGTGATCAATCAGAACCGCTATTCTATTTTTGACAGAACGGTTGAGAAAAATGGATTGAAAAAGGCAACTGCTGAGCTGCAAAAAGGTCTGATCACATTCAGTCCTCTGGCACAGGGACAGCTGACTGACCGTTATCTTCATGGAATCCCGGAAGACAGCCGTATCCGTACCGATGGCAGATTCCTCAAAGAAAGCATCCTTGACGAACACAGACTGGATCAGATCCATAAGCTGAACGATCTGGCAGCACAGCGTGGTGAGAAACTCGCAGATATGGCTCTTGCATGGCTTCTGCAGCAGAAAGAGGTCACGAGTGTACTGATTGGTGCGTCTAAGCCGCAGCAGATTCTGGATAATATAAAAGCAATTTCCAGCGCACCGCTCACCGAAGAGGAATTAAAGCTGATCGATGAGATTTCATTGAACTAAATTTTGGCAATCATGCAAATATGATAAAATTTTTTGAATTTACAGGAAAATTTTGTTAAAAAATTGAATTGTGCATTAAAAAACTCCGTGCTATAATGCAATCAATTTCAAAGAAGCGAAGTGCAAAGGGGCATCAACAATTGTTGGTGTCCCTTTTTGTCGTTTATGGAGATGGAAGATATGCAGACAGAAGAAATTTTAAGTGCCGGAATTGATATTGGAACATCAACCACACAGCTGGTGTTCAGCAGAATGCTTCTTCAGAATACGGGAGGATTTGGAAAGATCCCACAGATTAAAGTGATCTCCAAAGAGGTCATCTACAGGAGTCAGGTGTATTTTACACCGTTGCTTTCAAGAGAAGAGATTGATGGAAAATGGGTGGATAAGATCATCAAAAAGGAATACAGAAAAGCCGGAGTGAAACCGGAAGATCTTTCTACCGGAGCAGTGATCATAACCGGAGAGACTTCCCGTAAGAAAAATGCGGAAGATGTTGTAGAAGCGATTGCAGATGTAGCCGGAGATTTTGTTATGGCAACAGCGGGAGCGGATCTGGAATCGGTACTGGCAGGAAAAGGAGCCGGAGCTGCAGATCTTTCACGGAAAACAGAGAAAATTGTTGCCAATCTGGATATCGGCGGCGGAACTACAAATATCTGTCTGTTTGAAAATGGAAATGTCCTTGATACAGCATGCTTCGATATTGGTGGAAGACTGGTAAAAGTAGCGGATGGAAAGATTACTTACGTTGCACCGAAGATTAGATGGTTATCTGAAAAGATTGGAGTGGAAATTTCAGAGGGACAGGAAGCAGATCCGAAGAAACTGAAGATCCTTACAGATGCAATGGCAGAGATTCTGGCGATGGCGGTTGGGCTGGAATATAAAGAAGCTGGCAGGTCAGATGTAGATGGTACGGGAAAATGTAAAGCAGATATTTTCATTGAAAAGATGAAGACCAATCATGAAATTACCTGCAATAAGAAACCTGAGCTGATTACTTTTTCCGGCGGTGTGGCATCCTGCTTTGAAGAAATTGGAGATATCTTTCGATATGGTGATATAGGAGTTCTGCTTGCACAGTCGATTCAGGAAAATTCATTTTTCAGGCAGGGAAATGTATGTAAGGCAAAAGAAACGATGCGGGCAACGGTAATCGGAGCAGGAAACTACAGCATGAATATTTCCGGAAGTACGATCGAGTATACAGAAGATACGTTTCCACTGAAAAATATTCCGGTTGTGAAATTGAATCTGGAGCAGGCGGAAGACATCGAGGATCTTGATGAGAAACTTCACCGGGCAATGCAGATCTATCATGAAAGCAGAGGTGAAGGAAGGCAGATCGCAATTGCAATGAAAGGTCTGAAATGTCCGACTTTTGAACAGATACAGGAGATTGCAGAGAAACTTACAGAGCAGTATGACAGAGAGTGTGAACCGGACAATGCATTGATCATCGTGCTGGAAGAAGATATAGGAAAAGCACTGGGACAGGCACTTCATCACAGGATAAAGAACCGGAGAAAGATTATCTGTATTGATGGAATCTACTGTGAAAGTGGAGATTTCGTAGACTTGGGAGAACCGATCGTATCAGGAAAGGTTATTCCGGTCATTGTGAAGACATTAATATTTAACGGGTAGGTGCAGAATATGATTTTAAAGACTTCTATGTTGGGCCAGGTATATGAATTTAAAGATGTCAAAGATGTTCTGGCAAAAGCAAGTGAAAAGAAATCCGGTGACGAACTGGCGGGAGTAGCGGCAGAAAGTAAACTGCAGCGGATTGCAGCAAAAGAAGTTCTTGGGCAGCTTACGGTGGGTGATTTAAGAGAAAATCCGGCAGTTCCGTATAAAGAAGATTCTGTTACAAGAATCATTCAGGATGATATAGATGAAGATGTTTACCAGGAAATAAAGGGAAAAACGATTCAGGAAATGCGTGAATGGATTCTGGATGATGAAACGGACAGCGATAAGATCATGAGAGCCAGCAAAGGGCTGACGAGTGAAGCAATTGCAGCGATTTCCAAGATCATGGGAAACATGGACCTGATCCTTGCCGGAAGTAAGATGCATATCACGGCTACTTGTAATACAACGATCGGAACAGAAAATGTCCTTGCAGCAAGGCTTCAGCCAAATCATCCGGTGGATGATGTGGAGGGAGTAACAGCAAGTACGCTGGAAGGTCTGAGTTATGGCTCCGGAGATGCAGTAATTGGATTGAACCCGGCGATTGATACCGTTGACAGTACACTTGCTATCTGGAAAACACTTGGAGATATCAGAGATAAATACGAGATTCCGACGCAGACTTGTGTGTTATCACATGTGACAACGCAGATGGAAGCATTGCGAAGCGGACAGGGAAGTGCAGATCTTTGCTTTCAGTCTATCGCAGGATCCGAAGCAGCATTGTCCGCTTTTGGGGTAACGACAGAAATGCTGGAAGAAGCTGAGGCTTTATTTAAAGAAAAAGGTCATGCAAAAGGACCGAATGTCATGTATTTTGAAACTGGTCAGGGTTCGGAACTTTCTTCTTCGGCAGCTTTCGGAGCGGATCAGCAGACGATGGAATGTCGGTGTTACGGACTGGCAAGACACTATCATCCATTTCTGGTAAACACCGTCGTTGGTTTTATGGGGCCGGAATATATTTACGATACCAAACAGCTGACAAGGGCAGCACTGGAAGATGTGTTCTGTGGACATCTTCACGGACTTCCGATGGGCTGTGATGTCTGTTATACGAACCATATGCCGACAGACCAGAATGATTCGGAAACCATTCTTACATTACTTGGAACGGCCGGAGTTCATTATGTTATGGGACTTCCGCAGGCAGACGATATCATGTTGATGTATCAGTCAACCAGTTATCATGATGTGGCGAGCGTCAGACAGCTTTTAAAGAAGCAGCCGATACCGGAATTTCGACAGTGGCTGGAAAAATGGGGATTCTGGGAGAATGGTCATCTTGGAAAGAATGCCGGCGATCCATCTGTATTCTTTGCAAAATAAAGACAGAGGAATTTGCAGGTGAATCTTAAAAATAGCAGAAGTACAGGAGGGAAGAAAAATGAGTGCTACAGCAGGTTGTCTTCGAGATATTATGGAAACAGATATTATGGACTATATGCATGTGGATCATCCATATAATGAAAAAGAAATATGGAAAATGAAACATGCGACTCCGGCCAGAATTGGAATTGGACATTGTGGACCGAGATATACAACAGAAGCAGAACTTCGCTTCCTGGCTTCGCATGCAGCAGCAAATGATGCAGTTTATAATGAAGTTCCGGAAGAAACGGTTCAGAAACTTGGAGTCTTTGAAGTACGGACGAAATGTTCGAATAAAAATGAAATGCTTCTGAGACCGGACTGGGGAAGAGTTTTTCTTCCGGATGCACAGAAAAAGATTTCCGAAAACTGTGTACACCATCCACAGGTACAGATTTATTTTGGAGATGGCCTCTGTTCACCGTCGATAGAAGCAAACATCCCGGATCTTTTTCCTACAATTAAGATGGGACTGGAAGACAAGGGGATTACCGTCGGAACTCCGTTTTTTGTCAGATATTGTCGAGTCAATACAGCAAGAACCATCGGTCCTCTGTTGGATGCGCAGGTTACCTGCGTACTGATCGGAGAGCGTCCGGGACTTCTTACTTCGGAAAGCATGTCGGCATATATCGCTTATAATGCAAGACCGGATATGCTGGAATCTGAATACACCGTAGTTTCCAATATCAGCAGACATGGAATTCCACCGGTAGAGGCAGCAGCCCATATCGTGGATCTGATCTCGCAGATACTTGAAAAAAAGAAAAGCGGCGTGGAATTCAGCAATGCGAGTTAAAAATTGAAGAATACATATAAAAATTGCAATGGGGCATGGGAATGAAAAATTCCGGGCTCCGTTTTTTTATACATCTGTAATTGACCGGGTAACAGTCAGTTACAAAAATAACGCGGAATGAGGAGTGGTTATTATGGAAAACAAAGAAACACAGCTTGTCAGAGCACTGGGACTGAAAGAGTCCATCAGTATGACGATCGGAACGGTCGTGGGTGTCGGATTATTTACCTGTGGTTCAGCACAGATTGGTCATGTAGGATCCTGGATTATTGTCATCACATTTTTATCCCTTTTGATCTCAATCTGGCCTTGCCTGATCTATGGTGAGATGTCGGCGGCACTGCCTTGTGCAGGTGGTACATACAACTATGCAAAACGTGGCCTGAACAGAGTATGGGCTAACCTTGCAGGATGGCATTATATCATTTCAGTAGTTGGAATCGGTGCCGGTGAGACACTTGCTTTTGCAAACTATTTTAAGATTCTTTTCAGCCAGTTTGGAATTGATCTGAGTGGTGTCGATTCCCGTATCATTGCAATTATCCTGGTAATCTTTTTCCTGATACTGAACTTTAAGGGAATTGAGATGTCTGGTAAAGCACAGACTGGATTTATCTTTTTCTTCTGGGGTTGTGCGATTGCATGGTTCCTGTATATGATTCCGAAGATCCATCTGGAATATTTTGGTGGAATTGCAATGGATTCTCTGCCGCCTTTTAATGAACTGATGTATATCTTCGGCCTTGTATGGTGGTGCTACACAGGTTTTGAAACATGTGTATCCATGGGTGCTGAAACAAAATACCCTCAGTATACACTTCCAAGAGCTTTAAAAGTATCTGTATTCCTTGTATTTGTATGTAATGCATTATTCCAGTGGTTCCTGGTTGGTCTTGTACCACACAAATTCTATCCACTGCTTGCAGCTGCAGATGCTCCTTATGCAGAAGGTCTGGAGGCTGCAGGACTTATTGGATTCCCGATCATCCTTCTTTGCATCGGTATTGCATTTGGTGGTGACCTGTCTACGATCAACCCTGGTATTGCAGCGCCGGCAAGATATATTTACACAATGGCAGAAGATAAATCTCTTCCTTCTTTCTTCTGCAAAGTACATCCGAAATACAAAACACCGTACACTGCAGTTGCAGCAGTCGGTATTATCAACATCATCTTGATCGCAACTGGTTCTATTAACTATATTGCATCTGTATCACTGATTTCTCTGGCACTTTGCTATATCATTGGCTGCCTGGCATATCTGGGACTGAAAAAACACTATCCTGATATGAACAGACCATATGTGGCTCCTGGTGGAAAATTCGGCTGCTGGTTCACGATCGTTGTGTATATCTTCATGCTGATCTTTGCAGACAAAGCAGCTCTTGCTACTTCCGGTGTTGTAACTGTAGCAGCGATTATTTACTGGGCAGTCTTTACCAGAAAACATGAGAACAAGATTCCAACGATTGAAGAAGAAATCGGAGTTCTCGAAGAGCCATCCCCGGAAGAAAAAGCAAAGATGGATAAAGAGTACAACATCTGGAAGATTGGAACTATTATTGCTACGATCGTTGCACTTGGAATTTATATTATTCCGGTTCTTTTCTGAGAGACAAATAAGTAATACATACCACAAAACTCCCCCGCATACACTGTAAAAACGGTGTCTTCGGGGGAGTTTTTCTTTGAAGGATTATATCGAAGAACGTGCAGTGGAGATTGCACATTACATAGTAGAAACCAGGGCAACGGTACGACAGACAGCGAAGAAATTTGGGATCAGTAAGAGTACAGTGCATAAAGATGTGACAGATCGGCTGATTCAGATTAACCCGGCACTTGCCGGTGAGGCACGTAAGATTCTGGATGTGAATAAAGAAGAACGTCATATCCGTGGAGGACTTGCCACCCGGGAGAAATATCTGCATATGCATCATTAAATCGTATATAGTGGTATAAAAAAGAAGCAGCTGGATCACAGCTGCTTCAGTACGTCTAACAATCGTGTATTATCTTCAGGCATCATGATGCAGAACCGGACAAATTCTCCGTCCAGGCACTGGAAAGAAGAACAGTCACGAATCATCAGCCCTTTTTTGATGCAGGCTTCAAATACATCTGCGGAAGTCAGGCCTTCTTTCTGAATTTTCAGAAGGATAAAGTTTGCATATGCCGGATAGACCTTGAAGATTGGAAGCTTTTTTAATTCAGTTTCCATCCGGTCACGTTCACCGAGGATCAGATCACGTGTCCTGCGGAAATAGTCATGGTCAAGGAGCATTTTTTCGCCGGCAAATGCACCGAGACTGTTCAGGGACCATGGCGTTTGCTTTTCTCTCATCTTAGCCAGAAATTTTCTGTTTCCTGTGATTCCATATCCGAGACGCATGCCTGGTGCTGCATAGAATTTGGAAACACCGCGCAGAACCATCAGATTTGTAAATTCTCTGGTCAGAGGAACTGCTGTTACTGCATTGATGTCCGGTGCAAATTCCACGTATGTTTCGTCAATCATGACAAAAATATTTTTTCCAGAACAGAACGCAATCAGCTTTCTCAAATCTTCCTGCATGATCGCAGAAGAAGTCGGATTATTCGGATTACAGATGATCAGGAAATCATAGCCTTTTTCCAGTGTTTTACACAGATCATCCACATCCAGACTAAAGTTACGTTCTTCCTGTAGATGATAATATTCCTGTGTGCTTCCGGAGAAAGAAAGTTCTCTTGAATATTCGGAATAAGTCGGTCCGAGGATCAGAGTATGCTTTGGTGCACGTTCCTGGATTAGCAGAGAGATCAGTTCGCTGGAGCCATTTCCCGGAAGAATAAATTCTGCCGGAATCTGACAGTATGCAGCAATCGTATTTCGGAGGCTGACATAATCTCTGTCCGGATAAGAAGAAAACAGATCTATATTTTCTGCAATTTCTTGTTTGACAGAAGCAGAAAGACCAAGTGGATTGACGTTTGCTCCGAATTTAACGATATCTTCTTTATTCAAATGATAGTAAGTGCAAATTTTTTCTATATCACTTCCGTGAAAAACCATTTTAGTAGTCATTGGTATACACTCCTTTTTTCGCTATTTACTATAATAAAGCATGGAAGCAATTTTTACAATAGACAACCGACAGGGATGTGTTATACTAAAGAACATGAGTATTTAAAGCAAAGGCGTCGTTAAGACGATTTCGATGTTTAACAGAAATATATAATAAGGACAGGAGAAACAGATATGAAACTGCAGATGGTACAGAATGCGTTAAAACAGAAAAATATCAAATATGAATATACAGAAGAAGATGACTGTGGAAGTCTTGATTTCATGTTCCGTGGACTTCGTTTTCATGTGTGGGAATATCATGATGAAGTCTGGGGTGCAGAAACCAATATTTATGAAGCGGGCAGAAGCCAGGATATCGAGGGCGATTACGAGAAAGAAATCGCTGCAGAGATTCTGTCATGGCCGGATATGATTAATAATTAAACAGGAGACAGATAATATGAAACTGATGAACATTGCCGATGAAGGCGCACAGTATAAATGGCAGCTGTATGACTTATACGATAAGGCGTTTCCAGAGCAGGAAAAAAAGCCACTCCAGGTTATGGAACAGCTGGTTGCTGATGGAAAGATGGAAATGCTTGTGTTGGTCGATGAGGATGAATTTGCAGGTCTGGCGATCAATCTGATCGATGAAGAGCAGAATCGTGCTCTTCTGGACTATTATGCAATCGCACCTGAGAAACGAAATGGTGGTTATGGAAGCAAAGGTCTGGAAGTGCTTCTGGAGCGCTTTAAAAATTATAAATATATTTTTGAGATTGAAACACAGGATGAAAAAGCAGAGAATGCAGAAGAACGTAAGAGAAGAAAAGCGTTTTATCTGCGAAATGGTCTTAAAGAGACTGGTCTGTTTGTAAATGTTTATGATACAGATTTTGAACTTCTCACGCCGGACGGAGAGTTGACTTTCTGGGAATATGTGGATTTTCTCAGAGAAGTTATGTACGAAGAATATGTGGAAATTCTTCGGCCTACACTGATTGCGATGAAGAAGAAATAATAAATAACAAAAGAAGTTGAGGACAGGGAACGTGGGAGAAAAAGTGATATTAGTTTATCTGGTAGTATGTTTTTTTGTATTTCTGGCAGGATTTGTAGATTCGATCGCCGGCGGTGGGGGACTGATCTCTCTTCCGGCATATATGATCGCCGGACTGCCGGTACATACTGCGATTGCAACAAATAAAATGAGCAGCTTCATGGGGACTTCTGTTGCAACTTACCATTATATGAAAAAGGGCTTTATGAAGTGGAAAATATGTATTCCGGCAATTTTTGGTGCGATTGCCGGGTCCTGGATGGGGTCTCATCTTGCATTACTCATTTCAGACAGAGTTCTCAAAATAGCAATGGTGATCGTTTTGCCGGTAATCTTATTTTATGTTCTCAGAAGCAAAGCACTGCAGGGGAATGACGAAAATACTACAGATGCAGTCAATGGAATGCTGATCTTTAAATGCATTCTGATCGCAGTGGTGATCGGTATTTATGACGGAATTTATGGACCGGGAACAGGCACGTTCCTGATGCTTCTTTTTACAGGATTCTGCCATATGACACTGAATGATGCAGCGGGAACAACGAAGGCAATCAATCTTACAACCAATATTACGGCACTGGTTGTGTTTTTGATCAATGGTAAGGTACTCCTGCCACTGGGAATTGCTGCGGGCTGCTGTAATATGGCAGGAAACTATCTTGGAAGTCACAGTTTTACATCAAATGGTCATAAGATCGTGAAACCGGTCATGATCGTCGTGATCGTAATTTTCTTTATCAAAGTAGTAACAGAATTGGTTTAATAGTGAAAGCCAGGGTTTAATAGCCCTGGCTTTTGATGTATTCGTAGGTTCGCTGACAGTTATTGTGATCGATATAAGCAAAATATTCTTTGCGCATTTCGGCGTATTTCTGTTTTTCCTGAAAGCCGTTTTCAGCATAATCTTTGATCAGATGAACGAGATCTTCCTGCTCTGTGCAGCGGTCGCCCCAGAGTTCTGTCTCCATATCAATATAACTTCCATTGGTTTTGTTGTACTGATCAAGATCAAATTGATAGAACAGGATCGGCTTGCCCTGGTAGTAGGCATCCCAGCAGGCACTTGAGTAATCAGTGATCATCATGGAGCAGTGCATGATCAGCTGATTCAGTGGTACGGAATCAAAGGAGTATAATTCAATCTGTGAATCCTCTGAATGAAAGGTACCGATAAATTCTTGGAGCTTCGGATGAATATAAAACAACAGCTTCAGCTCATGTTCCTTTAGATAATTTTGGAGTTCCTGACTATTCAGAAGTGCAGTGTAGTGCTGATAATAATCGCTTTGTCTGAAAATTTCGTCATTCTGTCCTTCCAGCCAGGAGCGCCAGGTAGGCATGAGTAGGATAACAGGATGCTCCGGGTCTGAAGTATCGTGGAGGCCGTCCCAGCGGGCAAGTCCGGTTACCGGAACTTTATCCGGGTTATATCCCATGCGGTTTACGATAATATTCTTTTCGAATTCTGATGATGCAGTAAAATAATCAACGGAAGACGAAGAGTCAACGCTGAAAAGACTATCAACGTTTTTGAGAGCCAAAACACCATGCTGCAGAAAATATAATTTCTGTTTGTTGAGTGTTCGGGTCACAGGGTTTGGCATAGGCTTCCATGCATAGGCGTGGTGTCTTCCATCCGGAGAGATTAGAAGATCAGCGCACAGCAGATACAGGATATGGCGAAAACTCAAGGCAGGAATGATGTTTTTTCGATATTGCTGCATATAATCCCACTGAGGAGATTTTTTATCCAGTATAAAAAATACATTGTCTTTCTTATTTTTCATACAGTATTCAAAAAAATAAAAACCGTTTTCCTGAGCTGTGATGCAGAATTTCTCATACACAAGCCACATGTGTTTTTCCTTCAGAGAACGACCAAATAGTTTTGCAATACCAAAGGCTGTCAGCTCTTTGATTCTGAAAGTCAGATGATCCTGTTTCTGCCAGCGGCGGCAGCGCAGAAGAAAGCTGTGAGAAGCGCCTCCCATAGGAAAGAAAAGAGTTTCTTCATTTCGCACAAAATGTCTGCCGAGAAGCAGAGAAAGGCGTACGCGGCTAGTGAAAACAGGAGTGTAAGTGTCATTAGAATCCTGGATTGTCAGCTTCCAGTCACCATCATAGTTTTCAAGTTTATCTGTGTTGATTGGACAAACCAGACTTTTTCCAACAGGATAGAAGGCAACTGGATGACAGAAGTTCAGCCAGGCATTCTGAAAGCGAAGCTCACCCTGAAGTGTTTCGGGTTTTTTAGGACAATTCAAAAACAGAAGAATCTGAGAATGTCTGATTTTAATCTTGGTAATAGAAATCTGTTTTTCCATAAAAACTCCTTGAAGAATTTGATAATAATAAAATTATACAGAAGCATACATTTATTTGCAAGGAAATCGCAAATGCTTCTGACTGCACTTCATTGACAAAAACCTCGAGTCTGAGATAGAATGATTACTGTTCACAGATGTTATGGAATGATGAAAGTATATAAAATCAGGAAGGAAAATCGAATGGAACAAACCATTAAATTTACGAAAAAAAACACGTTGGCGGTGAAGGGAATCGCGATTTCTTTCCTGCTGTGTTATCATTGCTTTTCGCAGACTGCCAGAATGGGTGGGGCAGAAGTGAGTTTTTGGCCGCTTCCACAGAATCTGGCAATGCTGATCAGCTTATGCATGGTGCACTGCGTAGGGATGTTTGCATTTTTGTCCGTATATGGGCTGACACTCTCTATGAAGTCAAAATATCCGGAATATGATTTTGATGGTCATACAGCAACTTTGTTTGTTTTAAAAAGATATGTAAAGCTTGTATTAACGTTTTTAGTTCCATTTGTATTTTGTGTGGGCGTGACTTTTGTTACAGATACCTTCCGTTATCCGGCCGGAATGTTTGCTAATATTATCAGTATCATTATGGATTTCTTTGGTGTGGGTCATATGTTTGGGGGCAGAATGCTGGTTAGTACCTGGTGGTATTTGAGCCTTGAGGTGCTGCTGATCTTTTTCCTTCCGGTAGCGCTTCAAATCTACAGAAAATACAGCTGGCTTATTGTGATGCTGTTCCTTCTTCCGGGCAGTTTCCTGATAGAAAAGCATGTACATCTGACAAAATATCTTTTTATCGTACCGCTTGCGATATGTTTTGCTGATCAACAGGTCTTTGAGAGACTGAAAAGCTGGAAACCGCTTAAGAGCCAGGCGTTGAGCAAATTTTTAAAATTTGTTGTCAGTACAGGTATGATTCTGGCATTATTGATGCTCTGGAACAGTCGTTGGGCGTTGGAACGTTTTGAATTTATGCTGAATGGTCTTATTCCGGTTGCAATCATTTACTGGGCGTATGAATTTTTGCTGGATATTCCCGGACTTCATCAGTTGCTGGAATTTCTTGGAAAATACTCAGCAACAGTATTCTATATCCATACCTTTATAAGAACATTATGGCTGAGAGATTTTACTTATTCACTTGGACATGCAGCAGTGATCTGGCTGTTCCTGATGGGAAGCAGTATTCTGATTGCGGTATTTCTTGATGTTGTGAAGAAACTCATTCATTACGAGAAAATTTCAAATGTAGTCATAGATGGTTTTATAGGATGGGCTGACAGAACTTTATGGTGAGAATACTACCAAAAATGCAGTATCATAAGAGAGTATAGAAACTCTGCAATATGATGCTGCATTTTGTTTTATAACTGTGAGAGAATTGAATTGTTAAAGCTTTTCCTTAATCTCTTCACAGATATGGCGGCTGTGTTGATTATCCTTGAACTGAAGATATTCGTGACGTTTTAGTTCATACTCTGGTTTCAGACGGAAGTCGTTTAAAACGGTTTCCTTCAGAAGTTCCATAAGCTGCTCCTCGGTTTCGGCACGGTCTCCAAACAGTTCCGTTTTCATATCTATGTAACTGCCGTGAGCTTCGTTATATTTATCAAGGTCAAATTGATAAAACAAAGTTGGTTTATCCTGATATAAGACATCCCAGCATACACTGGAGTAATCTGTGATAAGCATACGGCATCTCATGAGCATTTCATTGACAGCAACTTCTCCAAAAGAGATCAGATGGATACGATCGCTGACTGCCTTAAAGTTATCGGAGTATTCCTGGAATTTAGCATGCAGATAAAAATTGACCTGTAAATCATATTTTTCCAAAAGCTGACTAAAATGACTGGAATTCAAAAGAGCCATATAGTGGCGGAAGTAATCACTTTCCTCAAAATCTTTATCCGGAACGGAATCCAGCCAGCTTCGCCAGGTTGGCATGATCAGTATCTCACGATTTCCGTTAGAAGTATCCTCAAGAACATCCCAACGGGGAAGACCTGTATTGATAACTTCGTCCGGCTCATAGCCAAAATTATCAACGATCGTCTGTTTTTCCTGATTGGTGGATACTACAAAGAGGTCGCAGCCGCCACGCATACCTTTGCTGTAAAAGGCATCAACTCTTTTCAGGGCGATAACGCCGTGCTGAAGAAAGACGAATTTCTTCTTGCGCAGATAGCGGTTGAAAATACTGTGACGACACTGCATTGCATAGGTGTGGTATCTGGAGTCAGAGCTGACAATCAGATCAGCAGCCTGTGTATAGATCATGTGTCGGATGGACATAAAATTGATCACATTCTTTTTGTAAGGATCTACTTTATAATGATCAGGAGAATCTTTTGATATTATATAGTAGATTTTTTTATGCAGATAAGCTTCTTCGTTTTCGTCCATGCAGTGTTTGAAGAAGTAATATCCATTATCCTGAGCCATGGAAGCAAATTTTTCACTAACCAGGCAGATGTGTTTTTTGTTCCAGTAGGATTTTGCGAGGCGATAAAGGAATATTGCAGTAAATTCCTTGAAAACGATATCGAGTCCGTCGTAGTTCCCTTTATTTCGGTAAACAAAAGCAAGTGTTTTCTTTCCGGTATAGTAAGGATAGAAGAAAAATCCATTGTCAGTCTTGTAGGAACCATTGTAAAGGAATTTCTGGAACATACGTTGTTTTGTATCCATTGATATGGAAATGTGGTTTGTCTTGTTGTTGCCCTGGTTGTATAGGAGAACGTTGACATCCCAGTAGAGACTTTTCCAGTCAACTTTATTTAGATCAAGTGAAATCTTTATACGAAGAAGATTTCCGCGTTTGTTGGTGCTTAGAGTGGTGAAGTCGTAAGTAACTGCATCCTCTGCAAGTTTGTTTCTGAAAGACAGCTCGGTTTTTACATATTCATGATACCCGGTTTCCAGGTCGTAACAAATTTTTAATTTGCCGCCGTTCATTTTCAGGCTGCGCAGAGAACAGTAATGAGTCTGGGCCAGATATTTGTTGCGGCTGCAGAGATGAATACAGAGATTATCTTTGGAATCAGCACTGAGTACGCCAATGTACTCTGTTGGGCGGATGGCGGAATCCTCATCAAAATAGATTTCCTCAGTAAAGAGATGAAAGTTGTTCCACGGAGCAGCTTTCTGACTCTTATCCTTTAATAGAAAAAGTTCGGCTTTCTGATCATGGACTCCGAGAATATAAATTCGAAATTCTTTGCTGCGTCTGAACTCAAAATGAGATCTTAAAGAAGAAAGGTTCAGAATCAGTGAGGTATCAGATATGGAAAAGTCCAATGGTGCAGGCTCAGAAAACTCTGTTTCCTTTATTATAATAGAAAGATCTTCGTAATTATCGAAAGAAAAGTCCTTAACTGTCAATATAGCTTTATCCGCTGAAATAGAAGAGACTTCCACAGAAACAGTTCCGTTCGGATTCTTGTAATTCAAAGATGAAAGTGTTTGGTTATCTGGTATCATAATTCCTCCAAGGTAAATAAGTATTGTAATTATATTCTGTTAAACTTTAAAAGGATATACAATTTTTAACAAGTAATATAATCATAACATAATCTTAATAAATTTTAAATATTTTCTGTAAAAGTAAATTTACTTTTTGGTTATATTAAAGATGCAGAAAAAGTTAAAAAAGGTATTGACACACGTGGGAAAGTGTGCTATTTTAATACAGAACGCTGCCGAAGACAGTAGGTGCCGAAAGGCATAAGGATTAAAACGCCTACCGAGGACTAAGTATTCTATTTAAGATTACAGAGACCTTACTGTCATGCAGTAAGGCTTTTTTTATGTTTTGACGCGGCGGTATATCAAAATCTATAAGGAGGTGTACCATTTATGGCAAAAGTAGAACTGAAACAACCAATCGTAGATGAAATCGCAAACAGCATTAAAGACGCACAGGCAGTAGTACTTGTTAACTACAGTGGTCTTACAGTTGAACAGGATACAATTCTGCGTAAGGAGTTAAGAGAAGCTGGTGTTCAGTATAAAGTATACAAAAATACTATGATGAACCGTGCTTTTGCAGGAACAGCATGTGAAAGCCTTTGCCCACATCTGGAAGGAACAAACGCTCTGGCTATTTCCGCAACAGATGCTACAGCACCGGCAAGAATCCTTGCTAAATATGCAAAACAGTTCCCAGCTCTTGAGCTGATCGCAGGTGTAGTTGAAGGTAACTACAACGATCAGGCTGGAATCCAGGCACTGTCCCAGGTTCCGTCCAGAGAAGAACTTCTTGGAAAACTTCTTGGAAGTATCCAGTCTCCTATCACAAACTTCGCTCGTGTGCTTAATCAGATCGCAGAGGCACAGGGTGGCGCTGATACAGAGGCAGCCGCTGAGTAAATCCCAGCATTATTAAAACAAATCTTAAAAAATGGAGGAAAATTAAAATGGCAAAATTAACAACAGAAGAATTTATTGCAGCAATCAAAGAATTATCTGTATTAGAATTAAATGAACTCGTAAAAGCTTGCGAAGAAGAATTCGGTGTATCCGCAGCAGCAGGTGTTGTAGTAGCAGCAGCTGGAGCAGCTGGAGAAGCAGCTGAAGAAAAAGATGAGTTCGATGTAGAACTTACAGAAGTTGGACCGAACAAAGTAAAAGTTATCAAAGTTGTTCGTGAAGTTACCGGTCTTGGACTGAAAGAAGCTAAAGCAGTAGTTGACGGTGCTCCGAAAGCTCTTAAAGAAGGCGCATCCAAAGCAGAAGCTGAAGACATCAAAACAAAACTTGAAGCAGAAGGCGCTAAGGTTACACTTAAATAATTCTGTTAAAGATGAGAATTGGATGGAGACACCCTGCGGTGTCTCCATATTTTTTTGGATAAATTTACAAAAAACTGGTTGACAGGCAGAGACCGCTATGCTATAGTGAAGAATGCTATATTATGGCAAGGATATGCCTGTTTATCTCAAACCGTAAACAGGAGCATGTTGTAAAATAAATAAAAAAACAGGGGTGAAACGTCAATGGAAAAAAACAGAATTCGTTCTGTAAAAACTGGAAAAAGCATGCGCATGAGCTACCAGAGACAAAAAGAAGTTCTGGAAATGCCGAATTTGATTGAAGTCCAGAAAGATTCCTATAAGTGGTTTCTCGATGAGGGCCTCAAAGAAGTGTTTGATGATATTTCTCCGATCGCGGATTATGGCGGAAAGTTTAGCCTGGAATTCATCGATTTCACGTATGACGCTAAAGATGCAAAATATACCATCGCACAGTGTAAAGAACGTGACGTAACTTACGCGGCACCTTTGAAGGTTCGCGTGCGACTGATCAATAAAGAAACAGAGGAAATCAACGAACACGAGATCTTCATGGGAGATCTTCCGTTAATGACAGAAACAGGTACTTTTGTTATTAATGGTGCTGAGCGTGTTATCGTCAGCCAGTTGGTACGTTCCCCTGGAATTTATTACGCAATTGCACATGATAAACTTGGTAAGAGACTGTTTTCCAGTACTGTTATTCCGAACAGAGGTGCATGGCTGGAATATGAAACAGATTCCAATGATGTATTCTATGTACGTGTGGACAGAACCCGTAAGGTTCCGATCACTGTGCTGATTCGTGCCCTTGGTATCGGCACCAATGCAGAAATCGTAGAATTATTCGGTGAAGAGCCGAAGATCCTTGCAAGTTTTACCAAGGATACATCTACCAATTATCAGGAAGGTCTTCTTGAACTGTATAAGAAGATCCGTCCGGGTGAGCCTCTTGCAGTAGAGAGTGCAGAGAGTCTTATCATGGCTATGTTCTTCGATCCGAGAAGATATGACCTTGCCAAGGTCGGCCGTTATAAATTTAATAAGAAACTTCATTTTAATAAACGTATTGTAGGACATAAGCTCGGAGAAGCTGTTGTTGATCCGTCTACAGGAGAAATCCTTGCAGAGGAAGGCACAAACGTAACAATCGAGCTTGCAGACAAGATTCAGAATGCAGCAGTACCATTTGTATGGATTCAGGGTGAAGAACGTAAGATCAAAGTTCTTTCCAGCATGATGGTTGATATTACAGCTCATGTAGATCTTGACTGTGATCCAAAAGAACTGGGTGTTACAGAATTAGTATACTATCCGGTGCTTGAAAAAATCCTGGAAGAAAATGATAATCTCGAAGACATCAAAGCCGCTATTAAGAGAGATATCCATGATCTTATTCCGAAGCATATTACCAAAGAAGATATTTTGGCTTCCATTAACTACAATATGCATCTGGAATATGGCATCGGAAATGATGACGATATCGACCATCTGGGTAACCGTCGTATCCGTTCTGTTGGTGAACTCCTTCAGAATCAGTATCGTATCGGTCTTTCCAGACTGGAAAGAGTTGTACGTGAACGTATGACAACTCAGGACACAGAGAGTATTTCTCCACAGTCCCTGATCAATATCAAACCGGTAACAGCAGCAGTTAAGGAGTTCTTTGGTTCATCTCAGCTGTCACAGTTCATGGATCAGAATAACCCTCTTGGTGAGCTGACACATAAGAGACGTCTTTCTGCACTGGGACCTGGCGGTCTGTCACGAGACAGAGCCGGATTCGAGGTACGAGATGTCCACTATTCTCATTATGGACGTATGTGCCCTGTTGAGACTCCTGAAGGTCCTAACATCGGTCTGATCAACTCCCTTGCATCTTATGCAAGAATCAATGAGTATGGATTTATTGAGGCTCCTTATCGTAAAATCGATAAAACAGATCCGTCAAATCCGATCGTAACAGATGATGTTGTATATATGACAGCTGATGAGGAAGATAACTATCATGTGGCTCAGGCAAATGAGCCATTGGATGAAGAGGGACATTTCCTCCACAAAAACGTATCCGGTCGATTCCGTGAAGAGACTCAGGAATATGAGAAACGTATGTTTGATTACATGGACGTATCACCTAAGATGGTATTTTCTGTAGCGACAGCGCTGATTCCTTTCCTTCAGAACGATGATGCTAACCGTGCGCTGATGGGATCCAACATGCAGCGTCAGGCAGTACCGCTTCTTATGACAGAGGCACCGGTAGTCGGAACAGGTATGGAAGAAAAAGCTGCTGTTGACTCAGGAGTATGTGTAGTCGCTGAGGAAGCAGGAGTTGTTGAGCGTTCAACATCAGCAGAAATCCAGATCCGCCAGGATGATGGAAAACTGAAAAAATATAAACTTACAAAATTCCTTCGAAGCAACCAGAGCAACTGCTACAATCAAAGAGCAATTGTATTCAAGGGTGACAGAGTGGAGAAAGGCGATGTGATCGCTGACGGTCCGTCTACATCTAATGGTGAGCTTGCATTAGGAAAGAACCCGCTGATCGGATTCATGACCTGGGAAGGTTACAACTACGAGGATGCGGTTCTCTTAAGTGAGAGACTTGTTCAGGATGATGTATATACATCTATCCATATTGAGGAATATGAGGCAGAAGCCCGTGACACCAAGCTTGGACCAGAGGAAATCACTCGTGATATCCCGGGTGTCGGTGATGATGCGCTTAAGAATCTGGATGACAGAGGAATTATCCGCGTCGGTGCTGAGGTCCGTGCCGGAGATATTCTTGTTGGTAAAGTTACTCCTAAGGGAGAGACAGAGCTGACAGCCGAGGAGAGACTGCTTCGTGCAATCTTCGGTGAGAAAGCACGTGAGGTCAGAGATACATCTCTGAAAGTACCTCATGGTGAGTACGGTATCGTAGTAGATGCCAAGGTATTTACAAGAAGCAACGGCGACGAGATGTCACCGGGAGTGAACCAGTCTGTTCGTATCTATATCGCTCAAAAGAGAAAAATCTCTGTTGGTGATAAGATGGCCGGACGTCATGGTAACAAGGGTGTCGTTTCCCGTGTACTTCCAGTAGAAGATATGCCGTTCCTGCCAAATGGCCGTCCGCTTGATATCGTGTTGAACCCGCTGGGTGTGCCTTCACGTATGAATATCGGACAGGTCCTTGAGATTCACCTGTCTCTGGCAGCAAAAGCACTTGGATTCAACATTTCTACACCTGTATTTGATGGTGCGAACGAGATAGATATTATGGATACTCTTGATCTGGCAAATGACTATGTCAACTTAAGCTGGGAAGAGTTTGAAAAGAAACATAAAGAAGAGCTGCTTCCGGAAGTTCTGGATTATCTGTATGAGAACAGAGATCACAGAAAACTCTGGAAAGGTGTTCCGATTTCACGAGATGGTAAAGTTCGTCTTCGTGACGGAAGAACAGGAGAGTATTTTGACAGCCCGGTAACAATCGGACACATGCATTATCTGAAACTGCATCACCTGGTTGATGATAAGATCCATGCACGTTCAACAGGTCCTTACTCACTGGTAACACAGCAGCCGTTAGGTGGTAAAGCACAGTTTGGTGGACAGCGTTTTGGAGAGATGGAGGTATGGGCTCTTGAGGCTTATGGCGCATCTTACACATTGCAGGAGATCCTGACTGTGAAGTCTGACGATGTAATCGGTCGTGTGAAGACATACGAGGCGATCATCAAGGGCGAGAACATTCCGGAACCAGGTATTCCGGAGTCATTCAAAGTACTTCTGAAAGAGCTTCAGTCTCTCGGACTGGATGTTCGTGTACTTCGTGATGACAATACAGAGGTGGAGATTATGGAAACTTCCGATATGGGAGAGACCAGCTTCCGCTCACTGATCGAAGGAGATGGAAAATATCGTCGTGATGAGGAAGACTTCGGCAAACACGGTTATACAACTCAGGAGTTCCAGGGAGAGGAACTTGTAAATGAGGAACCGGAAGAGGACGAAGACGATTACGATTCAGATTATGACGACGATAGTTTTGATGACTATGATGACATGTCAGATGATGAATAGAAAGGGGTGCCTGTATGCCAGAAAATAGTAAAGAACAATCATATCAGCCAATGACTTTTGATGCAATCAAAATCGGGTTGGCATCACCTGAAAAGATTCTGGAGTGGTCAAAAGGCGAAGTAACAAAGCCTGAGACTATTAACTATAGAACCTTAAAACCAGAGAGAGATGGTCTGTTCTGTGAAAGAATTTTTGGACCAAGCAAAGACTGGGAGTGTCACTGCGGTAAATACAAAAAAATCCGTTATAAAGGTGTTGTTTGTGACCGTTGTGGTGTAGAGGTTACTAAGGCAAGTGTACGTCGTGAACGTATGGGACATATTGCCCTGGCAGCCCCGGTATCTCATATCTGGTACTTTAAAGGAATCCCGAGCCGTATGGGATTGATCCTTGACTTGTCTCCAAGAACACTGGAGAAAGTATTATATTTTGCTTCTTATATCGTACTTGATAAAGGCGAGACAGACCTGCAGTATAAGCAGGTTCTGTCTGAGCAGGAGTATCAGGAAGCAAGAGAATCCTGGGGAAAAGGTTTCCGTGTTGGAATGGGAGCTGAATCTATCTTAGAGCTTCTTCAGGCAATCGACCTTGAAAAAGAATACGAAGATCTGACAGAAGGCCTCAAAGGCGCTACCGGACAGAAACGTGCAAGAATCGTAAAACGTCTGGAAGTTGTAGAAGCTTTCCGTGAGTCTGGAAACAAACCGGAATGGATGATCATGACAAATGTTCCGGTTATCCCGCCAGATCTTCGTCCAATGGTACAGCTTGATGGTGGACGTTTTGCAACATCTGACCTGAATGATCTGTACAGAAGAATTATCA
>OLSC01000546.1_pt1 | contig 45321 bp, 37 predicted proteins | sample 1672881 | NCBI WGS metagenome assembly OLSC01 (sample SAMEA3136733, study PRJEB25190) | human gut metagenome | biome: human gut; feature: human-associated habitat; material: faeces | place: Austria | collected 2013 | reverse complement strand
TGCGCAGGAAGAACATACAGATACGGGACTGACCGATACCGCCGCCGATGGTGTAAGGCAGCTCTTCATTGAGGACTGCTTTCTGGAACGGCAGCTCTGCGCGCTCGGGGCAGCCGGCTTTTTCCAGCTGGGACAGCAGTGCCTCTTTGTCCACGCGGATACCCATAGAGGACAGCTCCAGGGCGATGTCCAGAACAGGATAGTAAACAAGGATGTCGGCGTTTAATGCCCAGTCATCGTAGTCGGGTGCACGGCCGTCGTGGGGCTCGCCGTTTTCGAGCTTATCGCCGATCTGCATGATGCAGACAGCGCCCTTTGCTTTGGTGATGAAATATTCACGCTCCTTGGGCGTGTTGTCCGGGAACATGTCTGCAAGCTCCTGGGTGGTGATGAAGAAAATCTCACGGGGCAGAATCTCTTCGATGTAATCATACTGGATCGCCATGTACATTTCCGTTTTGCGCAGCGCCTTGTAAACGTCGCAGACGGTTGCCTTTAAGGTTTCCAGGTTGCGGTCCTTTTTGTCAATGATTTTTTCCCAGTCCCACTGATCGACGAAAATGGAATGGATGTTGTCAGTCGTTTCGTCGCGGCGGATGGCGTTCATATCCGTGTAAAGACCTTCGCCAAGAGAAAATCCGTATTCCTCGAGCGCGTAGCGTTTCCATTTTGCAAGGGACTGTACAACCTCTGCGCGGTAATCGTTCTGCTCGAGAATGCCGAAGGAAACCGGGCGCTCATAACCGTTTAAGTTATCGTTCATGCCGGAAGCGGGATCGATGAATAACGGAGCAGAGACACGCAGAAGGTTTAAATGACGGACCAGAAGACTCTGGAAAAAGTCTTTCACCGTCTTAATACCGATCTGGGTATCGTGCAGGTTCAGGGCGGAGGAATAATTCTCCGGGATGATTAAGTGTTCCATATTACCTCTTTTCTGCCGCAGGGCGGCATATTTCAATAATCTTAGGAAGCTGTAAAAAAGTGCAGCGGACGTTGGATTCTGACAGAAGCTCAGGGAATCAGGAATCAAACGTCTTATGGTGCAGATACGAAACGCTGCACCAGTTAAAAATTATAGCATAAAATCAGTCAGGTGTCAGGATTTTTTTCCCAAACGCTTTGGAGCAACTCCGATTCCGATAAACACAAGCAGGCAGATCAAGCTGACGATCAGACCGGCAGTCAGACCTGCAGGGCGGTAGGAAAGCTCAATCGTGTGGCTGCCCTCCGTCAGCGGAACGGATAGAAATACACCATCATACACGTCGCAGTCTGCGGCTTCTCCGTCCACCTTCATCGTCCAGCCGGGTTCGTTTGCGATGGATAAAATCAGCCGACCGGCTTTGGTGACGTCGACATGTCCGGTCACATGGCTGGAATCATAAGAATCTACCGTAAAGGGCTGCTCAGAGAGCGTCTGCAGTGTGCGGGACAAAACTGCTTCATCCAGGCGTACAACAACGGCATTCAGCACGCTATCTCCGTCGTTGGTCAGCGTTACATGGTCGCCGGTTTCGTGACGGCCGAGATCGAGAATATAGTCATATTTGACTTTTTTATACGTTTTGTTGACGCTGGCGGAAGAGATCGAAACGGTATCGATTTTGGAGCTTTTACAGTAAGCGTAGTAATGCCCCTCCGTGTATACATCAAAGAAAGCCTGATTGCCGGATTCCTCTGATTCGATGGGAACAAAGAGCGGATCGGAGGTTGAAACAGAAGCCGCCATCTGATTCTGTACCTCGAACGGGTCGGAGGTCTCTTCAGAAAAATCAGAGGAAGAAAGATACTGTCCATCCTGCAGGATAAATCCCGCAGGCAGCGTATAGTTGTTTTGGTACAGGTAAACGCCGTCCTGCTCGTCGATCAGCGTGTAGAGGCTGGAATCCTCTGCATCGGAGCGGGAAAACAGGTAGCGGACATTTAGAAGTGCTGCGGAAAGCGGCGTCTGACCGTCAAAGCAGTAAAATACCTTGCTTTCGCTCATGCCCATGCGGTCGTACCAGTCCTGAACCGCCGCGTTGGAGGTGGAAGAAAACAGCGACGCTGTCGGATAGCCTGCCAGCGCGCCGTCATTTTTGGTGACGCGGCTGAGCTTTTCGTAGCGGTAAAAATCGGAATCTTTTTCTTCATTACGAGCAACTAACTCCCGGTAGGCGGGAATGCTTTCCAGATAGCTGCTGCGGCTGGTGGTGGAAACGCTCGTCAGCGCCATGTTGTAGGTGGATTCAAAAGCGACCAGCGCCAGCACGGCGATTGCAATCGCGCGCTGATACGGGAGGCTGTCTGCAGGCTGTTTTTCTTTCCCTTTTTTCCAGGCATAGAGCAGCAGCGCGTAGGCAGCAAGCAGGCAGGCGCTCAGCACAAAGGTGCCCTGGGTAAAGGCGTCGTCCTCCACGAGCTTTCCTGCCAGCAAAAGATAACCGAGCCCGCAGATGAGGGAGACAAACAGCTCGCGCATGGTAAAGCCGTCGAGCTTTGAAAATGTCTCATAGCACATCAGCAGCACGAGCAGGATGTACAAAAAGGACTGACGTGCCGGAAGCGAATCCGGGTAGTTGAAACCGTGCCAGATGAAATTCAGGGTATTGACCGAGAAACTGACGATGAAAAAGGCGCATAATACCAGTCTGCCGAGCTTTTCCTTCAGAGGGATTTTTCGGTTGACGATATAGAGCGGAATCAGGAAAAAGACTGCGCTGGAGCAGAAAATATTCGGCCAGTGATCCAGACCGGTTTCCCTGGATACACCGGTCGCATGCCGCGCGATTACGTCGAAGAAGGAAAAGTACCAGTTGATCTTTTCCGGAAAGTTGAATTCGGAAAATTCAGTCGCATGCAGGGCAGCGATTTCCGGGATCAGCAGCACGGAGGCGAGACCGCCAGCCAACAGGGAAAATAAAGCAAAACGTCCGATTGCGCCAAGCAGCCTTGCGCGGAACGCTTTCCAGCCATCAGAGCCAAACAGGTTCGGCACGAGCACGAGAAAGTACAGGCACAGGAAGATGCAGACCATGATGGAAAGGTAATAGTTCGATAAAATGCATAGCCCGAGTGTGATGCAGTAGAGGCTGTATTTTTTTTCGAAGACCAGCTTTTCCAGACCGAGAACGATCAGCGGAGCGAGGACGAGGGTATCCATCCACATGACGTTCCAGTTATATGCGGCAACGAAGCCGGACATCGCATAAAATGTGGAAAAGAACAGGACAGAAAGGTCGTTTGTGTGGAATTTTTCTGTCAAAAGCCAGGAAAAGGTGAAGCCGCACAGACCGATTTTGAAAACGACCATGTAGCTCATAAATTCGATTAAATATTTTTCGGGCAAAAGGAGCATCAGCCAGTTGAACGGGCTTGCGCTGTAGTAGCCGTAAAGAGACAGGTAATTGGAGCCCATACCGATGCGCCAGGAGTAGTAGAGCGGTTCGCCGTCGCGCACTTTCCGGACAAATTCTTCCAGAAAGGGGACGTACTGATGGTACATGTCGGAGTGCATGAAGCTCTGATCTCCGAAGGGATAAATGCCGTTGCCGATAAAAATCGCCATCATGGAAAGAAACGGCAGCAGGAAGGAAAAGAAACAGATCTTTTTTTTCATAAAAAAGGAAATCCTCCGCGGTTTAGTCAAAAAGCAGGTAATACTGCAGGGTCTGATAATCATAAAGCAGATTTTTTTGCTTGGATGCAGTGGTAAAGGTTCCGTCGGACAGCATTACATGGTTGGCTGAAATGACGGGTACTTCCGTGCGCAGCTGCGACAGGAAGTTATCGTAAGCGGATTTTGGAAGCCCGGCGGCGTCCAGCGTCTTTGCCGCAAGATAGTTTGCACTGATTTCCAGGTCGCTTTCCGCTTCGATATCGAAGTTTGCCCAGATAAAGAACGGAACCTTGTAGCGCAGCGCCTCTTCCTCGTCGGTTAAGTCCGCGTCATCTTTGCCGTTTAATTTCCAGACCGGACGTACGACGGAATCGGCAGGCTGATGATCTCCGAAAAAGACGATCATGGTAGGTTCCTCCTGTGCTTCAAAGTAAGAAACCAGGTTCTGGATGGCGCTGTCAGACAGCCTGATCAAGGACAGGTACGCCGGAAGCAGCTTGGAATCCGAGCCTTCTACCGTGATATCGGGGGAAAAGTTGTCGTAATCCGCCCAGTCACTGTAGGAGGAATGGTTCTGCATCGTCACGTTGAATAAAAACAGCGGCGTGTCCGCATCTTTTTCCTCGTAGAGCTTTATGATCTTTTCATAGTTGCCCTCGTCACTGACATATTTGCGCACAAGCGGAGAATCTGTGAAAAACTCCTGAAAGTGCATCTCGTCGAAGCCGAGCTTGGGATAAACGAGATTTCTGTCCCAGCCGGCGGCGCGGTACGGGTGCATCGCAATCGTGTAGTAGCCGAGGGAGGAAAGATAGGAGGCCATCGAAGGCGTCTCTTTTTTCACATACTGCTGATACGGGATACTTCCATAAGGAAGAAACGCCATTGAAGCGCCGGTCAGGTATTCAAATTCTGTGTTGGCAGTATTGCCGCCCTTGACGGAGACATTTAAGTGACCGGAAATCGTGTTATCCGCGCCGTCGAGCAGGCTGTGCACGAAGGGCATATAATCCTCGTTCGTTGTAAAATCGCCGAGCACGGACGGATCGGAAAACGCCTCGTTCATGATGACGATAATGTTCGGCTTTTGTGCATTGTCCGAGGATGTTCCAGCGGCTTCCTGAGAGCCGGTATCATAGGATGCCAGCAGCTCCTTGGCGTTTTCTGCGCTGTAACCGGAGGGCTTATCGACAGAAATGTACTGAAGCTCCATTAAAAACGCAGTTACAGTACCATTTTTAAATTGAATCGTCGTCGGAGTGAAAAGCTTGTTGTAAAGGTGAAGCTTCTGCTCGACGATGTCCTCGCTGTGCAGCATTTTCGTGTAGCCAAAGCATAAAAGACCGCAGGAAAGCGCGAGGCAGATGCGGGCAATCCGGGCTTTTTTATTTTTTTTCGGAAAGCCTTTTTTCTGGAAAAATTCCAGAACCAGAAGCAGGACAAAACAGATCAGCACGATTACTGCGGTGCGGTTCAATTTGTATTCGTAGTTGTCCGCGACGCTGGCAGCGGTCGAGATCGAAAGAATGTCCCACGGCTGGATGGGCGCGCCGCGAAATTCCAGGACGAAATAGTTTGCAAGACCGTAAACGGCGCAGAAGGCGGTTTCGATGCCGAGTGCGCGGCTGATCCTGCCGGTCAGTGCAAATAAAAACAGTGCTGCAAATTCAAACAGCGCCAGATTCATCCCCTGTATATACGGTTTCATGGTCTGGAACGGATTATGCGTGTACCATTCCAGCAGATAAAAATTCAGAACAGGGCCGATCAGCAGAAAAATCCAGGGACTGTTTTTTTTCAGCCAGACAATCCATTTTTTCATAAAACTCCTCTTTTCGTGTAAGGTAAATTCGTTTTCTGTTCCATAATAGTCAGGACTTTGAGGGATGTCAAGGGAGGAAAACGCATATATATAAGAAACAGAAAAAGCTTTCGTTTTTCTTAATAAAGTTTAAATGGGAAAAAAAGAAAGCCTATGTTACAATAAACCAACTGGAGGAAATGCGGACATGGACGATAAAAAAAGGGATCTGATCCCGGTGGCGGCGATTGCTCTTTTTCTGGTAATTATCATCGCGCTGTGCGCAGTACGGCTGCATCAGCGCAGGGAGACACGGGCAGAGATCGCAGAGACGGAAAGCACGCAGATATGGTACAGCGAGGAACCGGCAGAGTCTGCAGAATCAGAGACGAAGGACGCAGCGGATCAGACGGAAGAAACGACAGGAGAGAAAAAGCAGACGGCGGAAAGGGGACAGCAGGAGGATGAGGCGCTGACAGAGCATCCGGACAGCAAACTTCCCGCAGGCAAAGGGAAGGAAAGTCAGGGTGCCAAGCAGGAGGGCAATCCCCGGACGGTGAGCGGAAACGATCCGTTATCCGGCGCGGAGAGTGCGAACAAGACAAACGAAGAGATGCTTCTGGAGATGTCCGGTTACTGGGAACAGGATAATATGGATGCGGTGGAGGATCTGGCGATGCTGCCCTGGTATATGAGGATGTCGTCGGATATTTCGGATGCAAACAGCTTTTATTATTATGGCGAGCGCAGCAGCGCAGGACAGCCGGACGGAACCGGAATCGCCTGCTATGCGGATAACGCCTATTACTACGGCGAGTGGTCGAATGGCAAACGCGAAGGCAACGGCAAGTGGGTGCGCTTTTACGTTTACTATGACGATGATACCACGTCGGACCGCGCCTACCGCGAGCATATGTATGCCGGAGAATGGAAAAACGATCTGCCGGATGGTGAAGGACAGGAGCATTACGAGCTGGATATGAGCAAGGCTGCCAAAAAGGAGCGCTACATCCAGAATGTGATCGGAACGTTCCGCAGCGGCTTCTACAGCGGAGAAATGTACCTGACGACGTTAAATTGGGACGGCAATCAGGAAGAGTGGAACGGCTTTGCGGACGCGGGAATCTGGAGCCCCTACGGAGCCGGTTCGAACCGCAAGGAGGTACCGGTCTGCCAGGATGTGGACGATGATAACAATTACCTTTGGCTGTCCGTGCGCGACAACAAGAATCGTGGAATCTATGAGCTGATGCCGTAAAATGCTTGACAGAAGTTTCAAAAGTTCGATATAATAATTAAGTTATACGAAAGAGAAGCGTTCGGCAGCCGAAACAACCGGCTGCCGGAGCGGTGAGCGGTCATGGCGGAATTGGCAGACGCGTTGGTTTTAGGTGCCAATGGGCAACCGTGTGGGTTCGAGTCCCACTGACCGCATGCAGGCAAATGGAAAAGAAGAGAAGGGATGCCGGATCGGCAAACAGGGATTTGAAGCTGCTGTTTTGTCGGGCGGCATCCCTTTTCGCTGTCAGGCTTTGCGGCGGAGCAATTCGTGGGATCTTTCAGAATTGAATTATGCCAGACAGCAGACAGGGCGCTGCCTGCAAAAGGAGGAATATCATGGAGGGGACTTTAGATTACAGATGGCAGAAAAACGGTATGGCGCTGGGGGGAATCGGCGCGGGAAGCGTGGAAATCTGCCAGAACGGAGAGCTGCGGGAATGGGACATCTGCAACATGGGCAAATGGGGAAGCCCGGATGTGCGGAAACAGAAAAAGCTATATGATTACGACGTCCATGTGCTGCCGTTTACAGTTCGCGCCAAGCTTGCAGGAAAAGAGCCTGTTGTACGCAGACTTTGTCATGACCGGGACAACGGCGAATTTCGGTCACTGATGTATTCGTGGTACAAAGAAATCGAAAAAATCTGCTGGAATCCGGATTTTCCGGTTTGCAGGCTGCAGTATGAGGACAGCGCGCTCCCGGTGGAAATCGAGGCAGAGTTTGCATCTCCGTTTGTACCCGGAAAAGAAGAAATCGCAGGGACGCCGGGTTTTTATGTGACCTTTACAATCGCCAATCCTTCCGATCAGGAAGCGGAGGTTTCGATTCTGGGTAAATTGAAAAATCCGGTCAACCGCGGGATGGAACATAGACGGTTGAAAAATCAGCTGACGGCTGAAAAAGGCTGCGCACAGATCGTGATGAAAAGCGATTCCCAAAAGCCGAACGCATCCAACGGAAGCCTTGCATGGAGCGTTTCTGCGGATGAGGTCAGCTGGATTTTAGGGGAATTTGCACCGTATTTTACCAATTATGTCATGCACAGCATGTTCGGCGTGACGGAGGAATCCTATCTGTTTGATTTTCAGGATACCGGAAAGCTGACAAACCTCGGGACAGAGACACTGCCGGAGTTTGGCACAGAGCTGACGGAAGAAGAAATTTCCCTGATGGATGAGCAGGAGCTGGATGCGATTTTTGAAAAGCTTTTGCAGATCGCATGCGTCAGACATCCGTATGAAAGAGTGCACCACTTTGACGAAAAGCTGCTGACGCAGCCGGAAATGAAACGGGAGTTTATCATTGCGAGCATTCGTCAGATAAAACGAATTTTTCCGGATGAAAACGGACAGGAAAACTGGGGCGATTCCGCACTTTGCGGCAGCTGTAAGCTTGCACCCGGCGAAAGAAAACAGATCCGTTTTGTGATCGGCTGGCATTTCCCGAACCATTTCGGAGATTCCGGACGCTTTGAGGGACACTGGTATGCAAAGCGTTTTGCAGATGCAGGAGAAGTCGTTGCGTATCTGAATCAGGAGCGGGAGACGATTCTTCCTGCGGCAGAAGATTTTTCCGTTTTATTAAAAAATACGAGCGTACCGCACGAGCTTGCGGATGCGTGGTCGGATCATTTGAGCACACTGATCAAATGCTCTTGGTGGACGAAACGGGGCGAGTTCGGCATGTGGGAGGGCTACGGCAGCTGCGGCTTCCACACGACAGATATCACTTACCAGGGTTCGTTTGGTATTCTGGCATTGTTCCCGAACCTTCAGAAAAAACAGATGGAAATGGGCGCAAAATTCCAGCGTGGGGACGGACGCGTACATCATTTCTTCACACCGGACCTATCTGGCGTGGATGACGGGTATGATCGTGTGGATATGAATCCGCAGTTTGTGCTGCTGGTGTGCAGAGATTACCTTTGGACGGGTGACAGGGAGTACCTTGCGCGGATGTGGCCGCATATCGAAAAGGCGATGGACAACACACAGCTTCTGGACGGCGACGGGGACGGTCTGCCGGATCATGATACGAGAGCCAACACCTACGATGCATGGGCGATGCAGGGGACGCCCGCTTATATCGCAAGCCTGTGGCTGGCAGCGTTAAAAGCGGCAGTGCGCATGGCCCAGGATCTCGGGGTGCAGGATCGTGCAGCAGCGTGGGAAGCGTTGCTGGAAAAGGGCAGCAAGGCCTTTGTGGAAAAGCTCTGGAACGGCAGATATTTCAGTCTCTGGGCGGACGGCGACAAGCGGGACGACTGCTGCATGACGGACCAGATAGACGGACAGTGGTATGCGCGTCTGCTCGGGCTGGGCAATTTTCTGCCCCAGGATAAGATCGACATTGCGACAGACTACATTCTTTCGGAAAATTTCAGCCCAGAATCCGGTCTGGTCAACGCCTCCTATCCGGCGCAGGCAACTCCGACACTGTATACCTGGAAAAATGTGCAGATGGAGAGCAACTGGTCCGGCATCGAATATTCCTTCGCATCATTCCTGCTGGAAAACGGCAGATACAAGGAAGCAGCTCAGATCGTGGAAACGGTCGAAAGACGGCACACACAGAATGGCAGACGCTTCAACCACGAGGAATGTGGGGAACACTACTATCGTGCGCTGGCATCCTGGGCAGTGTTACAGTCTTTGACTGGTCTAAAGGCAGATATGCCCAGAGAAAAGCTCAGCTTTTCGCCCGCCCTGCCTGAACTCACCGCGCCGTGGTTTGTGCCGGGCGCATATGGCAAACTGAGCATTGCGGAAAACAAAATCCGTATCGAATGCCTGGGCGGTTGTTTGAACCTGAAACAACTTGCGCTCCGCACCGAAATGGAAAAAGCAGTGGTGACGGTTGGTGGTGCGGCTGCCTGCACGCAGACGTATGAGAACGGAGTCCTGACGCTGACGTTTTCAGATGGATTGCAGCTTTGCAGCAGGAGTTTTATTTTGGCAACAAAATTTTAGAATTGATTTCTGGAGGTAAAATTAAATGATGGAGATTAAGACCTTTGGCAACGTGTTTGACGGTGGAATAGAGTTCAGAGTCGATATCTTTTTCGAAAATTGCCAGAACCTGAGAAGGAGAAGCGGTAAGCTTTTTGATATCTTCTAAAAGTGCGGAAGAGGGAACGAATACATCATTTTCCCTGCTTAGACCAAGGCAGAAATTTATGCCGCCCATTACTTTATCGACGAAGAGATAAGGACGGAGGTTATTATAATCACCGGTGATTTTGGTTATTTTTGTAACATCCATCAATACAGGAAGCGCAGCGAGTTTCAGATGGGAAGTTCCGTCGGACTTGAACTGAAATTCATTTAAGCCGAGCTTGTTTTCGATACATTTTCTGTAAAAGTTCTTGGATTGATGCTGCAGTATTTTGCCCTCTGTATTTGTCAGTTCCAATCCGGTCAGGTGTTGGTAATTTCTCTCATGAAATATGACTTCTATAAACCGAATGGAATTATCCTGTCTTTCTCTGAAAATGATAAGCAACTTCTTATGCAAAAGGTTTTGCTGATATTGCTTCGCACAATTCAGAACTCTTTTACGTGCGTCTTCTTTTGTAAACTTCATAAATAGTTCGGAAATCCTCCATAAAGAATAACGGTTAGACTACATATACATAGATTTTCCTGAAAGATCATAAATAATAGATATGGAAAGAGAGAGCAATAGCACCATTGTACTATATACTCCCTCTTTGTGGCTAATTTTAATGTTGTCTGCCAACGACCGGTAAAATACCGGTAAAAATATCGGATTTTAGTGTTGTCCGCCAACGGTCAATCACAGGATTGACAAGCATATCAGATTTTAGTGTTAGCCCACTGGAAAAGCACGCTTTTCCTACTACTATTATTATAGGAAGAGCAGATTTTTATGTCAATAGAAATCATAAATCATTCCCAGATATTCTCCAAATGCGGTGCCGCAAAACATGTATTCGGTCTGACGCAAACATTTCTTTGATAAAACGATATATCGACAGGGTGTTGACAAAATATAAAAAAGTGCTATAATTTATTTCAACAATAAAAGGGAGTAGCCAGCACCGAGAGGTGGTTTGAAACCGTCACCCCGACAAGCAGCCAGATGAGAATTGATTTGCTGCAGATGTCCGTATTAAATGAAATGCGCGAGACTTTTATTGCAGCTGTCAGGCTGTAATAGAGGCCTCGCTTTTTGTTTCATGGAAAAGGGTGTCCATAGGAAACAAAACCCTCCGGGGGAAAAGCACTTTTCCGGAAAAGTCGCCTGACAGCGACCGAAGCTATTTACTTTACGAGTCCACCGGACCGGTGGAGAAAAGGAGAATGAGTATGTTTACAGGAATTAGTTTAGGAGTTGTTGTTGCCATAATCGCAGTGATCGCGCTGCTTGGAATTATCGCTTCTGGGTATGTGAAAGCACCTCCGGACACGGCGTATATTATTTCCGGCCTGCGCAAAAAGATCATTATCGGGAAATCGAGTATCAAGATCCCGTTTCTGGAACGTCTTGACAAGCTGAGCTTAAAGCTGATCCCGATCGATGTGAAGACAGAAGCAGCGGTGCCGACGGCGGATTACATCAACATTCAGGTGGACGCAGCAGTTAACGTCAAGGTTTCCAGCGAGCCCGAAAAATTAAAGCAGGCAGCAGAAAACTTCCTGAATCAGAACACTCAGTACATTGCGCAGGTAGCGAGAGAGGTTCTGGAAGGCAACATGCGTGAGATCGTAGGCCGCATGCGTCTGGAGGAAATGGTCAGCGACCGTCAGAAATTCGCAGACCTGGTAAAGGAAAATGCCGAGCCTGACCTGGCTGCCATGGGTCTGGACGTTGTCAGCTTCAATGTGCAGAACTTTACGGATTCCAACGGTGTCATTGATGACCTTGGTATCGACAACATTTCCCAGATCAAGAAAAAGGCAGCGATTGCAAAGGCTGAGGCAGAAAAAGAAATCGCGGTAGCAAAGGCGGAAGCGGATCGTCAGTCCAACGACGCGCGGATCAATTCCGAAAGAGAGATCGCTATCAAGAACAACGAGCTGGATATGCAGAAGGCAGAGCTTCAGAAAAACGCGGACAGCAAGCGGGCGGAAGCGGATGCGGCATATGAGATCCAGAAAGAGGAACAGCGAAAGACCATTGAAGTAACTGCGGCAAATGCCAACATTGCAAAAGAGGAACGTCTGGTGCTCTTAAAACAGCGTGAAGCAGAGACGATGGAAAAATCGCTGGATGCACAGGTGAAGAAAAAAGCGGAAGCGGAGAAATTCGAACGTCAGCAGAAGGCAGAAGCAGAACTGTTTGAACGTCAGAAAGAAGCGGAAGCAAAGAAATTCGAAACAGAAAAGGCTGCAGAGGCACAGCGTGCAAAGGCGGAAGCGGATCTGTTCTCCAAAGAACAGGAAGCCAAAGGTATCCGGATGGTCGGCGAAGCCGAAGCAGAAGCGATCCGCGCAAAGGGTGTTGCAGAGGCGGAAGCGATGGAAAAGCGTGCGCAGGCTTACCAGAAATATAACAACGCAGCGATGGCAGAGATGCTGATCAAGGTGCTGCCCGATATCGCAGGCAAGATCGCAGAGCCTCTGACCCAGATCGACAAGATCACGATCATCGGCGGTTCGGACGGATCAAACGGCGTGGACCAGGTAGCAGGAAACGTACCGGCAGTGATGACAAAGCTGTTTGAAACGATGAAAGAAACCGTGGGCATCGACCTTGCGGAGGTTGTAAAAGCGGGAACCTATGATGCAAAAGTGAACCGCAATATCACGATCAACGCAGACGGAGCAAAGCAGGCAGCGGAAGTGTTGAAGCAGGAAACTGCTGCAGAAGCATCGGCGGAAATCGCAGAGTAAACGGCTGGGATTGTATTGAAAAAATGTTTTAAACGCATATAATAGAGATATGATAATTGGATGCGGCATACTATAAGGGGAGGTGTTAAATATAGCAACTTCGAGTATTAAAAAGAACTTTTTGGTTTCTGGAGAAAAACAGGCAGAATTGTTTGCGGATGCGATTGAAAGTTCCTATATGGAATCTCTCTGCAGAAAGACGGAAAATGAGTTGAGAATTACCCATCTGCGCGGAGCAGAAGACATCAGAAAGTTTATGGCGAAGAGAAAAGAGGTAAATGCTTAACGAGGTTACAGTGTTAAACATTCGTGAGTATTTGGCTGCAACAGAAAATGGAAAATTTGGAGAGGAGGAATTGAAAGAACTTCTCTCCGAATTTTCCTGCAGTAAAAACTCCGATGTTGAGCGATTTTTAAAGAAACAGGCGATAGAATTTACAAAGAAGAATCAGTCAGTAACGTATTTGGTATTCCACAGTCAGGATGCTTCGCTGGTAGGCTACTTTACGCTGGCGATTAAACCGATTTGCGTCAGTGCGGAAAAGTTCAGTAACACGACGAAACGTAAAATAGCCAGAGTCAGTGAGCAACGGGAAAATGAACTTACATATACACTTTCTGCGTATCTGATTGCTCAGCTGGGAAAAAATTTTAGAAATGGGGCAAATCGGAAAATTACAGCAAAGCAGTTGCTTCAGGCAGCTGTTGATACCATTCTGAAATTACAGTATATGACCGGAGGCATGGTATTTTTTCTGGAGGCAGAAAATGAAGAGCATCTGATGCAGTTTTATGAAGTGGAAAATGGATTTAAAAGATTTGCAGTAAAAGAAACGAATCATAGAGCGAAGAAATCGCAAAAACTGATTCAATTGCTAAAAGTTCTATAACAGAAACTCCCGGCAAAGCCCCTGAAAAAGGCTCTGCCGGGAGTTTTTTACGTCCGATTCTATTTCACTTTACAGAAGCGCTTACACTTCCTTTCCCTGCCCCTGCGGCGCATTGCGCAGGGTATCCTTCTGCATCCATTTTCCACGCTTATAATAGAGGATAAACAAGATCGATGTAATGGTCCAGGTCAGTGGATAGGAAAATGCCACTGTTGCGACCTCGTGTCTGAGGGGGACGGCAATGGTGATCCAGAGGATCCTCAGGACACAGACCCCAAAGCAGGTCAGCAGCATCGGGAAAAAGGAATCCCCGCAGCCGCGGCAGGTACCGGAAAGGATTTCGATACAGATGTAAGTGATGTAGGCGGGAGAAACTACACGCATCATGCCGATGCAGATGTTGATGACATTGGCATCGCGTGTAAATAAAAGCAGGATCGTTCCGCCGAAATTCAAAACGATAAAGCTGAGAAAAAGGCTGGTCACAGCAGCAAGACCGAGACAGATGCGGACACTTTTTTTGATACGGTCGTATTTTCCGGCGCCGAAATTCTGCCCGGCGAAGGTCGTGATGGAAACACCGTAAGCACCCATAATCATCCAGAAAATACTGTCCACTTTTCCGTAAGCGGTCCAGGCGGCGATCGTGTCGGTTCCGAAGGAGTTGATGGAGGACTGGATCAACAGGTTGGAAATCGAATACATTGCGGACTGCAGACCGGCAGGCAGACCGATTTTGATGATATCAAATAAAAGATCGCGGTGAAACCGGATTTTGGAAACGATCAGGCGATAGGAATCCTGTGTGCGCAGCAGGGCGATCAGTGTCAGGATCGCGGAGAAAAACTGGGACGCAATCGTCGCAATTGCAGCTCCGGAAACGCCCATGCCGAGCACGGCGACAAATAAAAGGTCGAGCACAATGTTGACCAGACAGGAAGCGATCAGAAAATAGAGCGGTCGTTTGGAATCGCCGACAGCGCGCAGGATACCGGAGCCCATGTTGTAGATCATGGACGGAATCGTGCCGAGATAATAAATTTTCATATAGGTCAGGGAAAGGGAAAGGATGTCGTCCGGCGTTCCCATCGCGGTCAGGGCAAAGCGTGCGGAAACAAGACCGATCAGCATAATTACAACGCCGCCTGCAATCGCCAGAGCAATAGCGGTATGGACGGAATCACTGACCCTGCGCCTGTTGTCTGCGCCGTAATACTGGGAAATAATAACGGTTGCACCGGAAGAAAGACCGACGAAAAATCCGACGAGCAGGTTGATAATCGTGGAAGCAGAGCCGCCGACGGAGGCAAGGGCTTCCTTGCCGACAAAGTTGCCGACGATGATGGCATCCGCAGTGTTATAGAGCTGCTGAAAAAATGTTCCAAATAAAATAGGGAAAAAGAAAATCAGAAGCTGCTTCCAGATGACACCTTCAGTGATCTGATTGGTTGTGTTTTGTGCTGCCTGCTTACTCATAAAGTAAAATAATCCTCCGTTTTTAATACTACACAAGGTCAGTATAGACTTGTCTGCAAAGAAACACAAGACACTATGTAAAACATCGAAAAAATGCTATACTTAGATATCGGGGTATGGAAGCAGAAGGAAACCTGTAAAAAGCAAGCATCAGCAGAAGCTGAGAAGGGGTGGAAATGAGCAAGCATGGAAATCGGACCAGACGGATTTACGGAATCATTCTGATATCGTTTGTTATCATATGGATAGGAAGCCTTTTTTTCAGATGCTGAACAATCGGCATAGTGCCTGGATCGCCAGCGAGATGATCCTGCAGCAGCTGGAGGATGTGATCGAAGAAAATAAAGAAAGCTATCAGACCCTTCTGGAAACCCTGAAGGAAGATTATACGCTGCGGGCAGAGATTGTGGCAAATCTCCTTGAAATGGAAGGAAGACTATACCAGACCACAGAGGAGTACCGGAAGATCGCAAAACAGCTGCGTGTGGACGAAATCCACATTATCAATACGGGCGGCTGTATCGTTGCAGGAACAAATCCGGAGTATTTTGGCTACAGCTTTTCTTTCGGCGAGCAAATGGGATATTTTAAGCCCATGCTGGCAGATAAAAAGCTTTCCATGTGTCAGGATATGGTGCCGAATACTGCAGAAGGAAAAATGATGATGTATGCCATCGTCTGGAATTCTTCCGGTACGGCCATGATCCAGATTGGCATTACCCCCAGCCGACTGCTTGCAAAAATGAACAGTGCCAGCGTGGAAAATCTGGTTCGGCAGATGCCGATTACCTCCGGAATGAATATCTTTCTGCTAAATGCCACCACAGGGAAAATGCTTGCAACCACGCGGCAGGATGTATTGCTCTATGAGCTGCAGGATTCCGACCGAATGGGAGAAGGAAAACTGCAGGAAGGAAAGCGGTATCGGTCCAGTGCGAAAATCAGTGGCAGACAGCAGTATCTGGTCTATGAAAAATATGGGGAATATGATCTTGCAGTTTCCTACGGGATTTTTGAGGCGAACCAAAATCTGGTCTATGTTGCTGCGACCATGTTTCTGGTACTGGTGCTTTCTTTTTTGGTCGTTTTTTATATCACGGAGCGCTCGATCGCTGCGATTGAAAAAAATGAAGAGGAGTTAAAGCAGGCAAAGGAGGCGGCAGAGCGTGCAAATGCAGCAAAAACCGGATTTTTGTCCCGGATGTCACATGATATCCGGACACCGTTAAACGGCATTATCGGAATGATCGAAATCAGCGACCGACACAGGGAGGACAGAGCGCTGGTGGATGCAAACCGTGCGAAGGAAAAGGTTGCGGCAAAGCATCTGCTGGAGCTGATCAACGATGTACTGGAATTTAACAAGCTGGATGAAGAAAACCTTCAGCTTACAAAAGAGCCCTTTTGCTTAAAAGAGCTCTGGCAGGAAATTATCACGATCGTGGAACCCCGGGCAGCGGATAGAGGAGTTCTTTTAACGTATGAAGAACAGACAGAAGGTACAGCAGCCGGCTGTGTCCTTGGAAGCCCTCTGCATGTCAGACAGATCTTTATCAATATTTTGGGGAATGCGATCAAATATACGGATGCCGGCGGACATGTCCTGTGTCAGGTGACGATAAAGGCGATCGGGGAAAGCCGGATATCTTGCCGGGCCGTGATTTCGGATAACGGAATCGGTATGAGCACAGCATTTCTTCCCCACCTGTTCGAATCCTTTTCCCGGGAAAATACCGATGAAAAAAGTGTAACCCAGGGAACCGGACTGGGAATGTCCATCGTCAAGCATCTGGTGGACGAGATGGGCGGAACCATTACGGTGGAGAGCAAGAAGGGAGTTGGAACCACATTTACGGTGACGCTCCTGTTTGAAGAACCCAAAGAACAGGAAGGTAAGAAAATCGAAGAAGGGGATGAGAGTGCTGATCTTTCCGGAATGCGTGTGCTTCTTGCAGAGGACAATGAACTGAATATGGAAATCGCGGAAACCTTTCTGACAGATGCAGGTGTACAGATCACAAAGGCATACAATGGAAAAGAAGAGGTGGAGCGCTATCTGGAACAGCCGGCAGGTACCTTTGATGCGATCCTGACCGACCTGATGATGCCGGTAATGGATGGCTACGAGGCGGTGCGGGAGATCCGCAGCAGCGGCCGTGCAGATGCCCAAAGTATCCCTATCATTGCCTTGACGGCCAATGCCTTTTTGGAGGATGCAGAACGGGTGAAGAAGGAAGGCATGAATGAGCATCTGCCCAAACCCCCTGGACGTTGGGAAAATGCTTTCCGTATTGGCAAAATACAGGAAATAGGGGCTGTGACGGAAGCATTTTTGGAAAGCTTTCCGGCTTGTCAAATACCCGGTTCTGACATACAATACTGATATGCGGCAGGAAATGGGGTCTTTTCGAACATGGAAAAGATGGAGGATAAAATGCCGATATTTCAAACAGTTGCTGCGGCATGCCGCGCCGCAGGAGAAAAGTTAAGATCCTGGAAACAGAAAAAAAGAACAGACCGGCTTTGGAAAGTGGTTTTATGGGGAATCCTGTGGGTATCACTATGCCCGACGCTGTGGGCCTGCGGGGCACAGCGGGAAGAGCTTTTTTTGCCGGAAAAGGAAAGCATAGCCTATGGGGATGGAAGCTACGAAGTAGAATCCGATGTCGAAGCCACGGAACAACACCGCGAGGCTGAACCAAATGCCGGGAATACAAACCAAAATCGCGAGGCTGAGTCAAATGCCGGGGACACGGATCAAAACCGCAAGGCTGAGCCAAGTGCCGGAAGCACAGACCGGGCAGAGCTCTCCGATGCTTCCTCAGAGGAAGAAAAAACCCTTGTGGTGCACATCTGCGGAGCAGTATCCGCTCCGGGGGTCTATGAGCTTCCGGCAGGCAGCAGAATTATAGACGCCGTGGAGGCCGGAGGCGGTTTTTTACCGGAAGCGGAGGAAGCATGCTGCAACCTGGCGGAAGAAATCGTGGACGGCTGTCAGATTTATATCATGACAAAATCGGAAAGCTGCGCCGACGGACAGACAGAAAAGAAAGCCGGGATCCAGACTTCGCCGGACAGCGATATGCAAACGACAGACAGAAATGTGCGAAGCAACAGCGCTCCGGCCTTGGAGAACGGTCTGGTCAACCTCAACACAGCGGATATCGCTGCACTCACGACGCTGCCTGGAATCGGGGAAAGCCGGGCAAAGGCGATCATAAGCTATCGGGAGCAGCATGGAGCGTTTGCGCAGATTGAGGATATCATGAAAATCAGCGGAATCAAGCAGGCTGCATTTTCAAAAATCAAAGATAAAATTACAGTTTAATCATAGACAGAAAGAATCCGGACAAACAGCGAGAAACGGATTGTCCGGTCGGGAAAAGGGAGAAACATGGCAAAGAAAGTTTTGGTTGTGGACGATGAAAAGCTGATTGTAAAAGGAATCCGGTTCAGCCTGGAGCAGGACGGAATGGAAGTGACCTGCGCATATGACGGAGAAGAGGCGTTGCTGTGTGCGAAAGAGCAGAAATTTGATATGATTCTGCTCGACATTATGCTGCCAAAACTGAGCGGAACCGAAGTATGCCAGCAGATTCGGGAGTTTTCGGATGTTCCGATCGTAATGCTCACAGCCAAAAACGACGACATGGACAAAATCATGGGACTGGAATATGGTGCAGATGACTATATCACCAAGCCCTTTAACATCCTTGAGGTAAAGGCGCGCATCAAGGCGATCATGCGCCGTACCTCTGCGAGAGGACAGATCGCAAAGCCGGAAAGCATTCTGGAAAGCGGAGATATGCGCGTAGACTGCGAAAGCCGCCGCGTCAGCATTTCCGGCAGAGAGGTCAATCTCACTGCAAAAGAATTCGACCTGATGGAGCTTTTGATCCGCAATCCAAATAAAGTCTACAGCCGTGAAAAACTTCTAAACCTCGTCTGGGGCGCAGACTATCCCGGGGATGTCCGCACCGTAGATGTCCACATCCGCCGCCTCCGCGAAAAAATTGAAACCAACCCCAGCGAACCCCGCTACGTCCACACCAAATGGGGAGTGGGTTATTTTTTCCGCGTATAAGCAGAACCGGACTACGGATGAAAAATGGCGAACTTTCTGCTTGCAGAAAAGTTCGCCGGTTTTCAGACGGTAACCCGGTGAGCAACGCGAACCGGGCTTTTGCGAAGCAAAAGGTCCGGTTTCCCGTCGGCAGCGTCCCGGACGCCAGCCCCATCCTTTTACACCCCTTCCCCCGGAGGCATCCATGAACACAAGCAGCAAAATCCCCGGATTATTCCGGCGGCTCACTTATAAAATTCCGATCTTCCGCAGCCTGAAGGCCTACATTTTCCTCCTGATGCTGATCATCGGAATCGTGCCCAGCGACATCATGCGGCTGGGCATTCTGAATAATTACGAAGAACGTGCGGTGAATCTGCGCGGCTCGGACGTCGCGTCCCAGTACCGGATTATCGCAAACCACCTGGTCAATTACAACTACCTGCAAAATCCAACCTCCGATGTCGTCAATGCCGAGCTGGAGCAGATGTCCAACCTGTATGACGGCCGTGTGCTGATTATCAACAGCAATTTCCGCATTGTGAAAGACACCTACGCCATGAGCGAGGGCAAAACCATGATTTCCGAGGAAGTGATCAAGTGCTTCCGCGGGGAAAGTACGACCCGCTACGACAAGACGAACGGCTATATCGAGATGACGGTTCCGATTACGGAGACGGTAGACGGGGAAAACGGGCAGACGAGCATCGTGCACGGCGTGATTCTGGCCAGTGCATCGACGGACAGCATTGCGACGACGCTGGACATCCTGAGCCGGAAAGCCCTGATTCTGGAAATCGTGATGGGAATTATCATTATCGGCATCGTCTTTTTCTTCTCGCACATCCTGATTATGCCCTTTAAGCGCGTAACCCAGGCGATCAGTGAGGTCAAGGACGGTTTCACGGACGAGCCGATTTCCGTACCGGATTATCTGGAAACCGAGCATATCGTGGATGCCTTCAACCAGCTGCTGGGCAGAATGAAGGTCATCAACGATTCCAGGCAGGAATTCGTATCGAATGTCTCTCACGAGCTGAAAACGCCCATGACCTCGATCAAGGTGCTGGCGGATTCCCTGAATCAGCAGCCGGACGTGCCGGTGGAGCTGTATCAGGAGTTTATGCAGGACATTACGGAGGAAATCGAACGGGAAAATAAAATCATCAACGACCTGCTTTCCCTTGTAAAAATGGACAAAACCGAAGGCTCAATGGACATTTCCGCAGTGGATATCAACGAGCTGTTGGAAACGACGCTAAAGCGCCTGCGTCCCATCGCCCGTAAACGGGACATCGAGGTGGTTCTGGAAAGCCTGCGCCCGGTTACGGCAGAGGTGGACGAGGTCAAAATATCTCAGATTTTCACGAACCTTGTGGAAAATGCGATTAAATACAATAAAGAACACGGCTGGGTCAAGGTGCTTCTGGATGCGGATCATCAGTTTTTCACGGTAGAGGTTTCCGACTCCGGCATCGGTATCCCGGAGGAGGATTACGAGCATATTTATGAACGTTTTTACAGAGTAGATAAATCGCATTCCCGTGAAATCGGCGGCACCGGCCTTGGACTTGCCATCACCAGAAATGCGATTCTGCTGCACCGCGGTTCGATTAAAGTAAGTAGCGTGGAAGGACAGGGCACGACCTTTACGGTGAAAATCCCCTTGTCCTACATCAAGTGATTTCAGAAAATTTGGAGAAGATTATGTCAGAGATCAGAAAAATGCGGGCGGTTGCGCTGCTTTTGGGCTGTCTGCTGTTGACCGGAATATTTGCCGGGTGCGGGAAGAAAGAAGAGACGCCTGCAAATACGGTCAGCGTTTATTATATTAATAAAGAAGAAACGAAAATCACGGCAGTGGAAAAAGAGCCGGAGGGCGACACCCTTTCCAAACAGGCGGAATGGGGTATTTCCCAGCTGAAGGAAAATCCGGTAGAATTGTCTTTGCGCTCACCGATCAGCGGTTTTACGATCAACAGCTGGAATGTCAAAGACGATCAGCTGGTGCTGGACATGAGTGTGGAATATAAAAAGCTGTCTCCTTCCTCAGAAGTGCTGGTTCGGGCTGCAATTGTGCGCACGATGACGCAGCTGGAGGGAATTTCCTATGTTTCGGTGACGGTCGGCGGAGAAGCACTGGCGGACAGCCTCGGCAATGTGGTGGGCCCTATGACGGCGGATCTGTTTATCGACAACGCCGGAAATGAAATCAATGCATACGAAAAAACCCGTCTGCTTCTTTATTTTACCAATGAAAGCGGCGAGCGCCTGATCGGCGTCCAGACAAAACCGGTTGTATACAGCAGCAACATTTCCATGGAAAAGCTGGTGGTAGAGCGGCTGATTGCCGGACCGGATGCAGAAAACGAAGAGCTTTACCCGGTCATCAACCCTGCGACAAAGGTGCTGGGCGTGACGGTAAAGGATGGAACATGTTATGTAAACCTGGATAACGGTTTCCTGACACAGACCTATAATGTTTCCGCAGAGGTTCAGATCTATTCCATTGTCAACTCTCTGGTGGAATTGTCGAACATCAACAAGGTGCAGATTGCGGTAAACGGGAATACAGATATGATTTTCCGGGAAAAAATTTCACTGTCTAACGTGTTTGACCGGAACCTTGATCTGGTTTACGAAACGGAGGAATTACAATCATAAAAAATTGCAGAAGACCGCTGTGCGCGGCAATCCTGATTTTCCTGACCCTCTATCTGGCAGCGCGTCTGCTGCCGGAGTGGGTGGGAACGGACGCTGGCACAGACACGTCAGAGAAAGCGCCCATTGGCGGACGCACCTCGCTTACACAGCCTGACACCTGGCTGGGAGCCATGGATGGCGAAACCCTGTGTCTGACGGGCAAAGTCACAGACTGCTGGCAGCCTGTAGATGGAACCCAGGAAAACGCCAGCTTTCTTTTAAAAGACCTTTCTATCGAGGCAGATGCCTCATCTTTTATTTTTTCAGGGGATTCGGCGGAAACGACCGATAACCTGTCACAGATATCCGGTTCGGCAGATGCGGACCAGATGTCAATTCTTATTTCTTCTCAGAAAACAACCTCACAAATCAATGAAATGCAGGAAATATTCGGGAAAAACGCGAGTGCGTTGTGCTATTTGCAGGAAGACGAAGCGCTGCCAAGAGCAGGCAGCTATGTTCGGGTTTTCGGTGAAGTGTCGCCATTTTTGCAGGCAACGAATCCTGGAGAATTCGACGCAGCAGCCTATTATCGGAGAAAAGACTGCCTGTTTGCGCTGAGAAAAACAAAAATTACCGCTCAGACGAAAACCTATGGACGGCTGGAAGAATTTCTTTCACAGCTGCGCTATGAATCGGAGGTATTGTTCCGGAAGCTGCTGGGGGAAAAGAACGGTGCGACCGCATCCGCCATGGTGCTCGGACGGAAAAAAGGAATGGACAGCGAAGTAAAAGCGTTATACCAGGGCGCAGGAATCAGCCATCTGCTGGCAATCTCCGGACTGCACCTGTCCCTGATCGGTGCAGGACTGTTCGGACTTTTGAAAAAAGTACGGCTTCCGGTTGCTTTGAGCGCCGGAATTTCCACATGGATTCTGATTGTATACGCGCAGCTGACCGGAATGGGCATTTCTACCCGGCGAGCCCTTGTCATGTTTTTGCTGTTTTTGGCGGCGGGACTGCTCAAACGCACGCCCGATCTGCCAACCTCCCTTGCGGTTGCGGCGTTGCTTCTGCTTGTGCCCAGGCCGCAGCGGATTCTGGATGCAGGCTTTCAGCTTTCGTTTTCGGCAGTGATCGGGATTGCGGTAATGATTCCGGTTTTGCAGGATGGTTGGGAGGGAGCAGCACCCTCACTGCGAGTCGCCAATCGAGTCACCGATGGAGTTGCCGGGTGGAATATTGCCTGGGCTGTCATCGCCCGGGCCTGCCGTCTCCTCCGCAAAAATATCCTTGCCGGTCTGGGCATTACCATGACGATGCTGCCGTTTCTGCTGATTCATTTTTATGAATGGAGTCCATGGTCGGTACTGCTGAATCTGGCAGTCATTCCGCTGATGGGAATCTTGCTGCCATGCCTGATCGGACTGCAGCTGGTCGCCCGTCTGACTGCGCTTGTCCACTGCCTGGAGTTTTCCCAGAACCTTCTTTGCGCAGCCATCGAAGCGATTTTTTCCTGCTATGAGCAGTTGTGCCGGTTCACAACGGCGCTTCCGGGCAGTATCCTGCACACCGGATATCCGACCTGGCAGGCACTGGCCGTGTATACAATCGGACTGATCGCTTTGGCTGTGTCAGGCAAAAAACTCCGTCCGCACCTCCGGCTTGCAGCAGCTGTGTGTCTGATGGGGATTTTCCTGATCCGCCTGCCGGGTGAACTGAACGTCACGATGCTGGACGTCGGGCAGGGAGAGTGCGTTGGAATCGAAACCCGGGAGCATCATGTATATCTGGTGGATGCCGGAAGTACGTCGAAGAAAAAGACCGGACAGTACCAGATTATTCCATGGCTGAAATATATCGGGACGCGGAGCGTGGAAGGAATTTTCATCACGCACTGGGACGAAGACCACATCAGCGCGGTAGGGGAGCTGTTGGAGTGGTCGAAAAGCAGCCGGGTCAAAATCCGGCGCATTTTTCTGCCGGATGTGGCGTTGAAGGATGAAGTGCTGGAAACGCTGCTGCAGCAGATCGAAGAGGCGAACGTCTCCGTGGAATATCTTTCTGCGGGAGAGCACATGACCGACGGCGCGCTGCAGATCTCCTGCCTGCACCCCTATGCGAAAAAAGTGCCGGAGGATCGCAACGATGCGTCGCTGGTGTTGCGCCTGTCACAGGGCGATTTTCAGATGCTGCTGACCGGAGATCTGGAAAAGAGCGGCGAAGACTGGCTGGTGGAACAGGCGCGACCCGCTACGCAAAATCCCCTCCGCTGCACCATCCTCGATGCCGGGCACCATGGCGCCTCCAATGCAACGGGAGAAGCACTGCTGGATTTGGCACAGCCGGGTGTGGTTCTGATTTCCTGTGGCAAAAACAACCGGTACGGGCATCCAGCGCCGGAAACGCTGCAACGCCTGGAAGAGCGGGGAATCCGCTGGTATTCCACGGCGGAGGTGGGGGCGATACAGGTGCAGGTCGGAAAGAAAAAAGTGAAAATAAAACAATACATACAGAACTGAAAATACGAAAAAACGTTTGTATGATAAAAGAGAAAAAAACCTGCGAAAAAGCAAAACCAACCATAAAACAAACAGAATTGCACGGCTAAACGAACAATAAAAATGAAAAACAAAAATGAACGATATAACAATATAAAAATAGTTAAATTTTGATCGGGGGGGGTAAATGCCGAAAAATAGCGGGGAAAACAGAGAATATTCAGGCGAACAGGATTCCAGGGAAAACATGCCAATTGAAAAGGAAAGAATCCGAAGTACGAGATGCGAGAGGAGGTTTTCTATCAAATTTTAACACTTTTCATAGAAATTGAATCAAAATGCCATAAATATTTGCCACGTTGTCTGCTTGCAAAGAAACCCTTAGATGGTATACTGAATTAGTCGGCAAGAAGTTTGGAATTTCGACAAAAAACGTAACTGCAGGAGTAGAACTACGTTAGGATGAACAAGAAGAAACAGGTGGGGGCAGGATGAAGAGAAAGCAGGAGAAGCCGGCATATGACCGGATAGCTGCCGGAGAGCGGCTGCGCTGTCGGAGGCTTGAGCTCGGCTGGAGCAGAGAGCTGGTGGCAGAGCGGCTCGGTGTCGTCAACAAATATTATGCGGATATCGAGCGGGGAACCTGCGGCATGAGTGTGGAAACACTGATTAACCTATCCCGCTTGTATGGAGTGAGTCTGGATACGCTGATTTACGGTGAGAAAGAGAAACAATCCCCGGTAAGTCAGGGAGAACAGTTGATGCGGGGACTCGACAGGATGCCTCAGGTTGTACAGGATTACTGCCTGCGGATGCTGTGGCTGTTTGCCGACGGGCTTCGGGCAGCACAGGAGGAAACGGCAGAATACGAGACCGTAAAAAGCAGTTTGGACAGCGAAGAAAACTCCGGAAGCGAGGACTGAGATGCCGGAAAAGAAAAATCAGTACATAGATATTCACTGTCATATTTTGCCGGAGGTGGATGACGGCGCGAGAAATCTGGAAGAGAGCCTGGCGATGCTGCGCCAGGAGGTAAAACAGGGCATGGAGGCCGTTATCCTGACTCCGCACCAGAAACCCAACAGACCCAGCATTACCGCTGCTTCTGTATTGGAACGGACACAGAAGCTGCAGCAGGCTGCGACAGAAAACGGAATTGACATCAGACTTTACAGCGGCGGTGAGATTTTCTGCTGCATGGACACCATAGAGCTGTTAAAACAGGGCAAGGCGGGAACCCTCGCCGGATCGGATTATATTCTGACAGAATTTTCGCCGGAGGAAGAATGGGCATACATCCGGAACTGCCTGTATGAACTGCTTTGCGAGGGCTACCGCCCGATTGTCGCCCACACCGAGCGCTATCGGAACGTTGTAAAGGATTTCAACCGGGTCGAAGAATTAAAGGATATGGGGTGCCGGATCCAGATCAACGCAGGAGAACTGCCGGGACTGCTGGGCGGACAGCTAAAGCGCACTGCACGGAGCCTGGTAAAAGAAGAGCTTGCAGATCTTATGGGAACGGATGCCCACAGAGCAGAGGGAGAGAGGTCTGTATCCATGGCGGAAGGAGCCGCGTGGCTGCAAAGACACTGCAGCCCGGAATATGCGGCTCGTCTGCTCTACAAAAACGCAACACACATTCTGGATAATACAGATATGGAAGACATCGAATAAAAAAGGGGAACGAGACATGGAAAATCAAAACCAGAGAAATAACGAGGAAACCGAAATCGATCTGGTAGAACTTTTTTGGGTACTCTGGAGAAAACTTCCACTGATGATTGCAGTGGGACTGTTTACAGCGCTTCTGGCCTTTGGGGGAAGCAAATTTCTGATGACGCCTACGTATCAGTCTGTAACAAAGATCTATGTCCTGAACAAACAGGACAACAGCAACACAAATGTAACCTACAGCGACCTGCAGGCAGGCACGCAGCTGGTTAAGGACTATTCGGAGCTGATCAAAAGCCGTTTTGTACTGGAAGCGGTGATCGAGCAGCTGGGTCTGCCCCTAAGTTATGAGAAGTTAAGCCGTAAGGTTACCGTGAGCACACCCGCAGACACCCGAGTGATCTCCATTGCGGTGACGAACAGCAATCCGGTTATGGCAATGAAAATTGCGAATGCAATCCGTGAAACGGCCTCGACCCATATATGCAATGTTATGGATATCGAAGCAGTGAATATTGTAGAAACAGCAAACGTACCGACCCATAAGGCGAGCCCCTCTGTCGGAAAGAACACGATGCTGGGCGGAATGCTTGGCATTCTGATGGTAGCAGCTATCGTCATCCTTTCTCACCTGATGAACGATACGATTCAGACGGAAGAGGATGTGGAAAAATATCTTGGAATTTCCACCCTTGCGATGATTCCGCTGAATGAAGCTGAAAGCAGGAAGAAAAAGAAAAAATATAAAAAACAGGCGACAAGCGGAAAGTGAGGTGACAGGGAAACATGCAGAACGTAGTAATTCGCGCCATCGAGCGTCTGGATTTCAGAACAAAAGAAGCCTATAAAACATTGCGTACCAATCTGAGCTTTGCAGGAAAAAATGTCAAAGTGATTTCCCTGACCAGCTGTACGCCAAACGAAGGAAAGACAAGTGTTTCCTTCCAGTTATGTCTGTCCCTTGCAGAAAGCGGCAAGCAGACGATCCTGGTTGACGCAGACCTGCGCAAATCCGTACTGCGGGGCCGTTATAAAGCAAACCGTGAAAAATACGGACTGTCCCATTATCTGAGCGGACAGGTGGAGCTGGATGATGCATGCTGCAGAACCAACGTCAACAATTTCGATATTATTTTTGCAGGACCTGTACCGCCCAACCCCAGTGAGCTTTTGGGAGGCGATGCCTTTCGAAATATGCTGGAGGTGCTGCGCATGAAATACGATTATGTCATCGTAGATACCCCTCCGCTGGGCAGCGTGATTGATGCTGCGATTGTAGGTGCAATCTGTGACGGAACGGTAATCGTTGTGGAAAGCGGCGCCATCAGCTACAAATTTGTCCAGAATGTAAAAGAGCAGCTGAACAAGGTAGGCTGCCGGATTCTTGGATGCGTCCTGAACAAGGTCAACACCAAAAAGAATCCTTATTATGGAAAATATTATGGTCATTACTATGGAAACTATTACGGCAACGGACAGGATGGCACAGAGGAAGCACAGGAGGATCTGACGCCGGATGCAGGTTCCAAAACCGACGGGACAGCTGCTGAGACAAAAACTGCTGTACCGGGACAGAACACAGGAGAAAAGGAGAGTGCGAAGTGAGTACAAAAGGTCTGACCATTGGATTTTTTATTGCAGACGCAGTATTGATTGCGCTTTGCGCATTCTTCTACTTACAAATGGACCGGACAGCGCCGGTCATTACACTGCCGGATACCGAGCAGACCTATACAACCGGCACAAATACCCATCAGCTGCTGGAGGGCGTAACCGCTTACGATTCCCATGACGGGGATGTGACAGCCTCCTTACTGATTGAAAAGGTTACAGAAACCGGAAATGGCAAAGTGATCGTAACCTATGCCGCTGTGGATTCTTCCAATAACGTGGCAGAACAGTCACGGATTCTGAAAGTAGAGAAATAAACCGGGCATGACGCGCAACGGAGCGGAGGATGTTTCCGGATAAGGCCGGAAGCATCCTGTACAGGAAAATGGTTTTAGGAACAAGAATAAGAACATGCTTCAGAGGGATGGTATCGAAAAAAACTTACAGAGAAAAGACTAAACTTAACCGCAACATCGAATGCAAAGGCGCATACTCTGTTGCGAATTTGTTTTTGTGGAAGGAATTGGATGGAGGAGTCAGTATTATGAAAAAGGACTATAAAATTGCGATTGCTGGAACGGGTTATGTTGGTTTGTCGATTGCTACTTTGCTTTCTCAGCACCATCAGGTAACTGCTGTGGACATCATTCCGAAGAAGGTGGACATGATCAATAACCGGAAGTCCCCGATTCAGGATGAGTATATAGAAAAGTATCTGACGGAAAAGGATCTGGATCTGACTGCAACTTTGGATGCAAAGGCTGCATATTCGGATGCAGATTTTGTTGTAATAGCCGCCCTGACCAATGTCTACTCAACAAACCGAAGCAACGTAGCATAGTCAAAAAAGACCTGATTTTCACACTCAACATACCGAAGATTCGTTGCAAAACGCCCTGATATATGAGGTAAAAATGGGGATTTGCTATACAAATTTCCGGCGGATGAGGAACACATTGGACGGTTGATGGTGAGAGTGTGGGCTGAATGAGAAAAATGGGCTTCCAGATGATAAATACATCAAAAATCCATGAGCTTATCACTTACTCTGCTAATGCTCTATTGAGTACACTATCGCCGGTAAATATGAGGGCTACTTTGCTGCGGTTTGTTGAGTCATGAAAATATCGGGAAAAATGGCGATTTCTACTTCGCAACTTTTATGTTGAGTAGACCTGTCAAGAAGATGATAGGTACATAAAGACGGGGTGTCGAGGGTGAAAAATCTGTATGATTTGTTCATAGTGACGGCATGGATGTGGTCGAGAGTGGATGATATATACAGTTTCAACAACATATACGCGCCTACGCCCTTTGAGTGTATAAACCGGCACTTCGCAAAAATGGCATATGAGCATAGACGGAGTTCGACAGTATAAAACAACACTTCGTTTATTGCAGAAGCATGACAGGTGTACTCAATAAACTGGAGAAAAGTAGAAATATGATTGCTGCGCTGAAAGGGTATGACAGTAAGGAAAAACACTTAGGCGAACACACACTGATATCATCCTGAATTTGGATGTGTAAATAGATTAAAAAATTAAAGGGGAGCCAGAAATGGCTTGGAGGAGTAAATAACATGAAGAATTACAAAATCGCCGTTGCGGGCACTGGTTATGTTGGTTTGTCGATTGCGACATTACTTTCTCAGCATCATCATGTGACCGCTGTGGATATCATTCCGGAGAAGGTCGAGATGATCAACAACCGGAAGTCTCCGATTCAGGATGACTATATTGAAAAATATCTGGCGGAAAAAGATCTGGATCTGACTGCAACCCTGGATGCAAAGGCTGCATACTCGGATGCGGATTTTGTTGTAATAGCCGCCCCCACAAATTACGATAGCCACACCCAGCACTTTGACACATCTGCTGTCGAAGCTGTGATCAAGCTGGTCATGGAATATAATCCGAACGCCATCATGGTCATCAAGTCCACGATTCCTGTGGGCTACACCGCTTCTGTTCGCGAGAAGTTCAACAGCAAGAATATCATTTTCAGCCCGGAATTTCTGCGTGAGTCTAAGGCTCTTTATGATAACCTGTATCCTTCCCGTATCATTGTTGGTACTGATTTAGGTGATGAGAGATTAGTAGAGGCAGCACATGAGTTTGCTGGCTTGCTGCAGGAAGGTGCTATCAAGGAAAATATCGATACCCTGTTCATGGGTTTCACTGAGGCTGAGGCAGTCAAACTGTTCGCCAATACATATCTGGCTCTGCGTGTTGCTTACTTCAATGAATTGGACACCTATGCAGAGAGCAAGGGCTTGAACACCCAGCAGATTATCGACGGTGTATGCCTTGACCCTCGTATTGGCAGCCACTACAACAATCCGAGCTTTGGCTACGGCGGCTACTGCCTGCCGAAAGACACCAAGCAGCTGCTGGCAAACTATGCTGACGTGCCGGAAAACCTGATCGAAGCAATTGTCGAAAGTAACAGAACTCGTAAGGACTTCATCGCTGACCGCGTCCTGAAACTGGCTGGTTACTACGGCTATGATGCAGAAAATGAGTATGATGAAGATAAGGAAAAGGCAGTCACCATCGGCGTTTACCGTCTGACCATGAAGAGCAACAGCGATAACTTCCGCCAGAGCTCTATCCAGGGTGTTATGAAGCGTATCAAGGCAAAGGGTGCAACCGTGGTGATTTATGAGCCGACTCTGAAAGATGGTGAGACTTTCTTCGGTAGTGTAGTAGTCAATGATCTGGCGAAGTTCAAGGAAATGAGCCATGCCATTATCGCAAACCGTTATGACAAGTGCTTGGATGATGTGAAAGAGAAAGTTTACACGAGAGATATTTTCCAGAGAGATTAATTTGGGTGTGGAGAAAAACATGCAGGATAAAGTATCAATCATTACTCCATCATGGAATAGTGAAAAATATATAGAAAAAACAATCGAGTCTGTTCAGAAGCAGACATACATGAATTGGGAAATGATAGTTGTCGACGATTGCTCAACTGACAGAACAGTCGAGATCGTTGAAAAAATTTCCGAAGAAGATCCAAGAGTAAGAATTATCAGACAGGAAGTAAATGGTGGTGCGGCGAAGGCGAGAAATCGCTCGCTTTGTGAAGCGACAGGTCGATACATTGCTTATTTGGATGCGGATGATATTTGGAAACCCACAAAACTTGAAAAGCAGGTTGAATTTATGAAGGCTAACCATTGTGGGTTTTCTTGCGCCTCATATGAGGTGATTGACGATGAAGGTCGTGCATTGAATAAGGAAGTACACATGTTGCCTTCAGTTGATTATGTTGGGTTTTTGACCAATAATTTACTTCAGACGGTCGGCATTATGGCCGACACGAGTATCATCGATAAAAAGTATCTTGTTATGCCTGATATTCGCCGGAGACAAGACGCGGCAACATGGCTTCAAGTGCTTAAAGCAGGATATAAATGCTATGGAATCGATGAGGTTCTTGCAGAATACCGACGAGCTGAGAATTCTCTGAGCAGCAATAAAGTTAAAGCTGTAAAAGGCGTTTGGAACTTATATAGAGATATTGAAAAGCTGTCATTGCCTTTTAGTTGCTATTGCTTTGTGAGATATGCATTTATGGCGGTTTGGAAGCGAATATATATTAAGGGGAACAAATAAGAATGAGAAAATTACTGATTATCTTGACAAGAAAATATCCATATGCCTTTGGGGAGCCTTTTTTAGAGAGCGAGATTAATAAGCACAATCCGTATTATGATAAAATAATGGTTTTGGCTCAAGATGTCAGTAAGAGAGAGGTGATGACAAGAGCATTACCAGAAAAAACCGAAGCTTATATTACTGCAACAGGAAGCAGAAAAAGCATGCGCTTGAAAGACTTGTTTGCCTCATTTTCACATTTATTAAAACCGGATTCGTGTGAATCCGAAGAATATGCGGCAAGAAAACTCGATATTGTACAGCGATGCTTTTTATGTAACTTTGAATCCAGATGTGTTAGGTTAGAAAAAGAAGCGGTAGAAATCTTAAAGCAGCAAAATTTTTCTGACTATGATCAGATTGTTATATATAGCTATTGGTTCTTTGCTAATGCTACGGTTGCTGTAAGACTAAAAGAGTATATAAAAAAGGAAATGAATTATTCTGGACAAATAACAGTGATTTCGCGAGCACATAGATATGACATATATGAAGATGCTAATAAGATTAATTATTTGCCTTTTAGAAAATACCTTTTAAATAAAGTGGATTATGTTTTTCCCTGCTCTGATAATGGTACAATGTATTTAAAAACGAAATATCAAGATATTGAATCTGTGATTGAGACTGCTTATCTCGGAACAAGGGATTATGGACTCTCACCAGAGCACGGTAATGCTGAGTTTCACATAGTGTCATGTTCACGAGTGGTAAAAGTAAAGGGACTTGAACGGTTAATAGATGATTTAGCTCTTGTGGAGAGAGGCGACAAAAGAGTCCTTTGGACACATATCGGTGGGGGAGTAGAAGGAAAGACAAAGTATTTTGATTCGATTAGGGAATATGCAAAGGAAAAACTGAAGAACATTGATTTTGAGTTTTTGGGTGGAATGCAAAATCAACAGGTTTATGATTATTATAAATCAAATAAGGTTGATGTATTTGTCAATGTAAGCTATTCTGAAGGGCTTCCGGTTAGTTTGATGGAGGCCAGTAGTTTTGGTATTCCTGTAATAGCCACAGATGTAGGCGGCTCTGCGGAAATAATTGATAAAGAACAGAAAAATGGATTCTTATTAGATAAAGATTTCGAGATAGGGGCACTACAGAAAAAAATAGAATTGCTTTTAAATGAATCGGAAGAAATGTATTGCAAGCGTAGGATTGCTGCCCGCGAACTCTGGGAGAAAAAATATAACGCTGAAAAGAACTATACAGCTTTTGCAAAAAAAATTTATGAGATAGGAAATTATAATTGAGGGAACCATGGAGAATAAACAGATTATTCCAATGTTAAAACGCTGGACAAAAATTATTTTAGGGAAAAGTGCTGCGGCGGTTCAACAAGGCATTGGTCGTTGTTACGATAAAAATGAAATTAGAGGATACTATAATGATTTGACTAATAAAGTGAGATCAGCGACTTTACTGGATTCTAATGGTATCCCGTACAATTTGATGTCATCAGGAGCAAAAGTATACTCATTGGTTACAATTTCGCAATACGCTTTGGGGTGCTATGACTTATTTCTTCTTAATAGTGACCATGATAAATTACAGATATTTCTTAAATTAGCGGAATATCTTTATGATAAGCAAGAAGTTAATGGAAAATGGGACGCAAGATCATCAATGGGTAGTTATAGGGATAACAGTTCCTGTATGGCACAGGGACAAGGTGCTTCTATAATGCTCCGTGCATATTTGAAGACTGGTAATCAAAAATTTTTGGATAGCGCAAAAAGGGCTATTGATTTTATGGTCACACCTGTAATGAATGGAGGAACGATGATTGAGAAAGGCGAGGATATTTCTTTTGAAAAATATCCTCCAGAAAACGGAGAAGTCAGCTCAGTGTTAAATGGTTGGGCATTTGCATTGTTTGGCTTATATGATTATTATATTACAACAAAAAATGTTGACATTAAAGAAATTTTCGATAAATCTTGCAAAACAATGGCAACAAAAATAAATAAATACGATTGCGGTTATTGGTCAATGTATGATTTGGTGGGAACGATTGCAAGTCCTGCGTACCATGATTTGGACATTGCACTTTTAAGTGTTCTATCTGATTTGTCCGGTCAAGAAAATATGAAATATTATGCCAATCGTTTTGAGTCATATGCAAAAAATCCCATTTATAAGGGAATGGCTATAACTAAAAAAGCAGTTCAAAAATTTACCACAAAATCAGATACCTTTATTGTTCAATGAGAATTTGCTTGGAGCCGAGAGGAATGAAAACATGGTCAAAGTTGGAATACTAACTTATCATAGAAGTTTAAATTATGGTGCAGTAATGCAAGCATATTGTCTTGCAGAAGAGATACAAAAACGATTCCCAGATGTGAGCGTGGAAATTGTAGACTATATGTCAAAAAAGATGAATCGCTACTATAAAATGATTACCATTTATAGAGGAAAAGAGAGTCTAATTCATTTAAAAGAAAGAATTGAAATGTATAAAGCTTTCCAAAAGGGGTGGAACGAACTTCCCTTATCGGATAAAAAAATAATATCTGATAATTATGAAATGGTGATGAAGAATATAAATGGGAAGTATGACATTCTGATTAGTGGAAGTGATGCGGTGTGGAATTTTAGCAAAAGAGGAATTCCTAATCCGTATTTTTTGATGGGATGCGAATCAAGTACACTTATGTCATATGCAGCATCTTGTAATGGCCTTGCTGTTTCGAGCTTTTCAGATATTGCGTCAAGTGAAAAGGAATATCTAAAAAAAGCATTTAGTGCATTTAAATATATCGGGGTTAGAGATGCTCAGACAGAGATGCTTGTGAAGTATGTAGCACCTGAACTTAAAGTATTTCATAATTGCGATCCGTCGTTACTTGCGGGAGATTTGAGTACAATTGATAGAAAAGCATTAATCAACAAGCTGAAAAAGAAGTATCATTTTGATCCGAACAAACCGACAATTGCATTTATGATGTCAAATTTGAATGGAAGCTTTAGAGCACAACTTGCAAAAAAGATTAAAGAAAAATACGGAGAAAAGTATCAAACAGTATCCTTGTACTCTTACAATAAATATGCAGATATTCCATATATTGCTGATTTGACACCACAAGAGTGGAGTACCATATTTGGTTTGTTTCAACTGACAATATCAAAATATTTTCACGGCACAATGTTTTCATTACTTAATAGAACTCCTGTTATAGCTGTCAGTGCTGAGAAATCAATAGATGGGATGCCTAATAAGATATCTGATGCACTTGAAAGAATGCAGCTGTCTGATTTTTATTTTTCAACGGTGAATTCGGAGAGCGTGGATTGGACCATGCTTTTGAATAAAATAGATGAGTGCTTGAGTATGGAGATGTCATCGACGATTAAAAATAGAATTTCTTGTGGGTTGGATAAAGAGAGAAGATGTGCTGAGAGTTTTTTTGAAACACTTGGTGAAGTAATCGCAGATCAAAGAAAGAGTGTGGACTAATGAAGATAGAAAACAATGCGGACCTAAAAAAAATGACGACATTTAAAATGGGAGGCACGGCCAGTAAATTATACACTCCAGAAACAGAAAATGAACTCATAAATTTGATTCAAGACGAACATCCTCAGTACTTTATAGGGGGTGGGTCAAATATTATTATCAATACGCGTGAGTTCGATAGTGTTGTAAATCTTAGAGAATTCAATTCGACAATTGAAAATAAAGGAAATGGTATTTATATTGTTGGAGCTTCTGTCAGATTGCAGAAATTAATTAAGACAATCAACGCTGATGGATATGGTGGTATAGAATATTTGTACTCTGTTCCGGGATTAGTTGGTGGCGCTGTAGTCATGAATGCGGGACGAGGAAAGAGTTTTAATAAGTGCATCAGTGACTATATTGAGAGTGTTAAAGTATTCTGCAGGGGACATGTTTACTGGATGGAGAAAGCAGATTGTAAATTCTCTTATAGAATGTCAAATTTTCAGCATGATGATGCAGTCGTATTGGCTGTTAGATTCAAATTTAATAAGACATCTCTAGAAACTAGTGAGGCTTTAAGAAAAGAACGTTTGGAATTATGTAAAAAGAGGCAAGATAATAGTGCTCCAAATTTTGGAACAGTATTTTGCGAGTCAAATAAGGCGATAATGCAACTGTATAAATATCTGCCAATTGGAAAAAAAAATGGAATAGAATTTTCAGGAAAAACTGCCAATTGGATGTTGAATAATGGCGGAAGCTTTGATGAAGCGATAAAACTTTTAGGTGCAGTAGAAAAAACACACAGATTGTTTGGACAAAAATGTCGTGCAGAAGTAGTAATATGGCAATAAGAAAGGTAAGAAAATGAAGAAGCTATTAATCTATTTTCCGGAAAGAAAACTCAAACCATCAGGAGGACCAGCCGGATATCTTTATAATCTTCGGAATGGATTGAAGAATTTTAATTATGAAGATAGTGACTTGGAGATAGACTTTTATAATAATGGATCTATGACACTCGAAGAAAACACTGGGCTTAAAAAGAAAATGCCAAAGCGAATTCTCGAATTGCGCAGAGCCTTAAAAGACACGCAATTATTAAAAAAGAAAACGTCTGTAGATAACACAATGAAAAAATACGATATGATACACTTTCATTGGACAGAAGATATGTATCGTAATAGAGAATTTCTGAAAACCTATACCGGAAAAGTAATTTTAACCTCACATTCTCCGTGCGTGTATAATCAGGAACGAATTGGAAAGTTGAATCCAATAGATTACAGGTTACTAAAAAGACCGATTGATCGATTAATTGAAATGGATGAATTTGCATTTAAACGTGCAGATTATGTTGTTTTTCCTTGTGAGGAGGCTGAAGAGCCTTATTATCATACTTGGAACGAGTATGCTTCTATTCGAAAAAATAAAAAAATCTTGTATTTACCAACGGGCATAGTTGGATGCAGTGCAAGAATTACGAGAGATGAATATAGAAAAAAATATCATATACCAGAAGATGCGTTTGTGGTTTCTTATGTTGGAAGACATAATGAAATTAAAGGTTATGCAGATTTAAAGAAGATGGGAGAAGAACTTCTCAATAACCAGAATATATATTTTTTGATTGCTGGCAAAGAAGAACCAATGAAAGGATTGGATAATTCACATTGGATTGAGGTTGGCTGGACGAATGATCCGCATTCTTTAATTGCAGCTTCAGATGTTTTTGTTCTCCCCAATCATGAAACTTATTTTGACTTGGTTTTGCTTGAAGTACTTTCACTCGGAGTTCCTGTGGTACTGAGCAACACGGGCGGCAATAAATTTTTTAAAAAATTTCAAAATAGTGGTTTATCTTTTTATGATACGGTTGCAGATGCTATTAAATCTATTAACCATTTAAAGAAAATGAATAAATTAGATATTGAAAAGTTAGGCAAGTGTAATCGCAAAATATTTGAAAATAATTTCACAGTTGAACATTTTACTCAAAATTATATTCATGTGATTAGACAAATTGCCGAGGACGAATAAAATGCACAATGATTTATTAAATCGAATTGAAAAAAAAATAATGAGAACTATAAATCAAAAGCATGCATACGATTTTGACGGGACGGGAATAGGCTGGAATAAGTTTGAAAACAATCCTGTGCTAAGTGATGAACACGGTGGGAGCTTATTCGATCCATTTGTTCGACGAATTAATGGAAAGTATATGATGGGTGTTTCAAATCGGCGCACTAAATCAGTTGAGCTTTATGAGTCGATTGATGGTATTTTATGGAAAAAGATAGGTGTGGCGATAACTGGAATACCAACCAGCGTATGGGAAAAAGATGTGAATCGTGCGTGTTTTTTGCATCGGAATGGTCGTTGGTATTTATGGTATACAGGTCAAAGCGAGGGAAAAAGTTACATTGGGCTTGCGACAAGTATAGATGGGAAAAAATACGACAGATATGAAATCAATCCAGTTATTAAACCTGAACTGGAATTTGAAAAGAAATCGGTCATGAACCCGTGTGTGATGTATGATGAACATAGTAATATGTTTAAAATGTGGTATGCAGCAGGAGAAAGCTATGAACCGGATGTGATTGCCTATGCAGAAAGCACCGATGGAATACATTGGAAGAAAAACCCAATGCCGGTCATGTCATCAAATGCTGAGTTTTTATATCAGAAAGCCAAAGTAGGAGCCTGCGATGTGGTTAGGATGAAGGATGGACAGTATTGCATGGTTTACATAGCATATCAAAATATTAATGTAGCCAGAATTTGTCTTGCGTATTCCAATGATGGAATTTCAAATTGGATATATTCAAAAAGCAACCCAATTCTTAGTCCAGAACGAGGAAAGTGGGATAGTCATGCAGTGTATAAACCTTCAATTGTACTTGATGAAGAAAACAATAAATTTTTACTGTGGTACAACGGACGAACAAATCATTGCGAGCAAATAGGAATGGCGATGGGAGAAAAAAAATGATACAGTCTTTGCAAGATTATAAATACTATTTAGAACAGGACAAATTAGCATTAGGAATTCCCGACAATGTTAAAAGACCTCGATTGGGAACAGATGACGTGTGGCGCTGGGAGCGGTTGCTTCGCAAGAGAGAGTACATTACTAATTGTAAGAATGGCTTGTTTTGGAAAATATACAGAGAGTGGATTAGATTCCGTTTTCATCGGAGTAGCGTAAGGCTTGGATTTTCAATACCCATTAATACATTTAGAGAAGGACTTTATATATCTCACTGGGGGACGATTACGGTTAATGGAAGAGCACGAATCGGTAAAAATTGTAGAATTCAAGAAGGCGTAAATATTGGAGATTCAAGGGGGGGGTACCGACTATTGGGGACAATGTATACATATGTACAGGAGCTAAGGTGTTTGGAGAAATCCAAGTTGCAAATGATGTTGTGATTGGTGCAAATTCTGTCGTGAATAAATCTGTAACAGAAAATGGCGTAACGGTTGCAGGGGTACCGGCTAAGATAGTTGGATTGCATTCATCGCGCCCATACCTTAATAAAAGATTGTTTGAAAATGACTTAAGGAAATAAATTATGGAAATCAGTGTTATTATACCTGTATATAATACCAATATACAGGATCTTATGAGCTGTCTGGAAAGCATAAGAACTCAAACTTTTGCGAATTATGAGATTATTATTGTCGATGATGGCAGCAAGATTGATATAGCCGAGTGTTTAGATGATTTTGCAGTCAAGGACAAAAAGATTAGTGTTTATCATAAATGCAATGAAGGCGTTTCTGAAGCTAGAAATTATGGAGTAAAAAAGGCAAATGGAAATTATGTGTTATTTGCCGATGCGGATGATTTGTTTGCTCCCAATGCGTTTGAAAGTGCATATCAAACAATAACTGAAACAAATAGTGATGTGGCAATTGGAAGAATCCTGCAGACTAGCAGAAGTGACGCTAAAAATATCGAAGCTATAGTAAACCCAGGAACAGGGAAAGTGCTATGTTTGGACGATGAGAAATTACATCAAGAGTACGTAAAACATATATTTAAGAAAAATTGCGGCGACTGGGGAAGAAATCAAGATGGATGGATGTTTAATTTTGAGGGATGCTGGGCGCATTTGATTAGAAAAGAAACAGCATTGAAAATCCCTTTTGATAAGGAACTTTCAATTGCGGAAGATACACTCTGGGCGCTTAAATTAATTGAGAATGCAAAAATCTGCATTGTAGATAATTATTGGTATTATTATATTCAGAATGAGTACAGTGTAATGAACAAATTTAGTTCTAGTATAGAAAAAGCTATTACAAAGGCAATAAAGAAAATAACGCCTATTATTAGCGGAGTAGGTGAAGAAGAAATTTGCAATGCATATAGAGATTGGCTGTTCATAAAACTAAAGCAGATTGTTTATAAATATTATCTTGCGGAAGAACTGAATTTGACGATGCAGGAAAAAATAAAATCCATCCGAAAGCTAATACAAAGTAGTGTTTGGACTGAGGCATTGAACTTAAGTCATCTTGAAGGTAAATACAAACTAAAACTATCAATATACAAAACAGGATTGATTATTCCTTTATATAGTCTAAAAAGATTGTGAGGTGGTGAACAACAGTGAATTTGAAAATTAGTAGAAATACATTGGCAGAGTTTACTGTGATTTTAATTCTTATAGAAGCAAATTATTGGGCTTTGTTATCGAAGGTTTTAATCTCTGATATTAGATTTGCAGTTCTTGGACTGTCGTCATTAGGAGCTTTTGTATATTTAAATGGAAAGATTAAGAAACAGGTCATTTACTTATTGTGGATATTATATCTTGCTGTTGTTCTCATTAACAATAAGGAACTTGCCGCAGGAGTACACTTGAACACTGTAAGAATTGTTTTATGTCTTTCAATAGTATTTGTGGGGATGTATAGTGAACAATGGATAAAAAATATTCCTCGATTAATAGTCCTAGTGGGATGCTTTAATGTGTTTTTTACATGGCTGTTTTTTTTGAATAACAGTTTGTATGAAAAATTTATTGCGTTGACCTATAAAGCATATCAGCCGGGGACCTATTACGGCGCATATGGATATAGGGCAGGTATTGCGGATCACTATTCGCAAAATGGTACGTATATAACGATTGTTTGTCTTGCTTTAATAGCGAGCTTGCTATCTGATGTAGAAACAAAGAAAAAAAAGAGCATAGCTGTTTTAGCGGTTATTTCAATAGGAGCATTACTTCTTACAACAAAAAGAGCGCATTTGATGTTTGGAATTGCTGCAGTAATTCTGACTTATTATGCACTTAATCCAGCAAAAGTATTTCAAAAAACATTTAGATTGATGCTTGTTGTGGTGCTTTTATTAATAGTTGGGCCAGTTATTACTGAAATGATTCCGCAACTGGGAGATACACTTTTAAAGATTCAAAATGTTGGAACCGATTCTTCAAGCCTGACTAGAATTTCTATGTGGACATATGCATGGCAGACATTTTTGGAACATCCAATAATGGGAATTGGTTGGTTTGGAATTCGCTATTCAAGTTTAGCATCTTCAATTGTGGATGCAACGACAGGATGTCATAATATATATTTGGAGTTGCTGGCCGAAACCGGAATAATTGGATTTTCAGTTTTTGCTATCGCTGCAGTAAGTTCGGTTATAATTACATTTAAGAGCATTCAGCTGTTGAATTATGATAAGGAATACAATGCATATAGACCAGTTTTGGTGACTTCACTTGCAATTCAAATCTTTTGTTTAATTTATGGACTGACGGGTAATATGATTTATGATCGTACATTCCATTTTTATATAATATGTGTTGCAGCATCCTTGGCGTTTTATATTAACGTGACAAAGAAAGGAAGAACGAGGAATGAAGAATACATATGATTATTTAGTAGTAGGCTCCGGTCTTTACGGAGCGATTTTTGCGCATGAAGCAAGGGTACATGGCAAATCTGTATTAGTTGTTGATAAACGCCCCAATATTGCGGGCAATATTTACACCGAGAACATTGAGGGCATTAACGTCCATAAGTACGGCGCACATATCTTCCATACCAACAACAAGAAGGTCTGGAATTATATCACACAATTTGCCGAGTTCAACCGCTTTACGAACTCGCCTGTAGCCAACTACAAGGGCGAGCTTTACTCGCTGCCATTCAACATGTATACCTTCAACAAGATGTGGGGCGTGGTCACGCCGGAGGAGGCTGCCGCCAAAATTGAGGAGCAGCGCAAGGAAATTACCGGCGAGCCGAAAAACCTGGAGGAGCAGGCAATCTCTCTCGTGGGTCGTGACATCTATGAGAAGCTCATCAAGGGCTATACCGAGAAGCAGTGGGGCCGCGATTGCAAGAATCTGCCCGCCTTCATCATCAAGCGCCTGCCCGTGCGCCTGACGTTTGACGACAACTATTTTAATGCGCTGTATCAGGGTATCCCCATTGGCGGTTACACCAAGATGATTGCCAACTTACTAGACGGCATCGAGGTGCGCCTGAACACTGACTATCTGGAAAACAAAGCCGAGCTGGATTCGCTGGCCGACAAAGTTGTCTACACCGGTCCCATTGATGCCTACTTTGACTATAAGTTGGGTACGCTGGAGTATCGTTCTGTCCGCTTTGAGAATGAGCTGCTCGACAAGCCAAGCTTCCAGGGCAACGCTGCGGTCAACTATACAGACCGCGAGACGCCGTGGACCCGCATCATTGAGCATAAGTGGTTCGAGTTCGGCAAGGATGAGAACGGCAATGACCTGCCCAAGACCATCATCAGCCGCGAGTATAGCAGTGAGTGGAAGCCGGGTGATGAGCCGTATTATCCGGTCAACGATGCAAAAAATAGCTTACTGTATTCTGAGTACAAGAAGCTGACAGATGCCGAAAGTAAAGTGATTTTCGGCGGTCGTCTGGGCGAGTACAAGTACTACGATATGGATCAGGTTATTGCTGCTGTACTAGAGAAATGTGAGAAAGAATTCGTGGGAGAAAATGTATGAGCAGAATTGGTATATTAACTTTTCATTCTGCAAATAATTTTGGCGCATTGCTACAGGCTGTATCATTACAAAAGATAATTATAGAACATGGTGGTACAGAATGTGAACTTATAAATTATGAGCCAGAGTTTATTTATAAGGATTATTCAATTAGCCCATTCAAAAGTAAGCATCCGAAAGCTATTATTAAAAGCATACTGAGAATTCCGGATAAGATTAAGCGAAATTTAAAGTTTCAGTCATTCAGAAAAGAAAATACAATTTGTTCAGGACAATGCAAAAGTGAAGATTCTTTTGAGAAGACTTGCAACTCCTTTGAAAAAATTATTGTAGGTTCGGATCAGGTATGGAATTACAATCTTACTGAGCATGATATGCACTACTTTCTGCCGGGGATTGATGACTCAGTAGAAAAAATAGCTTACGCAGCAAGTACAGGCGGTGCTGATTTTTTAACAGATGAATCGACTGAAATGATTCAGTGTCTTCAAAGGTTTAAGGACATCTCGGTAAGAGAAAGCGCATCCAAAGAAGCTCTTAATCAAAGATTAAAAGAAAAAAAAATTGAAATTGTATTAGATCCTGTTTTTCTTACAACCAAAAATGATTGGTTGCATTTGGCGGCAAAACCAGTAAAAAAAGATTACATCCTTTTTTTCAAAATGGGATATAGTAAGACCTCTGAATCTGCGCTAGAGTTTGCTAAAAAATTAAGCAAAGAAACAGGCTATGAACTTCTTATGCTATGGGATCAAGAAACATGGTTTAAATATCGTGATGTTAAGCACATTGGAGCTGTAGGACCAGCAGAATTCTTACAGTGGATTGCAGGGGCAAAATGCGTTGTAACAAATTCGTTCCATGCTACAGCATTTTCTATCATTTTGAACACTCCTTTTTATGTGGAAACAGAAATTGAAAGAAAAGATAGGGTTCTTAATATTCTTGACATTTTCAAGCTGAAAAAATGTGGGCTCATAGAAGGAAAATCTGAAAATGGAACGAACATACCAAAAATTGAATGGAATGCAGTGAATTTACTACTGGATAATGAACGTCACAGGTCACTGGATTACATTGATAGGATATTAAAATAAGCAGTTCTGCCTTGGTATTTTATAGCCATATATCAAGGCAGAACTTGTTATAGGAGATACTAATGAGTCGTAAAACAGAATTAGCAAAAAATACGGCCATACTTACAGTGGGAAAGCTGTGCACACAGTGCATCAGTTTTTTCCTTCTTCCTTTATATACGGCAATTTTGTCAACGGAAGAGTATGGTACGTTTGATTTATTAGTAACATATTCAACATTATTACTTCCATTGGTAAACTGGCAGCTGGATCAGGGATTATTCCGATTTATGCTGGATCACCGTGGAAACAAAGAAGAACAGGGAAAGCTGTTTTCTACATTGTTGCTGTCTAGTACAGTACAAAGCATTGTTTATATCATTCTTTTCATTTGCGTAGAGCCGTTTTTGAAAATTGAAAATGCATACTTTTTGTTGTTGTATGTGGTGTTGCATGTCTACACGGCATTGTTCCTTCAATTTGTTAGAGGATTGGGATATAGTGTCAAATACACAATTGCTTCATTTATATCAGCTTCAGCAACAACAGTTTTAAATGTAATTGCGTTGGTCTTTTTGAAAATGGGGCTTCAAGGACTGTTTATGTCCACCCTGGTTGCGCAATTTCTGACTCTGTTATACTTGGTGGTTGCGTCTAAGGCATGGGAATATTTTTCTGTTAAGCGTATTCAGCCAAAAGTATTCAAAAGAGTCAGTACTTATTCTATCCCACTGATTCCGAACAACTTGGCTTGGTGGGTTGTAAATGCATCAGACAGAACAATAATTGCACACTTTTTAGGAACTGCGGCTAATGGTATTTATTCTATAGCAAATAAGTTCCCTAATGTATTTATTAACTTCTATAATATTTTGAATTTGTCCTGGACTGAGACAGTATCTTTGCACTACGGCGACGAAGATAGAGATGAGTTTTTAACAGAAACGATGACATCACTCTTTAAGCTGTTTGCAGCGGCATGCTTCGGTATTGTTGCATGCATGCCGTTTATATTTCCGATACTGATTAATACAAAGTATGATGCTGCGTATAATCAGATCTTGATTTTGATGTATGCGATGCTTTTCCGGGTATTGGTTGGATTATATAGTTGCGTTTATGTGGCTCAAAAAAATGCAAAGAAGATAGCTTATACCTCTACTTCAGCGGCAATTATCAATATTACAGTAGACCTGATTTTAATTAACAAGATTCAGGTGTTTGCAGCTTCTGTTTCCACATTGGTTGCATTCCTTTCGATGTTTGTCATTCGTTATATTGATGTAAACAAGACCGTACATATGAAGATTCGGAAGCCAATTATTGTCGGTAGTGTTCTCATTGGTGGCATGCTGATTGGAACATACTACTGCGGGAATAAGATAATCCAGTTTGTTGCACTCTGCATCACAGCAATTTATGCAATGCTGACGAATGTGGACATGCTGAAATCTGGCGTGAATTTAGTAAAAAGTCGTCTTGGAAAATAAGGAGTTGAAATGAATAAGAAAAGGAGCGACAATTTTGAGAGCAGAGCAGAGCAGAGCAGAGCAGAGCAGAGCAGAGCAGAGCAGAGCAGAGCAGATAATATTGACATTTTGAAAGCATTATGCGCTTTCTTAATTGTCTGTATTCATGTTCCGTTTCCAGGAAAAGTCGGTGCATATTTTACGACACTGACCAGAGTAGCAGTTCCTGTTTTCTTTATGATTACAGGATACTTTTATTCAGATACCGTTGCACGACATAAGGAAAAGCGACAAATCCAGAAGATACTTTATTTGGTTGTGGAAGCAAATGTGCTTTTCTTCATCTGGAATATTGCACTTAATGTTCTCAGAAGAGATAGCATAGTAACCTATGTTCAGGAAATTTTTACTGGAAAGAGCATTCTGAAGTTTTTAGCTTTGAACGAATCTCCGTTGGCAGGGCATCTTTGGTATTTAGGGGCAATCCTTTATGTGTTGGTGATTGTTTTGCTGGTAGACAAGCTCAACTGTCGAAAGATTCTGTACTATTTAGCTCCGGTGCTACTCATCGCAGACTTGATATTTGGAAAGTATTCGCTGCTCATTTTCCATCAGGAGTTTCCGTACATACTGGTCAGAAATTTCCTATGTGTAGGAATACCGTATTTTTGTATTGGAAACCTCATCAGAGAAAAACGATGCTCTGAAAAATGGAATAAAAAAGTGCTTCAGGTATTGATTATTGTTTTTGCAATAACCAGTCTTGTAGAAAGATTTGCGTTATTGAATGCTGGATTGAATGCAACAAGAGATCATTATCTAAGTACGACGTTTCTGTCAATTTGTCTCTTTGTGTATGCTCTTAAAAGTAACTGGTGTAATAAGGGAGTGTCTGTGATTGGAAGAAAGTATTCTACATGGCTTTACATTATTCATCCGATTTTTATTACGGCCTTTTCAATAGTGGTTGGTAAACTCGGATTGAAATCAATTTACAGATGTATTGCACCAATTGTGGTTTATTGTGCAACACTTACATTCCTTATCATTCTACAGAAATTCAAGATTGCTATGAAAAGCAAATAATACACAGGAGGAACAGCTTATGGTAGATTTGATAGATACAATAGTATATGCAGGAAGGTTAAAGGATAAGTCTGCCTTATTAAGCAGTTCTTCTGGTGGTGCATTTACTGCACTTTCTGACTTCTTTCTGGAAAATGGTAACGCTGTGGTGGCAG